>Ga0210397_10000449_pt1 | contig 27791 bp, 23 predicted proteins | sample IncBWH2OmetaG_FD_160126 | JGI IMG/M metagenome (GOLD analysis project Ga0210397, IMG submission 160126) | Forest soil microbial communities from Barre Woods Harvard Forest LTER site, Petersham, Massachusetts, United States - Inc-BW-H-2-O ...
TACAATTTATTACAGATAAACTAATTACAAAGCTAGATATTGATATAGTTGTACCAAAACACATAACTTATAGTATTATAAATAATTACAATAATTTTAAAATTATTCTAAAAGGACAAAGAGAAAAGGATAGTGTATTAATAAACATACCTTACAAAGCATGTTCTTCTATATACAATGAATATAACAGAGCTTACAAGCAGAAATTTGTTACAGGCCAGGAAAAAGATTATGGGAATTTAAACTTTGAAATAAAAACTCAGGCAGAAGAATACATAATCTATCTGGAAAATAAGAAAAATACGATCGTATATACAAGCAAAAACACCAGAAAAAATTCTGTTAAAAATATGGAACCTGGTGAATATAAATTATTTGTACATATTGACACAAATAAAGACGGATATTGGAATGCCTATGATCCTGTAAAAAATATACCAGCTGAACCAATCATATACTTTAAAGAAAACCTGACAATAAGAGCAAACTGGGATTTAGAAGATATACAAATGATATTTTAAACAAAGTTTATTAACAATCTGTAGATAAGCACATTTACTAATTAAAATAAAATAAATTATCCATAAAAAGGGTGTTAATAAACTAAAAATTAAACACAATTGAAGGTATAGCCTTGTTCATCAAAAAATATAAACGTGAATAAATACCACAAAGAAAAAGTAATGTTAATGAGTGTGTATATCCACTGATACAATAAACAAGAAATGCTATGTTGATATCCGTGTATATATTAAACCAAATACTTTTTATAGTTGTTATCTAAATCGTAAAAAACTAAATTACTGATACTTATTGTATGGATAACCTGTTATTAATGTGTAAATCATCCGAAAGTAATGTGAACTACATATAATCAAGTGTGAATTATAAAACTTATAAACGAATCCACAGCCTTAATAATAGAGACTAAATTTATTTAAATAAATATTTTATAAAAATTATAATAGAGGGAAAATGAATAATAAAGTCCTGTTCCTGTTTTTAACTTTTAATAGTTTCTTTTCCGGATTTTCTCAAACTGACTATTTCAAGCTGGGGAAAGAATATTATAACAACGGCGAGTTTGAAAAAGCTGCTGCAACTTATTCGGAAGTGATTAAAAAGGAGGAAAACCTACCAAAGGTATATGATACCTATTTAGCCACTTTATATAAGCTTAAAAATTATACTGAAGCGGAAAAAATCATCAAAAAGATGATTAAACTAACTGCACCAGATAATTATACCTATAGAATAGATTATTGTTTGTTTTATAAGCAACAGCAATTAGCAGAAAAGGCTGATAAAGAGTTTTCCGGTTTTATATCGGATATACAGAAGAATTCAACAGCTGTAGATATCTCAGGTGGGTATTTAATGAAAATAGGTGAATATGGCTGGGCTAAACAACTCTATCTTCAAGCCAGAAAAAATTTCGACCGCTACGCGTATTGTTTTCAACTTTCAACAATTTACAACAGGCTTGGTCAGACAGATAATATGTTTGATGAGTTGCTGAATTATTTGACTGTAAATCCCCAATCATTAGAAGAGGTTCAGAATACTTTTCAAAATGAGTTGGAAACAGACGAACAATTTTCAGCATTTGAAATAAAAGTGTATGATCGGATCAGTAAAAATCCGGATGAAATAATCTACAATCAATTATTACTTTGGCTGAATGTACAGCGCAAAAATTTTTCAAAAGCATTTACCCAGGCAAAAGCCATCGATAAGCGAAATCACGAACAAGGCACTAAAGTGTTGGACGTTGGAAATATCGCGTTGGAAAATAAAGATTATGAAGCGGCTGCGACTTGCTTTCAATATGTAGCCGATAATTTTAAAGACAGCTACAATTACAGTTTTGCTAAACGGCTACTGATACAAACCAGAGAAGAGCAGATCAAAAATACTTTTCCGGTTGATAAACAAAAAATCAACGAGCTGATCAGTGATTACAATCAACTTTTAAAAGAAAACGGACGCAATTCGTATACATTGGAAAGTTTACGGAACATGGCGTTGCTTGAAGCCTTTTATCTGAATAAAAAAGACACAGCACTAATCATTTTAAAATCGTTGATCGATAATCCCTATACTGAAAACCGCTTACGCGGTAAAGCTAAAGTAGACATGGGCGACATTTATTTATTGAATGGTGAACCTTGGGAATCCACACTTTTATACAGTCAGGTAGAAAAAGATTTTAAAGAAGATCCGCTTGGCCATGAAGCAAAATTGCGCAATGCTAAACTCTATTATTATAAAGGTGAATTCGCCCTGGCACAGGAACAACTGGATGTACTGAAACTGGCGACTACGCGGGAGATCTCCAACGATGCCATACAGATGAGTGTTTTTATAACCGAGAACATTGGCCTGGATTCGACTACCGATGCACTCCGCGATTATAGTGCAATTGAATTGCTGATTTTTCAACAGGATTATCCGGACGCACTAACAGCCACAACAGATCTGCTGAAGCATTATCCCAACCACGAACTGACAGACGATGTGTATTGGCTGCGTGCCTCAATCCTTCGTAAAACGGGTAAACCTACAGAAGCAATTGAAGAACTTAAAAAAATTACGTCCGGCTACGCCGAAGATTTATTGGGAGATGATGCGCTTTTCACCGAAGCACAGATTTACGAATATGATCTAAAAGATCCGGCAAAAGCGATGGAACTGTATCAGGCATTTTTGGTACAGTATACAAATAGTGTCTATGTAGCGGAAGCACGCAAACGTTTTCGGATTCTGCGCGGCGATAAGATCTAAAATTCTGAAAATTGAAAAGCCCAGCGATATCCACAAAGTTTGTTCACAAATGGGGATAGTCGGAAAAGCAAAGAGAATAAATTAAAACAAACTATAAGATAATCCACTATGTTTTTCAACAAAGAATATAATTTTATAACAACGCATAAGAAAGAAGACATTCTTAAAATCGTACAAGAAATAAAAACTCCTTCTGAAAACAGAACCTGGAGATTTGATGGTAGCATTGATGCAGACGCTTTCACATTATTACCTGTATTTGCGCAGTCAGATGAATATCGGGTGCGACCGGAATTACAGGGTACTATTGTTTCGAGCACAACGGGAAATAAAATTGTTTTGAAAACAAGATTACCGAAATCCTTTAAGACATTTTTTTATTTAGCGTATACAATAAATATTCTATTCTGGATGTTCTATTGTTATGTAAGAAGAGATAGTGCAATTACATCCTTCATTGATTATCGGGCCATATTACCTGTAGCTATGCTTGTCTTTTATATTGCATCAATTGTTACGTATAATACAAAAGCAAAAAAGGCCATTGATATTTTAAGCACAAAACTGGATTTGAAAAAGCAGAATTAGATTATTGAACTGTTCAAAAAATGATCGTTGAATTAATCAAAATTTTTTTCATTAAATTGAAAAAACAATAACCCCATTTCATGCAACTTACCAACGAGCAGCTCGCTATCATACAGTCCACCGGCGACATTAAGATTAATGCGGTAGCAGGCTCTGGTAAAACCACTACGATTATTGAATACGCGAAAGCCCGACCGGCGACCAGCAAAATACTTTACCTGGCCTTTAATAAATCGGTAAAACTGGAAGCGCAAAAGAAATTTTCCGACCAAGGTTTGCACAATGTAAAAGTAGAAACGGCACATTCGCTCGCGTACCGCGAAATTATATATCGACACAACTACCGTGTAAAAGCAAATGGATACAAGACACATGAGATTGTTGATATTTTAGGCTTGAAAAATAACGGCGACAAACTTACTGAATATGTGGCCGCCAATCACATCAATAAATTTATTGCATATTTCTGTAACAGCGACAAACAAAAAGTACAGGACCTGAATTACCGTGAAGTTGTTTTTGATGCCGAAGCGAAAGCTTTTGTTTCTGCCGCATATCAATACATTGAAAAACAAACGCGCTTGTTCCTGGCAAAAATGGACAAAGGCGAAATTGAAATCACGCACGATTTTTATCTGAAGAAATTTCAACTCTCCAATCCACAATTATATTACGACTATATTTTATTTGATGAAGGACAAGATGCATCTCCGGCTATGCTCGATATCTTTTTCAAACAACGCGCAACAAAAGTTATTGTTGGTGATACGCATCAGCAAATCTATGGCTGGCGCTTCGCAGTGAATTCATTAGAAAAAGCCAATTTTAAAACCTATCATTTATCGTCCAGCTTCCGCTTCAGTCCGGATATTGCGAGACTTGCCGTTGAAGTATTGAATTGGAAAATGTTTGTGACCGAACATAAAGAAGTTTCAATTGAAGGAAAAGGTGTAAGTAAAGACAACAAAGTAAAAGCCATTATTGCGCGTACGAATTTAGGCTTATTACTTAAAGCGATTGAATATGTGACCGAAAAGAAAAACGTGAAACATATTTATTTTGAAGGCAACATTCATTCATATACTTATGCCGATGAAGGCACGTCATTATACGATGTATTAAATCTGCAGAATAGAAAACCGGCGTTAATCCGCGACAAACTTATTGCGCAGATGAAAGACATGGATGAGCTGGAAGAGTACATCGAAAAAACAGAAGATGTGCAGCTCGGCATGATGATCGATATTATAAAAGAATACGGAAATGAGATTCCGGATATTTTAAAAAAAATCAAAGAGAAACACGTGGGCAATGAAGAAAAGGAAAAAGCAGAAATGATCTTTTCGACTGTGCACCGCTGCAAAGGTATGGAGTACGATTCCATACAGATTGTAAATGATTTTATCACGCAGGATAAAATTGAAAAGCAAACCAAAGGCACACGTACCGACGATGAAATAAATGCTGCCAAGCTGAACGAAGAAATCAATTTGCTATATGTTGCGGTAACGCGTACAAAAAACAACATCCATATTCCGGAAACGCTTTTACCCAAAACAACTATCCGTTCGGCACAGATTCATGTATTGCGCGTACTGCCCGCAGAAGAGGAGCAGAAAGCTACTCAGGCAGCAACTAAATCCAAAAATAAAAATCAGAAAGAATTCATCGGTGCACCGAAAGAAAAATCGTATTCGGTTGAAGAAGCCCGTGATAAAAATAAAGATGCATATAAACCGTGGACACATGCATTGGATCAGGAACTGACGACAATGTATATGGAAGGAATCAGTCTGGGTGATATGGCCAAACACTTTGACCGTACCCGCGGCTCAATCGGTGCTCGCATCAAAAAGCTGGAGTTAGAATATATTTACAGGTAGATTATAAAATTGTCTATTAATTAAAAATAGCCTTATGGAAAATACCAATATTCTTATTTACCAAACCGAAGATGGGATTACCAAAATAGAAACCCGTCTAGAAGAAGAAACAGTTTGGTTAACAATTGACCAAATGGCAGAACTTTTTCAAAAATCGCGCTCTACTATAAATGAACATATTTTAAACATTTACGAAGAAAAAGAGCTTGATAATGAACTATCTATGAGAAAAATCGGAATTTCCGATTTTTCTACTAAACCTACTAATTACTATAATCTTGATGTAATTATTTCTGTGGGTTATCGTGTAAAAAGCCCTCAAGGAACAAAATTTCGTCAATGGGCAACCGCACGAATTCGTGAATTTATTGTAAAAGGATTTACAATAAATGATGATTTGTTAAAACAAGCTGGTGGGGGAAATTATTTTGAAGAATTATTGGCTCGCATCCGTGATATCCGTTCTTCAGAAAAAATCTTTTGGCGAAAGGTGCTGGATATTTATGCAACCAGTATTGATTATGATCCAAAATTAGAAATATCCATCCAGTTTTTCCAAACGGTACAAAACAAAATGCACTGGGCAGCACACGGACATACAGCAGCGGAAATCATCTATTATAGAATTGATGCCGAAAAACCAAACTTAGGTTTAACCAATATAAAAGGAGGCAAGCCTCCAAAGCAAGAAATTGAAATAGCTAAAAACTATTTGAATGAGGATGAATTAAATGTACTGAATAGAATGGTAACGGCTTATTTAGAGTTAGCGGAATTGCAGGCATTGAATAGAAAACCAATGTATATGAAAGATTGGATTGAACGCATTGATGATTTTATAAAAATGACTGGAAATAACATACTGCAAAATGCAGGTACAATAAGTCACCAGCAAGCGTTAAAGAAAGCAGGTATAGAGTATGAAAAATATAAAGAAAAAAACAAAAATGAATTGAGTGAAGTTGAAAAACATTTTTTAAAACAGTTAGAGGTAAATGCTAAAAAATTGAGTGAAAAAAAACCGAAAAAATAAGCAAGTCAGTTTTATTTATGAGAGATGCTTTTAGTGAATGAATTAAATAACATCCTTAAAAATCATGTCTGAAATATTTAAAGCCCATCTGAAAAAATTTATTGAAATAACCGATGATGAATTTTCTGCGATTTTATCTTTTTTCAGGATTATAAAAGTTAAAAAGAAAGAGAACTTACTTGTTGAAGGCGAAATCTGCAAATCAAATTATTTTGTGCTTGAAGGTTGTTTGAGGAAATTTTTTATCAATGAAAAAGGCATGGAACAAACCACAGAGTTTGCGATAGAGAACTGGTGGATAACAGAAAACATTGCGTATGAACGAAAAACAGAATCGCAATTTTATATCCAGGCAGTAGAACATTCAGAAGTTCTAACAATCGATAGTGCTTCACAAGAAAAATTATTGATTGAATTTCCTAAAATGGAACGGTATTTCAGATTCATTTATCAGCGTGCTTATGCTGCATCACAGATGCGCATAAAATATCTGTATAGTTTTTCTAAAGAAGAATTTTACGATAGTCTGACTAAAAACTATCCGGAGTTTGTGCAGCGCATTCCTCAATATTTGATCGCTTCGTATTTAGGATTTACTCCGGAATATTTAAGTGAAATCAGAAATAAAAAACGTTCTTAAACCAGTTTAAGTTTTTTCTGTTTCCTATTTGAGATTTTTGTTCTGTTCATTTAAAAACAAAACAATATGGAAACAAGAATAAATATGAATGAAATTGAACCTCAAGCATACAAAGCCATGTATGCCCTTGTAGGTTATTTGAACACTGCGGGAATATCTAAAACGCTGATGGAATTAATAAAAATCCGTGCCTCTCAAATCAATAGTTGTGCATATTGTTTGAACATGCATACAAAAGACGCATTAAAAAATGGAGAAACCACGCAACGTATTTTCCTGCTGAATGCCTGGCGCGAAACAGCATTATTCACGGAAGAAGAAAAGGTTGTTTTATCTATGACAGAAGAAATTACCTTGATTCACAACAAAGGCTTGTCTGATGAAACATATAAAAGAGCAACAAAGTTTTTTGATAAAAATGCTATCGCTCAAATCATCATGGCAATTGTAACAATCAATGCCTGGAACAGAATTGCGATAAGTACCCAACTCGAACCGGAAAAATAAAAATAGCAACTCTTTTCCGTTTGCTTATTCTTTACTGTCGTTGATTTTATAAATAGAGATAAGTTAAAAATCAGGCTAAAAACGCGTTTTTAGCCTGAAAAAATCAACCGTTCTTTATACAACCTGTTGATAATCTCCGTAACTTTGAAACACTAATGCAAAATAACGATTATGGGAAGAGCATACGAACTCCGCAAAGGCAGAAGAGCAAAAAGATTTGACAGAATGGCTAAGGCTTTTACCCGCTTGGGAAAAGAAATAGTAATGGCGGCAAAACAAGGCGGTGGAAATATTGAGACAAATTCACGTTTGCGTACGGCTGTAAACAACGCCAAAGGTTTGAACATGCCGAAAGACAGAATCGATGCGGCAATCAAAAGAGCATCGGGCAAAGACGAGTCGGATTACGAAGAAGTAGTATTTGAAGGTTATGGTCCTTATGGTATCGCGATTCTGGTTGAATGTGCTACTGATAACAATACACGTACGGTTGCAAATGTGCGCTCTTATTTTACACGCTCCGGCGGAACATTGGGAAAAACAGGCTCTCTGGAATTTCTTTTCGAACGTAAAGGCGTTATTAAAATCGACGGCACAGGTATAGATCCGGAAGAATTGGAACTTGAACTGATTGATTTTGGTGCGGAAGAAATTGTTAAAGACGAAAATGAAATTTTCATTTACACGGCTTTTGTTGATTTCGGAACAATGCAAAAAGAATTGGAGCAAAGAGGCATTAATGTGATCAATGCAGAAACAGAGCGCATACCCAATACAACGACCACATTAACAACAGAACAGCAGGAAGAGATCTATAAATTGCTGGAGAAATTTGAAGACGATGACGACGTGCAGGCAGTGTTCCATAATATGGCCGAAACGGAGTAAAGCCATGCGCTAAAAACATAATGCGAAAAGTTGTAGTGCAGATTGTGCTACAACTTTTTTATTTTGTGATTTAGAATAAAAAATTTCCGCTACGCGTTTTGTTATAGCCGGGTTGGATTTTAAAGGGGCTGACGAATTTCAATATATGAATAAAGACCTGTTTTTATATCTGCTTTATTTTATTCCGCTATTCTGGGCTGTAGTTATTGATCAGGAAAAACTCAGGTATAGAAACGTATTTTTTAAACACCTGTTTATTTCGCTTTTATTATTGTCTTTTGGCGCATTACCAGAATTGTATGAAGACAAGGAACCTAAAAGCTTAAGCTACTTTGGTTCGCAAATGCTGTTTACTTTTTTAATGCTCTACAAGATTATCCGGACAATATATGTTCGCATCTATCAGGAAGAACCGGAGTTTTCGGAGACTGCTGAAAAATTCAGAGATAAAATTGCAACTGGAATTTTATATATAGGAATGATTTCAGTACCATTTCTGATCGATGAATACATCGTTCAGAAATTTGTATAACAAGTGAGAATGAAAAAAATATCTGCTGTATGAAATATCTTCTTATAATTTTAGTATTATTATCAGCGTGTTTAGATTAACTCCCGAAACAATAATCTACAACACACGTCATTAAATTATTTCCCCGTTTTATCTGCTAATATAAAATCTGCCACTAATGATTTACCAGAATAGAGTACAAACAATAATTCAATTTGCTTTCAAATTTGGATTTTTAACGATTATTTTTTTCTGCCTGTATAGTGTGGCATCTGCACAAAATGCCCGTAATGCCAACTTAAGAACGGCTCAAGCCGTTGGGACAATAACAGACCTGTATTATTCTAAAAATAACGAATACACGAAGATTTCTTTTTTGGGACGTACCCTTAGGCTTGATTACGAACTTAATACCTACGCATATCATATTGGTGATAAGCTTATGATTGCATACGACCCGCATGACTATTATAATGCAGCACCTATTGTAGAAAGACCCTATTTTGAAAAAGGAGAACTGGCGGATACAACAGAAGGCGTTTTATATTTCTCTAATGAGTATGTGTGCACGATTACCTATAAGACGTATGGTTCTTCGGACAGCCTGGATGTAATAATTAAGAACAGAGATAGATACCTTTCGCCGCGTATGTTTGATACCTTGGCTATTAAACCAAATTGTATTTATAAAATCATCTATAATAAAAAAAGTGAAAAGGTCGAAGTTCTGTTTAATGACGTAATTGATAGTACACACAAAAAATTAAACAAGCATTTATTTAGTGCATTGCAGCGTATTACAAAAGGCAACCCTATAGATGCGATCGGAGATTTGGACGAATGTATTTTGCTGGATCCTAAAAATGATTACTATTATTATTTTCAAAGAGGAAAGGCACAGGAAAATCTGCGCGAATATAAAAATGCTATTGAAGATTTCACAAAATATATTGATTTTAAACCCAATGATAAAAGAGGATATGTAAGACGTGCAACAGTATATATTCAAAAGGGTGATCTTGAAGCTGCACAAAAAGATATTGCAAAATTATTTTCTCTTAATGGTCAGGATGCCGAAGCGTATTATCTTCAGGGCGTAATCCATTATCATAAAAAAGAATATCAAACGGCAATCAGTTATTACACAAGTGCGATTAGTTATAGTAACGGATTAAATAAAAAAGTTTACTATTATGATAGAGCAGAGGCGAGAGAAAAATTACACGGGAGAAAAAACAGAGAATGCCGAAACGATTATAAAATGGCAAGAATGGAAGCCATAAGAAATGATGAGAGGAAATTACATGGCGAGAACACGCATCAGGAGAAGCTTCATCGAGATAAACACAATTTATATACTTCTATAACTTCAGACAATACACTTGCTTTTAATTCTGCCCTTAACTCAAACATGCAGGCAGAATTAACCCTCCCTTATACAGCAAATAATACGCCCGCCGTTTTTGATAAAACTATTTCATTGAATGGTTCAAAACATGCAACATCCTTTTCAATGGGATTATTGAGTCTTGAATTTGGCGGGTTTAAACGTATGTATGTACGGGCGGAAACAGCAATCACGCTTAACAATGGGCATGGTACACCTTGGAGCTTTCGTACGGCCATTGGGTATAATATAAAATTTACAAAAAAAGATGTGGCAATCATACGACCAGAAATGGGCTTTACGTATTTCGGGCGTGCCGTTCAAATGGATAATATTAATTTTAACGGGGCTACACAAATAAATATTATGGGCACTAATTTTAATTATTATACAGATAAAAATCAACATAAGGATCAGATAACAACAACGTTTCATGAAAATGTATTGAGTCTCTCTCCGTCACTTGGATTATGGCTCTGGCCCTATAGTTCTAAGCTGGTGGTGCGGGTTGGTATGGGATATAATGTTGTGTTTTCGCAAAAATATAGTATTCTCTTCAATAGTAATAAAGGTCATTTAAGGGAACCTTTGGATAATCTTAATATGCAATTTTCAAATACAAATGGAAGCTCCACCAATTTTTTCTCTTATAACGGCTTGTTTATAAATGTTGGTGTTGGTGTACGATTCTAAATACGCATACAATTATTTTACGAATGTTCCTTTAACCCGCTCTGAAAGTAAAAAGTAAGGAACCCAAATGGCACAGGAAACAAAGGCCCGAAAGCTATCCAGGTTTAAAAACGATTTTAAATCACCCAGGTCCAGCAATACAATTGCTATGTGATCCAGGACTAAAAAAGTAAAATTGCCGATTAAAAAAACAATATAAAGAGTTGGTGTCTGGGCTTTATATCTAAAAGCATAAACGATTATTATAATTGCATATAAAGCAAAAGACAGATTAAAACAGACTTCTGCATATACCAGATATTTTAAAATCGGATTGTATAATCCCGAAGTTGGATCATCAAAAGCAGCAAGATTTCCACTGTTGATGGCAGGTAATAAATTATTGAATGTGCTTATTGTTAAAGAGAATGGTGTAATAAATAAACCGATCATGGGCAATATGAGCCAGCCGCCAATGCTCTTATATGTTGGAACCTTAGGTGCTTCGCCTTCAAAATCTAATGCTTCGTTTTCCATACGGTCAAATATGTTTTGATCAAAGAGATTATCTAAAAGAAAAGGTACGTATTAATTTGGAATAAACTTTCCGGAACCATAATTATATACGTTCACAATAGGAGGATTTCCTTTATAAAAAACGGCTCCATCACCATAATTAACACCGCTTAATTTTTTTGTTGTATTTACCTGAATCTGACCCAAAGAAGAACCACTCACATAACAGCTATCTGTTATAAGCCCAAAGCCGAAATATTGTGCAAGGTTTGTTGTACCTACCGATAAGTAAGGTGTTGTGCCGGATATCTGGCATTGACCGGTATTGTTTAACATAACTGTAATGCTTTCTTCTACATATAAAGAATCTAACATGATTGTAGCGCTTTGTTCAGAAATAGTAAGCTGTTTCATCGAAATTGGTCCGGTGTTTTTTAATCCTCCGGTATTTAATGAAACACTTAATGGATCTTTTACACCGATTGTAACGGTACCACTGCCGTTAAGGATAAGTGCTCCTCCGGCTGCTATAATTTGAGGGCCGCCGGTTGTTTTTCGTATTACCTTGTTCGATGTATCTTGTTTTAATTCTATAATAATATTGCCGTTTGCCTGAACAGAAGAAATAGCACCATAATTGAATGGCCCATAATCGAAATCGGGTTCGGCAGCATCTTTTTTACTACAGGAGCTTATTGTAAGAACAATAAAAAAAAGAATTGAAAAAGTAATGACCGAATATTTCATAAATACCCATTAAATGGCATAATCCTACTAAGAATTTATACGACTAAAGAATAAAATTGTTATCCTGTACAACATAAAACAAGTCTTTTGCTTTACATTTATACTCTATGTATTAAGATAAAAATTCCATTTCCGATGAACAATCAGATTATTAAATTAAAAAATACGATTGAACCCTTAAGAGCACAAATCATTAATCATAAAGTGTATGCCGTAATTAATGATGTAGACAATCTTAAAATTTTCATGCAGTACCATATTTACGCAGTGTGGGATTTCATGTCTTTGTTAAAAACATTACAGAATAATTTAACCTGCACTACGGTTCCCTGGTTTCCTAAAGGTTCGGCAGAAACACGACAATTGATCAATGAAATTGTGGTTGGAGAAGAATCGGATGTGGATGCGAACGGAAATAAGAAAAGCCATTTCGAATTGTATCTGGAAGCCATGCAGCAATGCGGAGCAGACACCACGTCATTTGAAAAATTCATATATGAATTACGGGCAACCGGAAATTTTGAAATGGCATACGCCAAATCAAATACACCCGTGACCGCAAGAAATTTTGTTGATTTTACATTTAAGACTATTGCCAGTAACAAAGATTATTTGCATGCAGCAATATTTACTTTTGGCAGAGAAGATCTAATTCCGGGAATGTTTATTGCATTGATTAACGACATCCATCAAAATTTTCCGGAAAGTATTTCTATTTTCAAATATTATCTGGAAAGGCATATAGAAGTTGACGGCGATCATCACAGTCATCTGGCATTAAAAATGACGGCCAATCTTTGCGGAGATAACAATGTTTATTGGGAAGAAGCTGAGCGGGTCACGATAGAATCCCTGCAAAAACGCATTGCATTGTGGGATGGTGTGTATGCCGAAATTATGCAGAAAAAAAAATTAGCAGAAAGTGTCCGGAATTGAAAATGCGATCGTCTTAGGATTATAAACCAAAACACTACAGATTATGAAAGATTTCTTATTAGTATTCAGAAACGATTTCAATGCTATTCCTAAAGCATCTCCGGAAGAAATGCAGGCAACCACAAAATTATGGATGGACTGGGTTGGAGGCATTGCTGCACAGAACAAATTAGTTAACAGAGGAAACAGTTTGGCTTCGGGCGGTAAAGTTGTACGACCGAATAATGTAATTACGGATGGCCCGTATACTGAAATCAAAGAACTTATCGGCGGTTATACCATTGTTAAATGCGACACGTATGAAGAAGCGATAGAGCTGTCAAAAGGCTGTCCGATTCTAAGTGTTGGTGGTAATGTAGAAATAAGAGAGATTAAAGTAATGTAACATTCAGGAATTCTGTTTTATTAAATTGCAATAAACAATCTTCCTTTTATAAATAGGATTAATCTCTCCTTTTGATTCTTCTGTTCTTTTGTCTTGAATACAAAAGAACCAAAAAATCAAGGCTGGTTTCAAAAAGGCTAAAATTATGGTTCATTTCGCTAACGCTGCAAAATCGTCTTGAAGAAGGACTAGTTGCAGCGTTTAAAAAGCTTCATGAACCATAATTTCTTTACGCCATTTGAAACAAGGCCGTCTTTGCAACTAATTAACATCTTTGGTTAATAAAGATCAAAACAAGAAAAAAATCGGCATTAAACCATCTGCAAAACAATTATTAAAAGCCTTTGTTTTTTGCAAAGGCTTTTTACTATGAAAGAGCAAGAGCTCATACCGCATCTATTCCGTATGGAGTATAGAAAAATTGTTTCTGTACTGTGTCGGTTATTTGGTATTGAGCATATAGAAATTGCTGAGGACATAGTAAGCGATACGTTTTTATTAGCGTCGGAATTATGGGGATTGAAAGGTGTTCCCGAAAACCCGACAGCCTGGCTCTACACCGTTTCAAAAAACAAAACCAAAGATTATTTAAAACGGAATACACTTTTCAATCAAAAAATTTCTTCTGAAATAAAACACAGCTCTTCACCAACAGAAGAAATAGAAATTGATCTTTCCATCAAAAACATTAACGACAGTCAGCTGGCTATGATGTTTGCCGTTTGCGACTCCTGTATTTCAACAGAGGCGCAGATTGGTTTATCGCTGAATATACTTTGTGGTTTTGGTGCCGAAGAAATTGCCAATGCTTTTTTAACCAACAAAGAAGTAATTTATAAAAGATTGAATAGAGCAAAAGAAAAGCTCCGTACAGAAAAAATAAAAATTGAACAGCCGACACAAGAAGAAATTTCGCTGAAACTGGATAATGTATTAACAACGATTTATCTGTTGTTCAATGAAGGGTATTATTCGAGTTCGAAAGACACATCTATGCGAATGGACCTATGCTTCGAAGCTATGCGGTTAAACTATCTGCTGATTGAAAACGAAACGACAAATCTTCCCAAAGTAAATGCACTTCTTTCGCTGATGTGTTTTCACGCTTCGCGGTTTGAGGCCAGAATAAACAGTGATGGAGAAATAATTTTGTATGAAGATCAGGATACCAATTTATGGAACAGAGAATTGATAGAGAAAGGGGAATATTTTTTAACAAAGGCGTCAAGCGGAAACGAACTTTCAAAATACCATCTGGAAGCGGCCATTGCCTACTGGCACACACAAAAAAACGAAAGCTCTGAAAAATGGGAAAACATTTTGCAGCTATATAACAAATTATTGGTTATAGAATATTCACCGATTGCAGCCCTTAACCGAACGTATGCACTGGCAAAAGCAAACGGAAAAGAACAAGCCATTGTTGAAGCAGAAAAATTAAACCTGACAGAAAATCATTTGTATCATTCGTTATTAGGCACATTGTATATTGGTATTGATCATGGTAAGGCATTACATTATTTTCAAACGGCATTAAGTCTCGCAAAATCTGCTGCCGACAAAAATACAATTGCTAAAAGTATTGATAGGCTACAGAAAGAGAATAAATAAGCAAACAATTATTCGTGGAATAAAACTTCATTGAAGGTTCAAATACCCATTTTTTATGAAGAGCAGCAATACTGTTTAACATAAGTATATTTTTTAAAGCGAAAACTATTAAAAACAAAAGCCAAAATAATTCCGTACCAATAAAAAAATAATAGTATTTTAGTATAGTGCCTCCTTAAATTTTTGATTTAAACAATAGGGAGTATTATGCCGATTTAATTTTTAAATATTCTAAACCGTAACCAGTAATGCTATGAAACAACTAGTGATGATTATGTGTATTATGTCTCCGGCTTTACTGTTTGCGCAGGGCTTTCAGGTAAACCTGCAGGGACAGAAACAGCAGGCCATGGGAGGGGCAGGGGTTGGCACCAATCTGGATGCCGCCAGTGTGTTTTACAATCCCGGAGCTGTATCGCTTCTTAAAGAAAACAGTGTAAGTGCGGGGGTTAGTTTAACATCGGAAAGTACAGCCTTTCGCGATGCGAACAGCCAGCAGCAGTTTCACACCAAATCACCAATCAGCGCACCGTTCACAGGATATGGCGTTTGGGGCCCTTCGGAAAGCAAGTTCAAATTTGGTATGGGTATTTATACACCCTTCGGCAGCACCATTAAATACGAAGATGGCTGGTCCGGAAGATATGCACTTACACAAATGAAACTTCAGTCGATCTTTTTTCAGCCGACAGTAAGTTATAAGATCAATGATAAAATAGGCATCGGTGCAGGCTTTGTGTATGGATATGGAAATATTAACCTGAGCAAAGATCTTCCGATTGCCAGTTCAGATGGCAGCACATCAACAGCTAACTTAAAAGGGAATGCGAATGGTGTTGGTTATAATCTGGGGATTTTCTATAAGCCAACAGAAAAACTTTCTATCGGCCTGTCGTATCGTTCTCAGGTAAAAATGAAAGTGAATAACGGAGACGCTACATTTACGGTACCGCCATCTCTTGCAACAAGTTTTCCTTCCGGAAAATTTACTGCGTCGTTACCCTTGCCGCAAGTATTAACGTTAGGTCTTGGATATAATGTAACAGAAAAATTGTTATTGGCTTTTGATGCGAGTTTCATTGGTTGGGCAAGTTATAAAACATTGGCTTTTGATTACGAGCAAAACACATCGTCCTTACCGGATACAGAGTCGCCCCGAAATTATAAAAACACATACTCCTTACGATTAGGTGCGCAATACAAACTGAGCGACAAATTTATGATTCGTGGCGGGACTAATTTTGAAAAGTCTCCAATTAAAAGCGGCTATGTAACACCGGAAGTTCCCGATGCTGACCGCTGGAACTTTACAGGAGGTTTGGGTTATAAACCAACCGAACGTTTTGTGATTGATGCATCTTTCAGTTACATCAATTTTATGAAACGTACGGATACAAACATCGAAACCAATTTAAGTGGTACGTACAAAACGCGTATTCTGGTTCCGGGTCTTTCTTTAACCTATAACTTCAACTAGCCATGAGAAAATATAAAAACACCTTATATGTATTGGCAATGTGCGGAAGCATGGTTGCCTGCAAACCAAATATCGAAGAACCTGCAGTAGATAAAGGAAGCCTGGATGTAACAACATACGTAGCCGTTGGCAATTCTATTACTTCCGGTTATGCAGACAATGCTTTGTATTATGACGGACAACAGGTTTCGTATGCGAACTTACTGGCGCAGCAATTTAAGCGCATCGGCGGCGGTGATTTTAAACAACCGCTGATAAGCCAAACGTCTGTGGGCATCGGGGCCAGCGGAGGATCAAAATTAATACTGGAGCCACACACAGATTGTCTGGGTGCAACGTCGCTATCTCCGGTACCAGCAGCAGCCTCAGGAGACCTCAGTATTTTTGCTTCAAACATATATGCGTCGCAAGGTCCGTTTAATAATATGGGTGTACCTGGTGCAAAATCTACAACAACGTTATATGCGGGTTATGGAGATCCTACAAAAGGATTTGGAAAATTTAATCCGTTCTTTACACGTATGGCATCCAATCCGTTTACTGCATCCATCATTCAGGATGCCGCGTCACAAAACCCAACATTTTTTACCTTATTTATAGGAAGCAATGATGTGCTGCTGTATGCACTTGACGGAGCAACAACAGATAGTATTACACCTATTGCAGGCGCTCCGGGTGTTGGCTTTGATGCCAGTATAGATGCTATTCTTGCAACACTTACTTCGAATGGAGCAAAAGGTGCAGTAGCTAACATACCGGACATTACTTCGTTGCCATACTTTACAACAGTACCTTATAATGGTTTGGTATTGACAAGCCAGGCTCAGGTAGATGGACTGAATACAGCGTATGGTCCACTTGGTATTTCGTTTCAGCTGGGACAAAACGGATTTATTATTGAGGATGGATCCGCGCCCGGAGGATTGAGACAAATAACATCAAGCGAATATGTATTGTTATCTGTGCCACAGGATTCATTGAAATGCAAGCAGTGGGGTTCGGCCAAACCAATACCAAACGAATATGTTCTTACAGTGCCGGAGATTACTCAGATCAAAACAGCTGTTACTAATTATAACAGCAAGATTAAAAGTGCGGCAAGTACTTATGGTCTGGCATTTGTAGATGTAAACAGTTTTTTATCTCAGGTTGAAAAAGGTATCACCTATAATGGCATCACACTGAATACAGAATTTGTAACCGGCGGAGCATTCTCTTTAGATGGGGTACATCTTACACCTATAGGAAATGCAATGTTAGCGAACGAATTTATTAAATCGATCAACATCACTTATAAATCTACATTGCCATTGATTGATGCCACAAAATATTCGGGAGTAAAATTCCCGTAAAAATTTTACCAGTTTGTTTTGATAGAGAGGAGCTCCGCAAGGAGCTCTTTTTTTGTTGGAAGGAAAGAGATATGTAAGTAAAATGTATTTCTTTCTTTTCAATTCAAATACTGCTTCTTATACTGAACCGGACTTACACCAACTTCTTTTTTAAAGAGTCGGGAGAAGTATGGAAGATTTTCGAAGCCTAACGTATACGCTATTTCACTGATGGAATTTGAATCGGTTATCAATAAATTTTTTGCTTCCGAGATTAGATAAATGTGTATGAGCTCCATTGCCGTCTTGCCCGTTTCCTGTTTTAACAAATCGCTTAAATAACGCGAGGAGATGTTGAGTTGCGACGCCAGTTGTTTCACACTCGGGAGACCTTTGTTTTGCAGAGATCCGTTTGTTGCATAGGTCGACAATTGCTCATTGAATTTCGACATCAGTTTGCCGGATAAAGAAGCGCGGTTGATAAACTGACGTTTGTAAAAACGCTGCGAATATTTTAGAATAGAGTCGATATGCGTTAAGATAATATCTTTGCTGTAATCATCCGGATTGTTGTTGTATTCGGTTTCAATTTTAGTATATAAATCCCAGATGATGCTTTCTTCTTTTGGTGAAAGATGTAGCGCTTCGTTCGACTCGTATTCAAAATAACCGTACTTTTTTATTTCCGAATGCAAGGGATGGCCATTCAAATAATCTTCGTGAATATAAATCATAAAACCATCGTCTTCGAGTTCGATATTATTGAAGGCCATGACTTGTCGTGGTTTTATAAAAGACATAGTCCCTGAATCGTGGTCGTATTTGGTCCTGCCATAAATCATTTCACCCGATTTCAATTTTTTAAACCCGATCATATAAAAGTCACTTGTAAATTCTCCGCTGCTGGCTACAGAACAGATACCCTCTCTGCGGCATTTAAAAATACTCAACAAAGGATTTTCAGGTGCAGGAAAGCCATGTGAACGGTGCATTTCTGCCAAGTTTTTAAAATGTTTCATCAGAATAAAATTTAACTGTAAAACCGGCATCCAATTTTATGGATGCCGGCAACTTTTATTGAACACAAAACTGAAAGGAATAATTACTTTCCGTGCGCTTTTTCTGAAACTTCTTTCCAGCTTTCCCAGGTTGCGATGCGATCAGCATATACCTGTTTTGCCCAGGGCAAGCCAACTTTGCCTAAAAACAGGCGTAGAGGCGGGTTTTCTGCGGCAGTAAGTTTCAGCATGGCTTCAGCCGTTGCTTCAGGTAAACCAGTGCTGTCTTCCGTGAAGCCGGCATATAAGGCAGCTTTTACCGGATCGTAAGCGGGGATCGCCGTGGTATGCGTCGCCGAACCAGAACCGAAATCGGTTGAATAGCCATTTGGCTCAACAATAGTAACATTGATGCCGAAACCTTTTACTTCAGATGCAAGGGATTCGCTTAAGCCTTCAATGGCCCATTTTGTCGAATTGTATAAACCTAATGCCGGTAGGGTTGCAATACCTAAAGCACTTGAAATCTGAATAATGTGGCCTTTTCCTTGCTCTCTCATAATGGGCAACGCGGCTTGTGTAACCCACAATAATCCGAACACATTCGTTTCAATCTGATCACGAGCTTCCTGTTCGCTGGCTTCTTCAACGGCTCCGAAAAGCCCGTAACCGGCATTATTGATTACAATGTCCAGTTTGCCGAAATGTTCGTTTGCTTTTTTAACAGCAGCAAAACTTGCTTCTCTGTCGTTTACATTTAATTGAAGCGGCAAAATTTTACTTCCGTATTGTTTTGCCAGATCATTTAGTGCTTCCGTATTTCTTGCTGTTGCTACAACATTATCGCCGCGTTTTAAAAAAGCTTCTGTCCAGATTTTACCAAATCCTTTGGATGCACCGGTTATGAAGATTGTCTTTGTCATTTGAGTAATTGGTTTGTGAATGAATAAAACAAAGGTATTCGCGAACAGATAAAATGATTTATACAAAAGTCAGAATAAAAGATACATTTTGACTTTGGAGGAAATGTTTGGTTACTTTAAGCATTCAATAGATATAATATGAAATCATACAAAGAATATCTCGGCATTTTTCTTGGAGCTTTATACGCATTGGCATTCCGGGTACTTGGTGGCATTGAATTGTTATCAGGTTCGTTTGGTATTTATTCTATAACATTTATATGGATTGTACCGTTGCTTGTTGGAATCATTCCTGTTTTAGTTGCCAGAAATGAAATGGGCAATTCTCTTTCAAAGTATTTTTTTTACCCCTTTCTCAGCGGATTGATATTTGCTATACTTGCTTTGTCAACAAGACTGGAAGATGTGTTGTGTATTCTTATCTTGGGAATGCCTTTTATAGCTGGAGCCGGAACAGTAGGTTTATTTCTTGGTATTATATTGAAGAGTCTGGAGGATAAAAAAAGAAGAAACGATAAAAATCTGTATTCATTAATTTTACTTATTCCTTTATTTTTAAATCCGCTTGAATCGTTGTTGCCTTCTCCTAAAAAAGAATACCAGATTAAACAGCAAATAATTATTCATGCATCCAGAGAAAAAATATGGAAAAACATTATTGAAGTGCCGGAAATAAAAGAGGGAGAATATGAATATAGTTTCTTCAATTATATAGGCGTGCCGCGACCTGTGAAATCAAAGCTTGAAACCATTGAGGGAAAGATATACCGTGTTGGATATTTTTCAGATGAATTAAAACTGACAGAATCTATTTCAACAATTGATCCATTAAAATATGTTGCATTTACAATTCATCTGGACAAATCTCAACTACGCGATCTGCCAATGGATAAACACATTCTTGAAAGCAATTTTTTTAAGTTCAATACGATTTCATATCAATTAACACCAACAGCAGAAAACAGGGTTGTACTTACCCTGTCTTGCACGTATGAAATTGAATCGAAAATGAACGAATACGCCAACTTCTGGGCAGGGAAAGTAATTGATGATTTTGAAAATAAATTATTGAAATCGTTGAAGCTGAAAATAGAAAAATAGATGCCAGCTTAAAAGCAAGAAGGCTTTCCACGTTTATATTGGAAAGCCTTCTTATTTAAATATTTTCAAATTCTTACTCCACTGGTTTCTCTTCCACAGTCTTCGGATCATTATCACCTTTTTCTGTTGTTGCCCATAAGTATAAAGCAGGAAGAATGATTGGTGCAAAGATCAATGTGCTGGTTAGTCCGCCGATAATAACAGTTGATAAAGGTCTTTGCACATCTGAACCTATACCCGAAGATGAATAAGCCGGAATCAAACCAATGATTGCCACCATCAGAATGGAAAGAAGTGCACTTAACTGTTCGGCAGAAGCTTCCAGTACTCTGTTTTTTCTATCACCAGGCAATGCTTCTGTATTTTTATTGAGGGCAGAAATCAAGATAACACCCGTCATTACAGAGATGCCGAAAATACTTACAAAACCAACACCAGCAGATACGTTGAAATAATACCCGCGTAGTAGCAAACCGCAGATACCACCTGCAAGAGCAAATAAAATACACGACATGGTAACAAGTGTATGTTTGATGCTTTTGAACAAGATGAAGAGCAACACGAAAATCATTGCAATTGTAAGCGGAATTGTAATGAGCAATTGTTTCCCGGCACGCTGAAGATTTTCATATTGCCCGCCGAAAATAACCTCGTAGCCTTTTGGAATATGAATGTGTTTTTTAACCTTCTCCTGAAGTTCTTTTACAAATCCACCCTGATCACGCCCTTTGACATTGGTCCGTACCGTGATCATTCGTTTATTATTGTATCTGTAAATATTCGTCTGCCCCTGCACAAAAAGAATATCTGCTAGCTGATTCAACGGTATTAAAGCACCATCTGCAGATTTGACCATCACGTTACTGATAGTAGCAATAGAATTCCTGTCTTCGGGTAAATAGCGTACTACAATGTCATATCGTTTGGCACCATCATATAATACAGATACAGCCTTTCCGGCAATAGCCGTTTCGATCAGCATTTCAACATCGGCAACATTTATACCAAAGCGAGCCGTTTTATCTCTGTTGATGCGGATACAAAGCTGCTCCTGGGGCCCCTCCTGTTCAATGTTTACATTATCTGAGCCCGCAGTCTGTGAAACTAATTTTAAAATACTATCTCCTTTGGAGCGCATCAGATCCAGATCTTCACCCACAATAGAAACGGCAAGATCGGCGGCACTACCATTTACAATTTCCATTACCTGATCAATGATGGGCTGTCCCGAAGAGAAACGTACGGCAGGAAGCTCTTCTTCCAGATCGTGCTTGATCCGTTTTAATAATTCAGCTTTTGAAATCGTATCTGTCCATAAAGAATATTCTTTCAAACCTACCAGAATTTCATTTCTGTTTGCCGGAAAAGGATCTGTTCCGTCATCGTTCCGTCCTGTTTGTGTAATAACAAAAGCCACTGGAGCATAACTTGCAATAATTTTTCGGATCTTTGGTGCATACGTTGCGTTTTCCTGAATGGTAATACCGGAAGGAAAATTTGCTCTGAAAAAGATAGAACCTTCATCGAGCGTCGGAAGAAATTCTGTTCCTAATTTTATTACGCAGCCAATCATGAAAAGTATAATTACAAATCCGATTACGACCGTCCGTTTGTAATGTGTTAATGTTATATCCAGAATTTTTCGATATCCTTTCTGCAGATAATCCAACACAATATTTTTATGCACTTTAAGCGGAACGTCCGGATTGGAGATCACTTTACTGAAGGCAAAAGATAATAATACAGGAATAATTGTTAATGCTGCCAGCATAGAACCTATTACTGCGAACGCAAGCGTTAATGCCATAGGAGAGAAAAGTTTCCCTTCAACCCGTGTCATTAATAAAATGGGCATGTATGCCAATATAATAATCGTTACGGAAAAGAAGATTTCCCGACCCACTTCATTTGCTGAATTGATTGAAAGCGCAATAATACCTTGTCGTTTTTCTTCCGGCGTTGCCGCGCGGTATTTTCGGAGAAGGTGTTCTGCCATTACACAAGCACCGTCTACAATGATCCCAAAGTCAATTGCACCAAGAGACAGAAGGTTAGCCGGTATGCCTGTAAGCTTCATCAGAATAAACGCAAACAGCAAAGCGAAAGGAATAGTTAATGCAACTACTAATGCACTGCGGATATTGCCAAGGAAAAAAATCAGAAGAATAACAACAATGGAAACGCCCATAAACAGGGTGTGCGCCACGGTCTCAAGCGAATGGTTTATTAAAAAACCTCGATCATAAAGTATTCTGATTTTAACATCGTCTGGTAATTCATTCTCTTCGAGGTCGGCAATCTTTTGTTTCATCAGCCCCAACACTTCGCTTGGGTTTTCCTTTCGTCTTAAAAGAACAATGCCTTCTACACCACTGTTTATATCTATGTTTTCGTCACTAACAGAATATCCCAAAATACCGCTTGGCGGCGGTGGTGTAATCTCTACCGATGCAACATCCCGGATAAAGATCGGAATGCCGTTTGAGGAAATCAGAATGATGTTTCCGATATCACTTTCTGATTTTACAACACCTAAGCCACGGATCGCAAATGCCTGCTCTCCGCGCACAACGTTATTACCGCCAGCGTTCTGATTGTTTTGATTGATGGCATCAATCACATCCTGCATGGTAAGATTGTATTTGCGCAACTTATCAGCGGAGGCGATAACGTGAAACTGTTTAAGTGGTCCGCCAAAGGTACCAATATCTGCAATACCCGGAACCTGCAACAGATAAGGTTTAATGACCCAATCCTGCAGATCTCTCAATTGTGTGGGAGTATATGATGACGGTGCTTCAACAACATATCTCATAATTTCTCCTACCGCAGTAGTAAGTGGTGCCAAAGCCGGAGTAACGGCGTCGGGAGGAAGACTGACACTTGCCATACGCTCCATTACCTGCTGGCGCGCGAAATAATCGTCGGTACCATCTTTAAACGTAAGCTGTACAACACTTAAACCAAAAATTGTTCGGCTTCTGCGGTCTAGTACATTAGGGGTATTCTGTAAAGCACGCTCAATAGGAATTGTAACCTGCTGTTCTACTTCTTCAGCGGCTCTGCCTGGGTATTGAGTTACAACAATAACGTTGGTATCTGCAATGTCCGGGTATGCTTCAATCTTAATAGTAGTCAAACACCAATAACCTACGCACATCATTACAAAACTTGAAACAATTATGATCCAGCGGTTATTAATGGAAAAAGTAAGAAGGTTCTTAATCATTCCTGTTTTTGTTAAATCGTTTTCTCTTCATCAAGAAAAGAGGTTAATAATATTTTATGCCAATAAAATTTCAGGTAGAGTTTATTTTATCAGTATCCGAAACTCAAACCTTTTAATTGAATGATGCCTTTTATAACAACCTGGTCGCCTGCTTTTAATCCGTCATAAATAATTACACGGTCTTTAATCTGTGGTCCTAAGAAGACCTCTCTCCGTTCGTATAATACAGGAGACTTTTTTAAGAAAACATAATTTTTGCCTTGCACGGTTATTAGTGCACTGCTGCTTACACTGATATTATCGCCTTCATTTACTTCAAACAGAACCATGCCGTACATACCTAATTTCAGATTTGCTTCACGGTTATCGATATTGATCCGGACTTTAATCATTCGCGTCACGTTATCAATAATATCTGCAATGCCATCAATATTCGCCTTGAATTTTTTATCAGGCATAGATGTAAATTCGACAAAGCACTTATCCCCTTTATTAATTTTACTCATCTGGCTTTCGGGCACATCGCAAATAATATAGGCAGTACCAGCTTTTGATTTACGTAATACATCCGGCTGAAAACCGCCGCCGTTCAGATTGGATTCGGATTCCAACAATGCAGCCCGTTCGTTTGCAAGGTTTGTTTCTTCCATACTCAATCCTGTTTGTGCTTCAAGCAAGTCTTTCCCCGTAGAAACACCATGCGCTTTCAAGTCTTTCACACGCTCCAGTTCAATTTTCTTCTGAACAATATTTACATTCTTAATCTGGTTGATATTGATGATATGCTGTATCAGTGAAGTGTAATTACCTGCCAGATCAGGGTCTTCAAAAAGAATAATATTTCCGGAATCTTCCTGCTCGGAAGGAATTACCGTAGCAGCAACTTTTGCAGGAAAAGTGAGAGCCGCAACAATATTCGAACGCTGAATATTTTCTGTGAGAAAAGCATCTGCGCTTTTTTCATACGTAAACTGAATTTTTTTACCGCCATCTAACACCCTGGAAAACGGCTTTTCTGTTTTATGAACAGAGTCCTGATTCTGTGTACAAGAGAATAGGAAAAATGTAATCAATATGATTATGTATTTCATGTTATTGTGCTATTTGATTGATTAAGCCTAATGAATAGAGTAACTGCACATAGCTTTTTCTGTATTCACTCATCATGTTGTTGTATTGCTGCTGTGCATCAAGCCAGCTGCGTTGTGCTTCCAGAAGATCAATAATATTGGTTCCTCCTCTTAAATAATTGTAACGGACGTTTGCCAGTACTTTTTCTGAAAGCGTCATCATACTATTGTATTTGTTCAGGTTTAGCTGATACATGTTAAATGTCTGGTAAGCAGAAAGCAATTCAGCATGAATCATGAACTTTGTTGCGTTTATATTTCGTTCAGCCTGTTGTTTGATTGACATAGATTTTTTGATCTCACCCTGGTTGCGTGAAAAGACGGGCAATTCAATTGTTCCGTAAAAACCTATATAAGGAATGGTGTTTTGTGGGTTATAAATAACACCCAGCTCGGCTTGTGGCCACGCAAGTGACTTTTGCAGTTTAATATTTGACTCAGCTACTGCCATGGCAGCTTTCTGAACCTGTATATCCGTTCTGTTTGTAAGAGCCTGTTCCAGTAAACTATCGTATTGAGTTGTGTATGAAATTAAAAGCGGATCATTCAGATCTACTTCGATACTATCCTGTATACCCAGAGAAGCCTTGAGAGCAATCAGATCACTTTTATATACCTGATTCATGGATGTTAGCTGCAAGGCATATTGATCGGAAAGTAATTGCGTACGCATCAGATCCGTTTCAGAAATTACCTGATTTCTGAAACGGATCTGATTGATCTCAACTAAAGAATCAATATTTTCTTTTACTTCTGAAATCAACACCATTTGTTTGCTGTCTATCCATACCTGCAGCCATTTGTTTGCAACATCGAAAAATACGGTACGTTCTGTTTCAGCATACATCCGTTGGGTAAGCAGCACGTTCTGTTCGGCAAAGTCCATTTTGTTGTACCGTTGTCCGGGAGCCTGAAATGATTTTGTTAATTGCCACCATACCTGTTGATTCCGGCCGCTGTTCCATTCCGTATTTGCAGGATAATAACTCGGATTACTGAGCATTAATGTTTGATTATTCAAACGCAGATTTGGTCTGAGTCTGGCTGTAATAACATCAGCTTCAGAAATGTTTACGGATAATTGCTGTGCCTGTAACGTAACATTGTTTGCCCGCGCTGTTTGCAGAGCCTTTTGTAATGAATAAGTTGTCTGTGCGGAAGAGTCAGGCAACAGATAAAACAGGCAGAGTATTACGGCACATACGCTCCGGATGTTGATCATTTTATTATGTATTAGAAAAGCTTTAAAATCAATCACTAAAGGTAAAGAAACAAAATAAGAATATTGTCAGTAGAAACCGCCAACGTTAAAAAAATTGTTTATTATAAATTGAAAATCAACAGAATGTAAACAGAATTGGAGGGGATATTATCGGTTTTGTCCACAATAAAAAAACATTTTTTTTGGAAAGAGATAAAGAGCTAAAAATGGATGAAAAAAATTATAAAAGTATAATCAAAATAAAAGCAACAGTACATACAATGTACTGTTGCTTTTATTTTACTCTTCCTCAACATCATTCTTCTTAAAGATCTGACTATCCCGGGTATTTTTTTGAACTGTAATAACCGCAAACAGTGACAATAAAAAAGAGAATGCATAGAACCCTTTTTCACTTGGCAGCAATTCTGCGTTCCACAAACCTACAGTAAGCAGAAGGATTGAAAGCAAACTGGAGAACCAGGCCAAGCCGAAATAAATATCGGTTACAGGTACATTTTCTAAGCGGTCTCGTACAGCCTTTTGTAAAGAAACAACAGAGAACAGACCGTACATAAGCACAGTAAAGTAGTATCCTTTTTCATTCAACAGCATATCTGATCGCCATAAGCCAATCAAATAGCCGATCATTCCTGCTCCCAGTGCAACCCAGGATGCACCGATAAAAGCACTTGATGGTTTCTGATTCATATTTCTTTTTGGTTTAAATGGTATAACCAAAACTAAGCAATCGGCAGGCAGGTGAAAAAGGCATATTTCAACTTTGCAGACTATAAAAAATATCTAAAAAGACATAAAATGCATTTTAATGGTATAAATTTCATTTATAAAAAGACAAATACAGACTTTTAAAAAGTGCAAATTTAAATAAAATAACCACGCAATTTTATGATTTTGATCGGGTAAACGGTTCTTTTTGCCGGAAATACTATCAATATTCAGCAATAAAAAATAAGTATAAGAAAGCCCTTTGTTTACATGGGCTAAATACGTAATTTTTTGAAATCAAATCACAAACTATATAACAATGCTTCCCCTATTAATACTTCTTATACCTATTGTGCTGATTGTATTTTGGCTGATCAGTATTTATAATTCCCTTGTGAGTCTTCGCAATCGCAGAGAGCAGGCTTTCGCGGATATTGATGTGCAGCTTAGACAACGAAGCGATTTGATTCCGCAACTTGTAGAAACAGTAAAGGGATATGCGGGCCATGAAAGCAAAACCCTGACAGATGTAATTGCCGCGCGCAACAGTGTGTTGAGCGCGAGTTCTATTGACGATAAAATTA
>Ga0210397_10000451_pt1 | contig 27708 bp, 29 predicted proteins | sample IncBWH2OmetaG_FD_160126 | JGI IMG/M metagenome (GOLD analysis project Ga0210397, IMG submission 160126) | Forest soil microbial communities from Barre Woods Harvard Forest LTER site, Petersham, Massachusetts, United States - Inc-BW-H-2-O ...
CGATGAAATTCGTCTCCTCGCAGGGCGGCCCGAAGGTGCCCGCCGACGCCGCGGTAACGTCGACAGTCGGCATCGGCCCGCGCTCGGAAGGCGGTTTCGGTCTCGACATCGCGCTGGAGGTATCGCTGCCCGGTTTGGCGCGCGCGGAGGCCGAAGCGCTGGTCGCCAAGGCACACCAGGTGTGCCCCTACTCCAACGCGACGCGTAACAACGTCGATGTCCGCCTGACGGTGGTCTGATCAAGTCGACCGGCAGCCTGTCAGGAATGACGGGCTGCCTCGACCGAAAACCGATTGATGCCGGTGACGAAGATCGTTAGCTCTCAAATTCTCCTCTAGCGCATTTGAGAGCGAAGGCTTCGATGACTGAAATCAATTCGGGCGCGATGGCGGGCTTGCGCGTGATCGATTTGACGCGCGTGCTCGGTGGCCCTTTCTGTACCCAGATTCTCGCCGACCACGGCGCCAACGTGATCAAGGTCGAGCCGCCGGCCGGCGACGAAGTCCGCGACTGGGGACCGCCGTTCCACGGCGAAGACGCGGCTTACTTCGTCGGCATTAACCGCAACAAACGCTCGGTCGGGCTCGATCTCGCTTCCGAGGGCGGTCGCGCGGTGCTGATGAAGATGCTTGAGGACGCTGACGTCCTGATCGAAAACTTCAAGCCGGGCACGCTCGATAAATGGGGCATCGGCAGCGATACCTTGCGCGCGAGATTTCCAAAACTCGTCCACTGCCGCATCTCCGGCTTCGGCGCCGACGGGCCGCGTGGCGGCAATCCCGGCTATGACGCGATTATCCAGGCGATGACCGGGATGATCATGGCGACCGGCTCGCCGCAATCGGGCCCGATGCGGATCGGCGTTCCCGTGGTCGACATCACTACCGGACTTTATGCCGCGATCGGCATCCTGATGGCGCTGTCGGAACGGCAACGCTCCGGGCAAGGGCAGTTTATCGAAACCACGTTGTTCGAAACCGGGCTCGCGGTCATGCATCCGCACAACGCGAATTATTTCATGCACGGCAAGCCGCCCTCGCTCACCGGCAACGAACATCCCAACCTCGTGCCTTATGCGATCTTCCCGACGCGCACCGACAACATCTTCATCGGCGTCGGCAATGACGGCACCTTCCGCAAGCTGGCCAAGGAGATCGGCAAGCCGGAACTGGCGGCCGATCCGCGCTTTGCCCGCAACCGGGATCGTATCGCCAACCGCGAGGCCTTGCGCGCCGAGTTGGCCGCCGTGTTCAGCCAGCACGACGCCGAGCCGCTGTGCGATCGCCTGCTGGCCGCCGGCCTGCCGGCAGGGCCGGTCCAATCGATCGACAAGGCCCTGACCAGCCCCCACGCCGTCCACCGCGGCGATGTCGTGGAAAAGGACTGGTACAAGGGGGTGGCCTCGCCGATCCGCATGGGGCGCAGCCAAGCGAGCCTGCGCAGCGTCCCGCCTACCTTCGGCCAGCATACCGCCGAGGTGCTCGAAGAGTTCGGTTACTCCAAGGCCGAGATCGAGGGCCTGGCAGCCGAGGGCGTGATCTGCACCGAACGCCGCCGTTAACCAACGGCGGCACTTTCCCCAAAAGCCTGTTGGGGAAAGGCTTTGGCGCTGCGCAAGGGATGCTTGAACATGCCCGAATGATGCCCATATTGGCTAGTGATCGGAGGGTGAATCCACCTTCAGGTCATGTTGGGGCGCCGTAAGGGCCCCGGAACTTCAAAGTCGCTTCGAGAGGACTTTGCAAATATGTCTCGTGTTCCCTCGTTATCCAGTCCGTTTTTGCTTGGATTTGACGAAATCGAGCGTGCGCTCGATCGTGTCGTCAAGGGTGCGGACGGCTATCCTCCCTACAACATCGAACGTTGCGACCGTCACAATGGGCAGCCCGAACGGCTGCGCATCACGCTCGCAGTGGCGGGATTTACCCGCGATCAACTCGATGTAACGATTGAGGAAAACCAGCTCGTCATCCGCGGACGCCAGCAGGACGACAAGGCCCGGCAATACATCCATCGCGGCATCGCCGCGCGCCACTTCCAGCGCACATTCGTGCTGGCGGAGGGGATGCTCGTGTTGGGCGCGGACTTGAAAAACGGGCTGTTGTCGATCGATCTCGCCCGGCCGGAACCGGAAAAGGTCGTTAAGACAATTGCTATCAATGAGCACGAATAATGGAACGAGTAGCGGACTCGACCGCTTGGACTCAGAAGGAGTCGAGACGATGACCGAAGTTAATATTGCGTTAGAACCCCGCGTCTCCCTGGAGGCGTTAGCTAGCCTCGGCGAGGGCCATATCGCCTACGTAAAGCAGATCCGATCCGAAGACGTGCCGGACCTGTTTCCGCAGGCGCCGAAGATCGCGCCCGGACTGAAACTGTTCGCGCTCCATGCCGCCGACGGCACCCCGATCATGCTGACCGATTCGCGCGAAGCCGCGGTCGCGAATGCCTGGAGCAATGAACTGCAAGCCGTCAGCGTGCACTGACGACACTCAGCGCTGCTGAGCGATCGGATCGATCAAGCGCGGACAAGCCCGAGACCATCGGGCGATCCGTGCTTTTTCGATAAAAGCTTTCCGATAAAAAGATATCAGGCGGCGCTCGCCGGCGGCAGCGCCAGCACCGAATAGATCGCCTGGGCCTCGCGTGAGGCCCTGAGCTTCTTCGCCACATCCTGGTCACGCAATAGCCGCGCGATTCGCGCCAGCGCCTTCAGGTGATCGGCACCTGCGCCTTCCGGGGCCAGCAGCAGGAAGACGAGATCGACCGGTTGACCGTCCATCGCCTCGAAATCGATCGGGCGTTCCAGCCTCGCGAACAGGCCAAAAATCTTTTCCAGTTTGGGAAGCTTGCCGTGCGGGATCGCGACGCCGTATCCGACCGCGGTTGTGCCTAACTTCTCCCGCTGCAACAGCACTTCGAAGATCGAGCGCTCGTTCTGTCCGGACAGAGTCGCCGCCCGCGCTGCCAATTCCTGCAGCGCCTGCTTCTTGCTGTTGACTTTTAATGCCGGGAGAATCGCCTCGGGTGCGACCAGATCGGTAATCGTCATGGGGCTTTCCGAGGTGAATCGATCGTCAGGTTGCGAAAAAGATTCGGCGGGCGAATGAGGTGGAAAGGCGGTCGCTCACCACCCCGGTCCTAATTGGGTGGGCTTCTACTCCAACGCAAGAGCGGTGCCAACACCTGCGGAGTTTCCCCCGAGCCGTATCGTTAAGGGCGCGGACCATAGGGTCGCTCCCGGTGGCCGTCAATGCCGAACCGCACCCTTACCTACGATATTTTGGACAGGCCTGTCCCGTGCCTAGCGTGTTGTTTTAGCACCATCTTTTTGAAGGCGCCGGTTCCACCGGGCCGCTAACCGACCGCCTGGAGCGCAGGGGGATCGATCCATCCGACGTTCCCGTCGGGGCGGCGGTAGATAACGTTAACCCGGCCACTCGAGCCATGGTGGAACACCAGGCATGCAGCGCCGGACAGGTCCAGTTCCATCACCGCTTCGGAGACCGAAAGGCGTTTCAAGGACGTGGTGGCCTCGGCGATGATGACAGGGCTATAGCCTGACATCTCTTCATCGCCCTCGGCAGGCGCCTCGATCACATAGCTCAGTGCGTCGAGCGCTTCCATGCCGGCCAGCGCCTCGGAAGCCGCATGGGCCTTACGGGCAGAGCGATCCTTCAACCGGCTCTTGTAGCGGCGCAGCCGCTTCTCGATCATCAAAAGCGCCTGGTCGGCGCTGGCATAGGCGTCGGCCGCACTCGAATCCGCTTCCAGCGTGATGCCCGAATCAAGGTGCAATGCGCAATCGGTTCGGAAGTCGGAGCCGTCCTTGCTCAGCGTGATATGGCCGGAATAATTGCCGTCGAAATATTTGCGCAGCACTTCGTCGGTGCGCTCTGAAACACGCCCGCGCAAGGCGTCGCCAACATTGATGCTTTTTCCAGAGATCCGGAGAGTCATGGGGTGCCTCTCTAGTTGGCCTAGTTGGACGCACCGACACTATTCCGATTTCGACGGGACGCAATCAGGCGGGCTGGGGATCCCGGGAGCGGTCGGAAGATGCGGCGGGCGCTGACAGGGCATTGCCAAGCATACTTTGTTTGTCACGCCGCCGCTGAACCGACGATGGAATCCGCATGGCCTCGCGGTACTTGGCGACGGTGCGACGGGCGATATCAATGCCGGTTGCGCGTAAACGTTCCACGATGGTGTCGTCGGAGAGGATCAGTGCCGGGTCTTCCGCATCGATCAGCTGCTTGATGTGGTGGCGCACCGCCTCCGCCGAATGGGCCTCGCCGCCGTCGGCCGAGGCAATCGAGGCGGTAAAGAAATATTTTAGTTCGAATATGCCGCGATTAGTCGCCATGTATTTGTTGGCGGTGACGCGCGAGACCGTCGATTCGTGCATCTGGATTGCGTCGGCCACGGCTTTCAGGTTGAGCGGCCTCAGGTGCGCCACGCCATGCGTGAAGAAGCCATCCTGCTGGCGGACGATTTCAGTTGCGACTTTCAAAATGGTGCGGGCGCGCTGATCGAGCGCACGAACCAGCCAGGTCGCATTTTGCAGGCAATCGCTGAAATAGGATTTGTCGCCGTCCTTGCGAATCGTCTTCGACAGTTCGGTGTAGTAGGTCTGGTTGACCAGCACGCGCGGCAAAGTTTCGCTGTTGAGTTCGACATGCCATCCGCCGTCGGGACCCGGACGCACATAGACATCGGGCACCACGGTCTGCGCACGCGCTGAGCCGAACTTCAGGCCCGGCTTCGGATCGAGCCTTCGAATTTCCCCGATCATGTCGGTGATGTCTTCGTCGTCGACGCCGCACAGCTTGCGCAGGCTCGCAATATCGCGCTTGGCCAACAGCTCGAGATTTTCAACCAGCGCCCGCATCGCGGGATCGTAGCGATTGAGATCGCGCAGTTGGATTGCCAGACACTCGCTCAACGAGCGCGCGCAAACTCCGGGCGGATCGAATTTCTGCAATACAGCGAGCACGGCTTCGACCTCGGCGGCCGAAGCGCCGAGCCGCTCCGCAGCCTGCCCAAGATCGGGCGGCAAGTAGCCGGCTTCATCGACCAGATCGATCAGGTACTGGCCGATCATGCGCCGGGCGGGCGCGGTGAAGGCTACCGCCAGCTGCTCGGCCAAATGGCCACCCAGCGTCACTTCTGCGGCAGCAAAGGCTTCGAGGTTGTAGCCGTCGTCGTTGGAGGCGCCGCCGCCCCATTCGGTATAGGTCGTGGGCGCGGCGTCCTGCGCGGTGCGCGCGGCAGCCTCCGCAGGCTCTTCCGAAAACACGTTGTCGAGTGGTGTATCGAGGGTCTGTTCGATCTCGGCCCGGCTGCCGAGATCGCGATTCATCCATTCTTCCTGGGCCGGCTCGAAACCCTCGGCGCCAGACCCTTGCGAATCGCCCGAAAACTCCTCGCCGAAGCCGCTTTCGGACCCTTCTGCGTGCCCGACCGCTGGCTCACCGGCGACCGGCGCCTCCGGACCGTCGCTTTCGCGCTCAAGCAAGGGATTTCGCTCCAATTCCTCCTCAACGAAGGCCGAGAGGTCGAGATTGGACAGCTGAAGCAGCTTGATCGCCTGCATCAACTGCGGCGTCATCACCAGCGACTGCGACTGGCGGAATTCTAGTCTCTGCGTCAACGCCATGGAGGCAAGAACCGATTCCTAAAAACTTGGTCCGATTCTTGCTTAAACTAGTCCTGAGCCGATGTACACGGCTTGACTTTGCGGAAAGAAGCGGAGGAGCGGCCGTTTCGAGGTCCCCCTCGGTTCCGCGATCAGAGGCGGAATTCCTCACCGAGGTAAAGTCTGCGCACATCCGGATCCGCGACGATCTCGTCCGGGCTGCCTTCGGTCAGGATCTGGCCGGCATAAACGATATAGGCGCGGTCCGTCAGACCGAGGGTTTCCCGCACATTGTGGTCCGTGATCAAGACGCCGATGCCACGATTGGTGAGGTGTCGGACAAGGTCCTGAATGTCGCCGACCGCGATCGGATCGATGCCCGCAAACGGCTCGTCGAGCAGCATGTAGTTCGGATTGGTGGCGAGTGCGCGTGCGATTTCAACGCGGCGCCGTTCGCCGCCGGATAGTGCAATGGACGGCGTCTTTCGCAGGCGGGTGATGTTGAATTCATCGAGCAGGGAATCGAGTTTGGCCTCGCGTTTTTTGCGCGAGGTCTCGACGACCTCGAGCACGGCGCGGATATTCTGCTCCACGGTGAGGCCGCGAAAAATCGAGGCTTCCTGCGGCAGGTAGCCGATGCCCAATCGCGCGCGCTGATACATCGGCAGCTTGGTGACGTCGTGGCCGTCGAGTTCGACAGCGCCGCGATCGGCCTTGATCAGGCCGGTGATCATGTAGAACACCGTCGTCTTGCCGGCGCCGTTCGGCCCCAACAATCCCACGGCCTCGCCGCGCCGGACATAGATGCTGACCCCGCGCACGACCTGGCGGGTGCCGAAACTTTTTTCCACGCTATGCACAGCCAGATAACCCGCCCGCGGCGTCTGCCGTGGGGCCGCGGCGCCGTTGGTTCTGGGTGCGGGCTTGGCGGCAGCCGGGCGGGGCGCAGGTGTTTCGGCGCGCGGCAATTCCAATGCGGGCGAGGGGGCGGTGCGGGCGAGCGGCGGTGCATCGCGCACCGGGCTCGTCAGCATTTCACCCATGCGGCCGCCGAGCGAGGTAATATCCTCGCGCGAACGTGCAAAACCACCCTTGCCGCGGTTTGCGGGGCGCCGCCGGAACATGCCGAGTAAATCCACCATCCCCGCTTCGTCCGAACCCTTCGAGAAGTTCCGCGGCGATTTTGATTCGCCAGCCCAGCATGAATGACCGGATGCCCCTTGCCCAGCGGACCAGTCTTAAGTTCCCAAGCGACCCCGCCCGCTAGATACAGGCTCAGACCCTCGGCTTCAACCGCGGCCCGCCCGTTCTTTCATTAAAGTATTGACATTACTTTGGTTTATTTGGGGTGAGAGACTGCGGCGCCCCCGGCGGGGGCGACAACGGCTGGGGCCCCGGCGGCGATGCACCGGGAAGTGCCGGCCCCGTCCCGTTCTGGCTGGACGACTGGAACAGGCCCTGCACGCGGCCGGAGTCCGACTCGACCCGCGACACGCCGGTGGTCATATCCACCAACAGGCGATCGCCGCGGAGCACGTTCTTGCCCTGGGTCAGTACAACGCCACTTCCGCCACCACCCAGCATGGTGATGAGATTGGTCTTGGTATCGAACACGGCGGTGTCGCCGGTCACGACCTGATCCTTTTGCGTCACGACCACGTTGCCCTTGGCCTCGAGCCGTTTGATCGACGACGCGCCGCCTGGACCCGGCGTTGCGGATTGCATAGCTGCGGGTTGGGCGGGCGCAGGCGCCGATTTGACGGCGGTCTTGGCGTTGGTGGCCGGAGCCGCCGTGGCGGGCGCGGCGTTCTGGCCGCTCGATTCGTAGAAGACCACCAAAACCTTTGAGGTCATGGTGGTGTCGCCCTGCACCACTTTCACATTGCCGGTGAAGGTCGCTTCTTTTTTCTTGTCGCGCATCTCAAGCGATGCCGCTTCGATCTGAATCGGCTGATCGCGATTTTGCGAAAAGCCCTGCATCGCATTCGGCACGCCGGTCACCGTGTTTTGGGCGCGTGCGTCCGCCGCAAGCAATACCAAGGCAAAGCCGGCACAAGCGGCGCCAACAATGAGGCGGCCTTTAAGGATTTCCCAGTGAAGCGGCTTCATCGGATCATTTCGCGCTGGAGGTCGCGTTAGAGGATTTGGCGGTCGGCCGCGTCTTCGCAGGATGCACCGGCACTGGGGCAGGCTCAGGGGCGGCTTCGGCAGCAGGCGGCGGCATCTTGTCGATGTTCATCACGACATTGCCGTCGAAACGAACGACCTCGCCGCCACCCGTGATCTTCAGCCGGTCGGCAGAAATTTTTCCGTCGGCCCATTTGACATCGACATGCTCGTCAGAGGTCACGATCCCCTTGTTCATGTCGACGAAGGCTTGGCTGAGCCACGCTTCATAGCCTGTGGTGGTCTGCAAATAGATGTCCTTGTGCAAATCAAGCAGCGACTGCTTGGTATCCATCAATCCGTTGACCGCCTCGAGCGTGACGGTCGACTGATCTTCCATCAATACCTTGCCCCGCAGCGTCTTCAGTTCGACATGATCCGGATCGGTCACATCCTGGGTCGCGGTTTTGGCCCAAACCTCGTAAGGCCGCCGGTCCTGCGAATAACCCGCCATATGTGGCGATTCCATAGTGATCTTGGTGCCGGAGACAACCATGCCTCCCATATCCAGCGGCAGCTTCGGCAGCAGCATTCGGAACGGATTGAACACCGACACCAGAACGATGGTGGCAAGCGACAGAATCACGGCGGCGGGCACGGCGATCCGCAAGACGCGCACCATCCGGCTGTGGCGCGCTGCGATGGCAAAGCGCGCCTCCATTCCGGCTTGATAGGCAGGATTCTGAACCGAACTCACTAGTGCCCACTTTCCGAAGTTCGTGTTTTGCCTCAGCGCCCACCTTTCGCGAACTTCGGAAAGCCATGGGCACTAGCAAACTTAAAGATTCTAGTGCCGCTTTTCCATTTGAAGTTCCTGAAAGAATTTGCCGCTCGTGGTGCAGGAACTTCAAATGGGCGGCGCTAGTGCTCCGATTTCTGCAGCAATATCTGGATTGTTTTACCCTGACGGCAAGGTCCAGCCCACACTCCTTTCGGGAGTGTGTCCGAAAAAGGGCGCAGCCAACCGCTTGATCGTCCCAACCGCTTGATCGTCAGAGACGCACGGATATCGCGCATCAGGAATGGGCGAAAATGTCCTCGGCTTCCCAGCCTTGCAGATCGAGCTTTGCCCGTGTCGGCAGGAAGGTGAAGCAGGCTTGCGCCAGCCCGAGCCGGCCTTCGCGTGCCAGCATCCCGTCAAGGCGTTCGCGCAACGCATGCAGATGCAGCACGTCGGAGGCCGCGTAAGAAAGCTGCGCTTCGCTCAAGCCTGGCGCGCCCCAATCGCTCGATTGCTGCTGCTTCGACAGCTCGATGTTGAGCACCTCGCGCACCAGGTCCTTCAGGCCGTGGCGGTCGGTATAGGTGCGCGAAAGCCGCGAGGCGATCTTGGTGCAATAGACCGGTTCGGGCATCACGCCGAAAGCATTATAGAGCGCGGCGAGATCGAAGCGGGCGAAGTGAAAGATCTTGGTGATCTTGGGATTGGCGAGGAGCGCTTTCAGATTTGGCGCATCATTCGGCCCTTTGCCATGATCTTTCGGGATTTGCACGACGTCGGCGGTGCCGTCGCCATTCGACAGTTGCACCACGCAGAGCCGGTCGCGATGCGGATTGAGTCCCATGGTCTCGGTATCGATCGCCACGGCGTCCGTGTAGCGGGTGAGGTCGGGCAAGTCGCCGCGATGCTGGCGTATGGTCATCAATTCAGGGCCTCTGGTCGATTCGGAGCTGGTAGCGTTTCGATTCCAGCATTCGCGCGAATAGCGGGAATCGGCGCCTATCAACCCAACCTAACCCTCAACCTCGCAAGAGGCGAGCGGCCGGATGCGGCTTTCGTCGGCAAAATGGTGGGAGGCGCTTGAAGCGGAGCCGCGCAACTTAAGCCGGCTCGAACGGCGCGATCAGGCCGTTTGGTTTTCCGGCAGTTTCGGTGGCTGCAGCCCGCGGCTGTTGGCCCAGCGATCCAGGTTTTCGATGATCTTCTGATGGCTCGGACGCAGCGGTTGTGGCGCGTCAGGCTCCTCGGAAAGTGCACGTGGCAGCTTGAGACGGTCGGCCATGGGAAGTCCTCCGTTGGCCAAATTATCGCTCCGTCAGAACCCGGAATCAACCCTAAACTATTGTTTTTATTATAACATTTTACTAAAAACACATAGTTTTGGGAACTTTTGCCACCTCCGTGAATTGAGTAAATTACTCAACTATCTCAATTTGGTGAGTTCCATGAACGACCTACGTGGCGAGCGGTTGCAGGTGATGCTTTCCCCGGAAGAGCTGACGGCGCTGGACGACTTCCGGTTCAAGCATCGGATGCCGACGCGCGCGGCCGCCGTGCGCGAGCTTCTGAAGCTCGGTCTGACGGTCGCCACGAGCGATGCGAATGCCGGCCTGAAATCCAGTAGTTACGGCGTTTTCAACCGTGGTCCTGCCGGGCACAGGCATGAGGACTCAGGGCCGGATGGCGCCGCATAGGCGCCAATGATTGTCTTCGAATTTCAACAATCTTTGCCGGGCTTTTGAGCCATTCCGGTGACCGGCTGTGTACCGGTTTTCGCGTCTGAAAAATCGTAACGCTCCGCGCGTGATAAAATATCGCCACCTACTCGGAGCACATTGCGCCATGATCGAAGTCCATTGCAGACCGGCTATCGAACGTCACCGCAAGGGCGGGTGGGAACTTGTCCTGTGGACCGGCAATGCCTTCGACTATTCGACACCCTTTCGGGAAATGCTGGCCGATATTGCCGCACTACTGAACCGGGAAGCGCCGACGTCCCTGGAATTGCCGGAGTATGAAACCTCCGAGGATGACGTCGAGGGCGAACTTCAGTTCGGCAGCCAGACGATCCGGATCTATTACGAGCACTCGTTAAGCTATCTCGCCTTGATCAGCGACAGCGAGCCCACGCTTCAAAAGATCGCCAACTGGCTGCAGCCGCTATTGGCGCTTGTCGTCACCGCGCCACTCGCCTTCGATGCACAGGGACGCCTGCGCGCCGCCGTTCACGCCTCGCCTGCAGCATAAGACGGGCGCGCGGGTCCGAATTGTAGATATGATCCGGTTTCGGCGCCTTCGGCCGGAATTGACCGGCCCGAGCACCTTCGCAAACTTCTTGAGGTGACACCGCGGGAATGGTGCCCAGGAAAGGACTCGAACCTTCACGACTGTTAGGTCACTGGCACCTGAAGCCAGCGCGTCTACCAATTCCGCCACCTGGGCATGGGGCGGTTTGTTAAGGTTCGGTCGCGCGCTTGTCAAATTGGCGCGCCTACCCTCGAATAGATTATTCAAATAGGCTGTACAGAAATCGGGCGATGGCGTATCGGCAAATCGCCGAAATATGCGCCCGATCAACCGAATCCGCCCCACGCGGAATGGACCTAAAAGGCATTCGAACATGGCATCGAACCTAGAAACCCTGGTAACGGTTTTCGGCGGGTCCGGCTTTTTGGGAAGAGCCGTGGTGCGGGCGCTGTGCAAACGCGATTATCGCATCCGCGTCGCGGTGCGGCGGCCGGAACTCGCCGGTCATCTCCAGCCGCTCGGTAAAGTCGGGCAAATCCACGCGGTCCAGGCCAACCTGCGTTATCCGGCCTCGGTTGAGGCCGCGATGCGCGACTCGGATGTCGCCATCAACCTCGTCGGCATCCTGGCGCCCTCAGGCGCGCAGACCTTTGACGCCGTGCAGGCGGAAGGTGCGGGCACGGTCGCGAAGGCGGCCGCTCACGCAGGCGCGCGGATGATTCACGTTTCGGCGATCGGCGCCGACGCCGATTCCACCTCGCGCTATGCGCGCTCCAAGGCTGCCGGCGAAGCGGCCGTGCTGTCCGCCGTTCCCTCCGCGACCATCCTGCGGCCGTCGGTCGTGTTCGGCCCCGAGGATGATTTCACCAACCGCTTTGCGGCGCTGGCGCGGATATCGCCGGCTTTGCCGCTGATCGGCGGCGGCGCCACCAAATTGCAGCCGGTCTATGTCGGCGATGTCGCAACCGCCGTGGCCGATGCGGTGGACGGCAAGACCAAGGCAGGCGCGACCTACGAACTCGGCGGCCCCGAAGTGCTCTCCATGCGCGAGATCATGGAGATCATCCTTTCGATCACCGAACGCGATCGCATGCTGGTGTCGTTGCCGTTCGGACTCGCGAAGCTGAAGGCGCTGTTTTTGCAGTTCGCGCCCGGCGCTTTCAAGCTGACGCCTGATCAGGTCGAGCTTTTGCGCAGCGATAACGTGGTGTCGGAGACTGCGAAGGCTGCCGGCCTGACGCTGGAAGGGCTCGGCATTGCGCCTGATTCGCTCGAGGGCGTCGCGCCGCAATATCTCTGGCGCTTCCGCAAGGCCGGCCAGTTCACGCACAAGAGCGCTTAGACTTTAACAGTTCAGATGGTCCTCATCCTGAGGAGCGGCGGCTTCGCCGCGTCTCGGAGGATGAGGCGCGTTACCCGACACTGCTTTTTTGCGCCGTTCGCTAACGGCCTCGCTAAGGCTCGGCCTGCTCGGGCGCTACCGCCCCATCGCCAGCGCAATCAGGCCAAGCGTGCCGACGATGACGCGCCACCACGCAAACAATCCGAAGCCCCGGCGGGTGACGTAGTTCAAGAACGTTTTCACCACGATGATCGCGACGACGAACGACACCACAAAGCCGATCGCGACGGTGCCGAGGTGGTCCGATGTCATCTCGGCGCGGTTCTTGTAAAAATCGTAGGCGAACGCACCGATCATGGTCGGTATCGCCAGGAAGAACGAGAATTCCGCCGCCGCGCGCTTGTCGGCGCCAAGCAACATCGCTGCGACGATGCTGGCGCCGGAGCGTGAAACACCGGGAATCATCGCCAGACACTGCGCGATGCCGATCCACAAATAGGTGAGCAACGGGAATTTCGTGGCGTCGTGTTCGTGCGGATTGTGATCGAGCTGGTCGACCCAGAGCAGGATCGCGCCGCCCACGATCAGCGAGAAGCAGACCACCCACGGATTGAACAGAACTTCCTTGATATATTTCCCGGCGATCAGCCCAATGATCACAGCCGGCAGAAACGCCACCAGGACACCGATGACGAAGCGGCGGTCATCGGCATTGGAGAACATGCCGAGCGCGACTTTCCACAGTTTGCCGAAATAGATCACGACGATCGCGAGAATCGCACCGAGCTGGATCAGCACCACGAAACTGTCCCAGAAAGCGCCCTCACCGAGCCCGAAGAAGCGCTTCACGAGCAGCATGTGGCCGGTCGAGGAGACGGGCAAAAATTCGGTGATGCCCTCGACAATACCGAGAATGACCGCCCGCAACGAATCAGACAGCATGATTGAGCGCCCTTTTTTCCGATTGGTGATTTTCCACGATGGCGATCCTTTTTGGACCGCGATCAGCGGCAGCGACTGAAAACAGCCGGAATCTTCTCGCTTATTCGTTTGCAGGCCGCAACGGCAAAAACGCAAAAAACTCAAGCGGAGTGGGGTTGCCTCGGTCAAAAGCTTCGGTAGTTTGGCGCCGCAACTAGTGTCCCGATTCCGAAGTTCGTATTGTGATGCGGCCCCTGGTTTACGAACTTCGGAATCGGTAGGACACTGGCAGACAATTTTGAACCAGTGTGGCTTTGGTTCAAAAGTCCGCATGACGAAGTCGCGGCATCAATGATACGGACTTTTGAACCGCCACACCGGTGACTCGTTCAGGGCTTCATGTTCACGCTTTTTCATCATCCGTTCTGCCCGCACTCGCGCTTCGTTCGCCTCGCGCTCGGCGAACTCGGCGTCGATCTGCAACTGATCGAGGAACGGGGCTGGGAACGGCGCGAAGCTTTCCTCGCATTGAATCCCGCCGGCACCACACCGGTCCTGGTTGCCGAAGGCGAGAGCGCGATTCCCGGTGCCGGCATCATCGCGGAATATCTCGACGAGACTCTCGGTGCTGCCCTGTCGGAGCGGCGGTTGTTGCCGTCTTCGATCGGCGAACGCGTCGAGGTGCGGCGGCTGATGGCGTGGTTCAACGAAAAATTCTTCGAGGAAGCCTCCAACCCACTGGTCACCGAACGCATCTACAAACGCTTCATGAGCGAGGACGAGGGCGGCGGGCCGCCATCGGCCGATGTGATTCGCGCGGCGAAGGCAAATGTGCGCTATCATCTGGCCTATATCGGCTGGCTGGCGAAAACGCGGAACTATCTGGCCGGCGACCGGATCACGTATGCGGACCTCGCCGCCGCGGCGCATCTTTCGGCGATCGATTATCTGGGTGACGTGCCATGGGCCGAGGACGACGCGGCAAAGGCCTGGTATGCGCGGGTAAAGTCCCGGCCCTCTTTCCGTCCGCTGCTCAGCGAATGGCTGGCGGGCGTGCCGGCATCGCGCACTTATGTGGATCTCGACTTCTGATTCAGCATATCGAATTTGCTTCCGGACTCGCCACGACGGAGGTCGGCTCCCTCTCCCATAGGGAGAGGGTTGGGGTGAGGGGTTACGCTCTCCGGAAAAACCTGACGCCCTCACCCGGATCGCCCTGGACGATGCAACGCATCGCCAAGAGCGATCCGACCTCTCCCCACGGGAGAGGTGAAATACGATCTACAGACTTATGACTGACGACCTCAAGGAAGCGCTGACCCAAGAGGCGCACGCACTCGGCTTCGACTGCGCCCGCGTCACCGATCCCGGTGCGATCGCGCAGGCCGGAAGATATTTCCTCGAGTTTCTTCAAACTGGCGGCCACGGCGACATGGACTGGCTCGCGGCCAATCCGGAACGCCGCAGCGATCCGCGAACGTTATGGCCCGGCGTTCGCTCCGTGATCATGCTGGGCGTCAATTACGGACCCGATGAGAATCCGCTCGCAATTTTGGAGCAGCGCACGCGCGGCGCGATTTCGGTCTACGCCCAGGGCGACGATTATCACGACGTGATCAAGAAGCGGCTTAAAGCGCTGGCGCGATGGCTGGCGGCTACCGCCTCATGCGAAGTTAAAGTCTTCGTCGACACCGCGGCCGTGATGGAAAAACCCCTGGCGCAGGCCGCGGGCCTTGGCTGGCAGGGCAAGCACACCAACCTCGTGTCGCGCGAATTCGGTTCGTGGTTGTTTCTCGGCGCGATCTTCACCGATGCCGATCTGCCGCGCGATGAAGCGGACGTCGATCACTGCGGCTCATGCCAGGCTTGCCTCGACATCTGTCCGACATCCGCCTTCCCGGCGCCCTACAAGCTCGATGCGCGGCGTTGCATTTCCTACCTCACCATCGAAAACAAGGGACCGATCCCGCGCGAATTCCGCCAAGCGATCGGAAATCGCATCTATGGCTGCGACGATTGCCTCGCGGTCTGTCCGTGGAACAAGTTCGCGAAGGCTGGCCATGAGGCGAAACTGTCGCCGCGCGAGGAACTGCGCGCGCCCAGCCTTTCATCGCTGGCGCGGCTCGACGATGCGGCATTTCGCAATCTGTTCGCAAAATCGCCGGTCAAGCGTATCGGCCGCGACCGCTTCATCCGCAATGTGCTGATTGCGATCGGCAATTCGAACGATCCGTCACTGGCAACGGAGGCCGAGCGTCTGCTCGCGGATGCAAACCCGCTGGTTCGAGGCGCTGCGGTGTGGGCGCTGTCGCAGTTGCTCGATGATGGAGCCTTCAAGGCGCTGGCATCGCGGGCGGCGGTGGCGGAGACGGATGCGACCGTGCAAACGGAGTGGGACACAGCACACCTCGCGCCGTGACGGGCGTCAGCCCATTTCCGCAACGGCAGCCAGAATCCGCGCAATGTCCTGCGGCCGCGACAGGCGATGATCGCCGTCCTGGATCATGGTCAACACCACGTCTTCGGCCGGCAGCCGGTGCGCCAGTGCAAACGCATGCTTCCACGGCACATCGGGATCCTGCGCGCCTTGCAGGATATGCACCGGACAGCCGACTTCGATCGAACCGCCGAGCAGGAGGTGCTTGCGGCCCTCCTCGATCAGGTTGCGGGTGATCGGATAGGGGTCGCCGTATTCGGACGGACGCAACCACACGCCGGTGGTTTCGATCTGGCGCCGAATTTCGGGCGAAAACCCATTCCACATCAGTTCCTCGGTGAAATCGGGCGCCGGCGCAATCAGCACAAGCCCCTTCAGCGAGGCGCGGGGAGCAGGACGCTTGGCAAGTTCTCGCGCCAACAACAACGCCATCCATCCGCCCATGGAGGAACCGATCACTACCTGAGGACCGGCGCAAAACTGCTCGAATACCGCCACGCTCTCTTCCAGCCAGCGTCCGATCGTACCCTCGACGAAATCGCCGCCGGATTCGCCGTGGCCGGAATAGTCGAACCGGATGCAGGCGCGCCGGCGCTCGGCCGCCCAGGCATCCAGCGCCAGGGCCTTGGTGCCCCTCATGTCCGACTTGAAGCCACCGAGCCAAAAAAGCCCCGGCAAGCCGCCTTCGCGGGCACGGACCGCGATACGGCGCACCGCGCCGGGCTGGCCGACCTCGATCGTCACGGGCTTCTCAGGGCTTGCGGTGGAACCGGTCATGGCGTTGTCACTCCAAGCCCTCTCTGCGTGAGCGGATGATCTCCGTCAACGAAAAGCCGGTTAACGCGTTATGAGCTTGCGTCAGGTGAACTTGCGCCCTATCTCGGCGGTCGAAGCATCTGCGTGGCCGAAAAGCATCGCATTTGATGCTTTTTCGCCCCCCACGGGCGAGTTTGCTTGCCCGCAGAGCCTTATTCCTTCAAACTGCAATCTTCGCTCACAATTTTGGAGAACTACCCATTCGCCGTCCCAATAGAGCCCCGCCCACTGTTGCCAAAGATGGGCCGCGCACCAACGATGAAATCCGCAACGCAACGGTTCAGTTAATCGACCAGCACGGCACGAACCTCGGCACGGTCGAAACGATCCTCGCCATCAAGATGGCGACTGATGCCGGAATGGATCTCGTCGAGATTTCACCCAATGCCGCCCCTCCCGTCTGCAAGATTATGGACTACGGGAAGTACAAGTATTCGGCGCAGAAGAAAGCGGCAGAAGCCCGCAAAAAACAGAAGACCGTCGAGATCAAGGAGATCAAGCTTCGGCCGATGATCGACGATCATGATTACGACGTGAAGATGCGCGCCATGCAGCGTTTCTTCGAGGAAGGCGACAAGGTCAAGATCACTTTGCGCTATCGCGGTCGTGAAATGGCGCACCAGGAAATCGGCACCAAGCTTCTCGACAAGATCAAAACCGACGTCGCTGAGTACGCCAAGGTCGAGCAGGACGCTCGCTTCGAAGGCCGCCAGGTCGTGATGGTTCTGGCGCCGCGCTGATCCCCGGTTGCCTTTCTCAAAAAATCCAGTCGTTCACTGTCCCCGCTTGAAACGCGCGGGGACGGTTTGGCTTGGGTTATGCTGCAACGGCCGGATGTCAAAAGACTTCAGGTTTTGCTCGCCTGCCAGGTCCCGCTGCAGCGGTCGCCCGAGATAACGCCACTCCAGCGGCCCGTTCCTGAGTTGCCGACGAGACGGCCCTTGCCGTCCGCGGCCGACATGCCGACCGAGATGCGGACGGAAACGGCCCCGTTGGGGCTGACGCCGCCGGTGACCTTGCCGCCGCCGGCCGATGACACTTGCGTACCCGAGACGTTGAAGGGGGCGCTGTTGGTCGAGCTGCAATTACCTGCACGGGTGGTGAAGGTCACGTTCCAGTTCCCGTCATAGGCGCCCGGGCGGGGCCCGGCAGCGGCCGGGCTCGACATTCCCGTGACGAGAGCGATCGCGGTGAGGCCAAGGATTCCCCGCAATGAGCGGGTCCGTTTGAAATTCACGAAAGACCTAATGGATTGGGCTGAAATGCTCATGTTGTCCTGCCGTTCCAATGATGCTGGCGATTCTGGTGATGCCGACACCCGGCATCCTGTCATCAGTCGAACAAGCGGATTTGACGGTTCATCGTTGCCAAAATGAACTTGTTCTGCCATAAGCGCGGCCTTCATCGCCCGGCTGATCAAGGGCTGCCGTGTCGATGACCGTGCGGGTTTGTCGCAAGACATAAAAAACCTGAGCACTTTCAACGCTCTAACGAGCATTTTAGCCGGGAAAGCGCCGTTTTTGGCGGGATTTTCCGCGGCAATAGGAGAGCCAAATGCCCAAGCTGAAGACGAAGTCGGGCGCCAAAAAGCGCTTCAAGGTGACTGCTACCGGCAAAGTGCTGCACGCCCAGCGCGGCAAACGCCATGGCATGATCAAGCGGACGAAGAAGCAGATCAGACAGCTTCGCGGCACCCGCGTGCTGTTCAAGACCGACGGCGACAACGTCAAGAAATACTTCCTGCCGAACGCCTGATCGCGCTTTTCGCCGAGTCGCGTCCGCGCGGCTATCCGTCACCCATTTTTCTTCGAAAAGGAGACCCGTCATGTCTCGCGTCAAACGCGGTGTGACCTCTCACGCCAAGCACAAGAAAGTCTACAAAGCCGCCAAGGGCTATTACGGCCGCCGCAAGAATACGATCCGGGCCGCCAAGCCTGCGGTCGAAAAGGCCGGGCAATATGCCTTCCGCGATCGCAAGCGCAAGAAGCGCACCTTCCGCGCGCTCTGGATTCAGCGTCTTAACGCCGCCGTCCGCCCGTTCGGCATGACCTACAGCGTGTTCATCAACGGCCTGTCCAAGTCGGGCATTACCGTCGACCGCAAGGTGCTCTCGGATCTCGCGATCCACGAGCCGGCAGCGTTCCAGGCGATCGCCGAGAAGGCCAAAGCGGCGCTCGCCGCCTGACGAGATGAGACGGCGGAGCCGATCCAGGCTCCGCTATTTCGCGATCCGGCGCGCATAGCGTTGCGAAACCGCAGCGCGGCACATCGCCGCCGCCGAGCGCCACATCGTCCCCTGCTTGTCTGCGTATTTTTCATCGCAGCGGCCAAGCTGGTCCGCATAAGTGCGCTTTTGCGGTGTTTTCAACCGGGAGAGAAACGCGACCTCGCATTTCTTTTCGACGGCGTCGCCGAACTGGACGTCAGCCGTAGAGCCCATCTGGCAGGCCTCAAACACTTTCATCGAGGCATCGCAGCCTGATGCGGCGTTCACCGCCGCGATGATGCCGTCCATCTCGAACGGTTTGACCGGGCAATCTTCGGCCACCGCGGGTACCACGCCGACGGACAAGACAGCCAGAAAGGCTGCCAACAAAAATTTCAGGCGCATCATGGGCTCCCTACGTCCAACGGGTATTGGTGCGGTGCTGGCCCAAAGGGTTCAAGGGTCGATCGATGCCGGCCCTTAACGGGCTTTTGTTCGACGTTTGGTCTTGACGTTCCGGCCCCGGGGCAGCCACAACCAGCCGCATTTCCGCGGGAGAAATTGATAGCCGTGTCCGACCTCGCAGCGCTTGAACAGGAAATCCTCGCCCAGATCGCCGCGGCCGGCGACGAACCCGCCCTCGAGGCCGTGCGCGTCGCCGCGCTTGGCAAGAAAGGCTCGATCTCGGCGCTCCTCGCGACCTTGGGTAAAATGTCGCCCGACGAACGCAAGACCCAAGGGGCGGCGATCAATCTCGCCAAGGACAAGGTGACCGTGGCCCTGGGCGCGCGGCGCGACGTTCTGAAATCGGCCGCGCTCGATGCGCGACTGGCTTCCGAAACCATCGACGTCACGCTGCCCCTGCGCGAGACACCGGCCGAAGCCGGCCGCATCCACCCGCTGAGCCAGGTCTGGGATGAGCTCACCGCCATCTTCGCCGATATGGGATTTTCCGTCGCCGAAGGGCCCGACATCGAGACCGACGACTACAACTTCACCAAGCTGAATTTCCCGGAAGGCCATCCGGCGCGGGAGATGCACGACACCTTTTTCTTCAATCCGAAGGAAGACGGCTCGCGCATGCTGTTGCGCACCCACACCTCGCCGGTGCAGGTGCGCACCATGTTGACCCAGAAGCCGCCGATCCGCGTGATCTGTCCGGGTCGCACGTATCGTATCGATTCCGACGCCACCCACACGCCGCAATTCCACCAGGTCGAGGGCCTCGTCATCGACAAGCACTCGCATCTCGGCCACCTCAAATGGATCCTGCACGAGTTCTGCAAGGCCTTCTTCGAGGTCGATCACATCAACATGCGCTTCCGTCCCTCGTTCTTTCCGTTCACGGAGCCTTCGCTCGAGGTCGACATCCAGTGCCGGCGCGACAAGGGCGAAATCCGTTTCGGCGAGGGCGAGGACTGGCTGGAAATTCTCGGCTGCGGCATGGTGCATCCGAACGTGCTGCGCGCCTGCGGCATCGATCCGGACGTCTATCAGGGCTTCGCCTGGGGCATGGGCATCGACCGCATCGCGATGCTCAAATACGGCATGTCGGACTTGCGGCAGCTGTTCGACAGCGACGTGCGCTGGCTCTCCCATTATGGCTTCAAGCCGCTCGACATTCCCACGCTGGCGGGAGGGTTGAGCGCATGAAATTCACCCTCTCCTGGCTGAAAGAGCATCTCGACACCGACGAGACCGTCGAAAAGCTCGCCGACAAGCTCACCATGATCGGGCTTGAGGTCGAGAACCTCGAAGACAAGGCGAAGGCGCTCGCACCGTTCACCATCGCCCGCGTGATCTCGGCCGAACAGCATCCCAATGCCGACCGGCTGCGCGTCTGCATGGTCGATACCGGCCATGGCGCAGCACCCGTGCAGGTCGTCTGCGGCGCGCCGAATGCGCGCGCCGGCCTCGTCAGCGTGTTCTCACCACCGGGCACGTACATCCCGGGCAAGGACATTACACTGGGAATTGGCACCATCCGCGGCGTCGAGAGCCGCGGCATGCTGTGCTCGGCCGCCGAACTGAAACTCTCGGAAGACCATGACGGCATCATGGAGTTGCCGGCGGATGCGCCGATCGGTGCGCCTTACGCGCAGTGGGCCAGCCTCGGCGACCCCATGTTCGAGATCAACCTGACGCCGAACCGTCAGGATTGCACCGGCGTGCATGGCATCGCGCGCGATCTTGCCGCCGCCGACATGGGCAAGTTCAAGGACCCCGGCATCAAGCCGATCAAGGGCACATTTCCCTGTCCGGTAAAGGTGAAGATCGAGGACGAAAAGCTATGTCCCGGCTTTGCGCTGCGGCTGGTACGCGGCGTCAAGAATGGCGCTTCGCCCGAATGGCTGCAAAAGCGCCTGACCTCGATCGGTCTGCGGCCGATCAATGCGCTGGTCGATATCACCAACTTCATGACCTACGACCGCGCCCGGCCGCTGCATGTGTTCGATGCGGCGAAGGTAAAGGGCGATCTGGTGGTACGCCGCGGCCACAACGGCGAGACGCTGCTGGCACTCGATGGCCGCACCTACACGCTTGATAACTCGATGTGCGTAATCGCGGACGATCAGGGCGTCGAATCGCTCGCCGGCATCATGGGCGGCGAAGCCTCCGGCTGCTCGGAGGCAACCACCGACGTGCTGATCGAATCGGCGCTGTGGAATGAGATCAATATCGCGCAGACCGGCCGCAAGCTCGGCATCCATTCCGACGCGCGCTATCGTTTCGAGCGCGGCGTCGATCCGGCCTTCATGGTGCCGGGGCTCGAAATGGCCACGCGGCTGGTCATGGAAATCTGCGGCGGCACGCCGTCGGAAGACGTGGTGGTCGGCAAGGCCTTCGGCGATGACCGCGTCATCGATTTCCCGCTCACCGAGGTGAAGCGCCTCGCCGGCATCGACGTCGCCTTTCCGGAAGTAAAGCGCATCCTCACCCATCTCGGCTTCATGGTGGCGGGCAACGGGCCGGCGGTGAAGATCGCGGTCCCCTCATGGCGGTCGGACGTGCACGGCAAGGCCGACATCGTCGAGGAGATCGTGCGCATAGTCGGCGTCGATGCGGTACCGATGACGCCGTTTGAGCGCGGCGACGCGCCGCGCAAGCCGATACTCAAGCCGTTGCAGCTGCGCACCCGCCGTGCCAAGCGCGCGCTTGCTGCGCGCGGCATGGTCGAGGCCGTGACGTGGTCGTTCATCTCCAAGCCGCAGGCCGAATTGTTCGGCGGCGGCAAGCCTGAACTCGCACTCGCCAATCCCATTGCATCAGACCTGTCGGACATGCGGCCAAGCCTGCTGCCGGGCCTGATTGCGGCAGCCCAGGCCAACTCAGACCGCGGCTTTTCTGATGTCGCTCTGTTCGAGGTCGGTCAGGTCTTCAAGGGCGACAGACCCGAAGATCAATTCACCGCGGCCGCGGGCGTTCGTCACGGTTTTGCTTCCTCCTCGGGATTGGGGCGCAACTGGTCCGGCTCGGCGGCCGCTGATGTCTTCGACGCCAAGGCCGACGCCTTTGCCGTGCTGGCGGCCGCCGGCGCGCCGGTCGCAGCGCTGCAAGTGGTGGCGGGCGGCGCGAGCTGGTTGCATCCCGGCCGTTCCGGCACCATCCAGATCGGGCCGCAAAACGTGCTCGGCTATTTCGGCGAGCTACATCCGCGTGCCCTGGAGCAGCTCGGCGCTGATGGGCCGATGATCGCCTTTGAGGTGATCCTTGATCGAATCCCCGAAGCCAAGCAGCGCCCAACGCGCGCCAAGCCGGCCATCGAGCTATCAGCCTTTCAGCCGGTGTCTCGGGATTTTGCCTTCATCGTCGATCGCACCGTGAAGGCCGGCGATCTCCTGCGCGCCGCCTCGAGCGTCGACAAGAAGCTCATCACCGGCGTCACGGTGTTCGACGTCTATGAAGGCAAGGGCATCGACGAGACCAAGAAGTCCATCGCCATCGCCGTGACCATTCAGCCGCGCGAGAAGACCATGACCGATCAGGAGATCGACGCGATCGCTGCGAAGCTCGTGGCTGAGGTCAACAAGAAGACCGGCGGCGTGCTGCGTTAAAAGCATGATCCGGAAAAGTGTGCAGCGATTTTCCGAAAAGATTATGCTTAGCTAGAGCACCAGATCGCAATAGGCATAGCCGTCGCGCTCGACGCGCTCGCCCGTGGTCACAGCGAGCGGATGCGAGAACATCGGACCCGCGACGACGCAGGTGTGAAACTCGCCGTTCTCGCCGCACGGATCGACACCTTCCGGAAGATCGGCGAGAAGTTTGCCGTCGAACTTGCGTCCGGCAAATTCGCTCGACAATTTTTTCAGATCCACGGTCGCAAGATAGGCCTCAAGTCCGCTTGCGATCATCGCCTGCGCGAGATCCTTTGTCGGCTTCTCCCACAGCGGAAACACCGGCGTGACGCCGGTGCCCGACAATTTTTGTTCGCGATAGGCGCGGATATCGGCGAGATAGAGATCGCCAAAGATCATATGGGTGATGCCGTCCTTCACCGCGCGCGCGACCGCCTCGCCCATGCGGGCTTCATAGATCTCGTTCGGGCACGGATAGGGTATCGGCACGATATGCGGCGGCAGACCGGCAGCCTGAAGCTGGGCGAGCAGAATCTCCTGCCTCACGCCATGAATCGAGACGCGGCCGAACGTCTCGGTGATGGTCGTCACCGCGCCAACGACGTCAAATTCGCCAGCTTTCCTGACTTCATGAAGCGCGAACGCACTGTCCTTGCCGCTCGACCAGGAGATCAGCGCCTGCGGCCGTCTAGTGGAGTGGATTTGGTATTCGCTACTCACTTGGCCCGGAACTCCGAAAAGCGAATATCAAATCCAAAACTCCACTAGCATCGTTATGTTTGCTGGTGGTCCTTTGATTCCAGCATTCGCAAAAGTCCCCGCCGAGACAGGATGCGAATGCTGGAATCGGACCACCAGGCATCAGTTGAACGAGGCGCCGCGCGTGCGGCGGCGTTGGCTGGTCCCGCGTTCAGGCGTGGCATTCGGATCGGTGAGCGCGCCGATCTTGCGCAAGGCTGCTTCCGCGGCGCGCTCGCCGCTTTCCCAGGCGCCATCCACCGTGCCCCACAAGGTCTCGTGCGTGGCCTCGCCCGCAAAGAACAGATTGCCGAGCGGTTCGGTCAGAATCTTCCGCGAGCCCTGCCCGCCGGGCGCGGCCACCGACATCGCTCCAAGCGTGAAGGGCGACGCATTCCATCGCGTCACGCTCGATTTCTTTGCGGTGGCTGCGATATCGCCGCCGAACAGCTTTTTCAGCCATTCCTGCGCGAAGGCGACCATCGCCTTGTCGCCCTGACCGGTGAGATCGCGGCCGAATGAGCCGGCGACATCGATCACACACAGCGAGGAGCCGGCGATGTTGGCCGACAACAACGCCGTGCGGGTGGAGTTGCTCTGCTCGATGACCACCTCGTCGCGCGCAAGCCCCAACGGATTGCCCGGCAATTCCAGCGCGATACGGTCATAGCTGCCGAGCGACAATTTGCTCGCGGCATCGAGCTGGCGCTTCGGCAGTTCGGGTGTGAACTTGATATTGCCCGCCGCCAACACATTGGTCGACACCGTGACGACTACAGCGCGCGCGGCGATCTTGCCGGAAGGCGTTTCAACCGCGACCTCCCGATTGTTCCAGATAATGTGGCTGACCGGCGTCGATAGCGAAATCGGCGCTTGCTCGCCCAATTTGGCGACGAGCGCGCCAACGCCCTGGCGGCAACCGATCGCAGCATTACGATCCTGCGCGCGCGCCTTGTCGACGACGGAAACATCGACGAGATCCTTGCCGGCGCCGTTGGCGCCGAGCACGAATTCCGCCGCGCCGGCCCAATCGCCGAGATCTTTCGGAAGCACCGAGGCGCAAGCGATATCGCCCCTGCGTGAGGCCTCGTCGATGGCGCGGTTGGTGCGCACCAACGCTGCGAGAAAATATTCGATTTCGCCGGGGCGCGCATTGCGCAGACCGACGCGGATTTTTTGCCCCAGAGGCGCCGCCGAGATATCGAGTCCGGCAGCGCGCGCGAGCCTGACCATCGGATTGATTTCGGGATTGTGCAGCCAGCGCGCACCACGATCGAACGGCACATCGAAAGTGGCGCTATCGGTCCAGCAGCGTCCGCCGAGGCGCGTATCGGCCTCGACCACCAACACCTTCCGATTGGCCGCCTGAACGCGCCGCGCTGCCGCAATACCGGCGGCACCCGCGCCGATCACGACAATGTCGGCCTCGCGCGGCAACGGTGCTGCCCAGGCCCGGCCGCCGAGACTCGGCAACACAGCGGCGGCGGATGCCGCAAGGAGATCGCGCCGCGTGATGGTCATGTCAGGTTTCCGGAATTCTTGCGAACAGAGTCAACATATGGTGAGAGAACTTTCCAACTTGCCGCATCTGGACATCAGCGGCAAGCATCATGGTAAATCAATCATCATTGACCGGCGATTTGCATGAACTAAATTGCAATGGCTTTCGGCCATGCTAAGGGTGGAAAAAGCGGATAGATGAGCCCGGAGCGGCTCGATAAATTCGCCGGGGGAAATGCATTGTGGGCGTAATGCTCGACACGGTCGGTAAGTGGCTCGCTTCCTATCTTCAAAAGGAAGTGCCCGGCTATGAACCGTTCACGCCCAGCGACCCGGACCGGCTGCGCAGCATTATCGAGCCGGGCGATGTGCTGCTGGTCGAAGGCAACAATCGAATCTCCGGCATCATCAAATACCTGACCCAGTCGACATGGTCGCATGCCGCATTGTTCGTCGGACCGATCGACGGGGCGGAGGAGCCGGACGGCGAGCCGCATGTCCTGATCGAGGCTAATATCGGCGAGGGCGTGACGTCCGCACCCTTATCAAAATATTTCAGCTATCACACGCGGCTGTGCCGGCCGGTCGGGCTGACCTATGAAGACCGCTATACGGTCGGCCGTTACGCCATCAACCGGATCGGGTTCGGCTACGACACCAAGAATATTCTCGACCTGATGCGCTTCCTGATTCCGTTGCCGATCCCGCAGCGCTTTCGGCGGCGAATGATCGCCTTCGGTTCCGGCGATCCGACCAAGATCATCTGCTCGGCCCTGATCGCGCAGGCCTTCGATGCCGTGCGCTACCCGATCCTGCCCAGGGTCACGCAGGCCGGCTCGCGACAGGCCCGCCGCGAAATCCTGCACATCCGCGACTCTTCGCTTTATATGCCGCGCGATTTCGACATCTCACCCTATTTCGAAATCGTCAAACCAACCATCGTGCACGGGTTCGACTACACCGCCTTGCATTGGGCCGACAAACAAAAGCCGCTCCAGGAGGTAGCGGGCCAATTCGGTGTGTTTCCAGAAGCGCCGCCGCTTGTTCCTGAAGAGATTGACGAAGAAGCGCCGCTTCCAGTTGCGTAAATAACGCGAGAGGCAATCTCCGCCGCGGTTTCTCGCGCCGGTGCCACCATCCTCACCCCTCATTCCCGATCTACCGTGGCGGCAAGGTACTTGCCGAACCCTTTTTCCATGGCTACCTCTCGCGAGGGTTTTCGCAAGAGGTCAAACCAGTCATGCTCGATGCCGCGATCAAGGCGCTGTCGCAGATCCTGTCGCCGCCGATGCGCTCGATCCTGTGGCGCTCAATCGGTCTGGCGCTGGTGCTGATCGTGGTGCTGGCGATCGGGCTGCAGCGCCTGTTGAGCTGGCTTGCAACCTCAGGCGAGGTTTGGGCCGAGGCGCTGCTCGGCCCGTCGTTCCAGACGCTGCTCGATATCCTGGCCTGGATCGTTTCGATCGCCGCCGGTCTCGGCGTCGTGTTCGGCGCGGTGTTGCTGATGCCGGCCATCACCTCGCTCGTCGCCAGCCTGTTCGTCGACGACGTCGCCGACCATGTCGAGCGCGAGCACTATCCGGCTGAGCGGCCCGGCGTGGCGCTGCCGCTTCCGGTTGCCATCACCGAGGGCGTCAAAACAGCGTCGCTGACGATCCTCGTCTATCTGGTCGCGCTGCCCTTCGTGCTGTTCGCCGGCGCCGGCTTCATCATCTTCTTCATCGCCACCGCATGGCTTCTGGGACGGGAATATTTCGAACTCGCGGCGATGCGGTTTCGGAGCCCCCAGGAAGCCAAGGCGATGCGCAAGGACAACGCCGCGACCGTGTTTACGGCGGGGCTCTTCATCGCGGCCTTTGTCTCGATCCCCATCGTCAATCTGGCTACGCCGTTGTTCGGCATGGCCTTCATGGTCCACATGCACAAGCGCCTGAGCGGGCCGCGACCGGAACTCATAGAGCCGACACGAAAGGCGGACCTGCGCGCGCGCTGATCGACCCGCGCGAGCGGATCAACGGCCCGCGATTTATCTCAAGGCCTGTTTGTCTTCTCCGAAAGCCATTTTTCGATTTCGGAGGGTTTGATAATTCGTTTTGGCGTGACGGGATTGAGCGTTCCGGCGCTGACCTCCGTGCAATCAGCGATTTTGCCCGCGGCAAACTGTTTGGCCTCGGCTTCGCTGGCAAAAGTCGCCGAGCGTCGCGAATAATGTCCGGTTTTTTGGTCGTCCGGAAGATGAATCGAGACGTACCACGTTTTAGGATCGTTCTTTGTCACGACGAACCGGTGACCCCCATGACGACATTCCATGGAATGTAGTCGCGACAGATTGGCTAGGGGTTCACGCGCTAACGTCAGTAAGATGTTGCTAAATTCTGTGCGGAAATAGGGTTTGGGGCGCCTGTATCAGCGCGCCACCAGCGGACAGCCGCCCTCCGCCAGCGACCGGAACGCCTGATCGCCCGGGATGGTGGCGAGGATTTTGTAGTAATCCCACGGCCCCTTGGATTCCGCCGGCGTTTTCACCTGCGCCAGATACATGTCATGAACCAGCCGGCCATCTTCGCGCAGCTTTCCGCCTTTGACGTAGAAATCGTTGACCGGGCGTTCCCGCATTTTCGCCATCACCGCCTTGGCCTCATCGGTGCCGGCGGCTGCAATCGAACCGAGATAGTGATTGATCGCCGAATAAACCGCCGCCTGCGGCATGGTCGGCATCCGGCCGAACCGGTCAAAGAACCGCTTCGACCAGGCGCGGGTCTCTTCGTTACGGTCCCAGTAGAACGCCGTGACGAACTTCAAGCCCTGCGCGGACTGAAGCTGCATGCTGTGCACGTCGGAAATGAACACCAGGAGGGAGACGATGGTTTGATTCTTGGTCAGGCCAAACTCGTTCG
>Ga0210397_10000454_pt1 | contig 27567 bp, 23 predicted proteins | sample IncBWH2OmetaG_FD_160126 | JGI IMG/M metagenome (GOLD analysis project Ga0210397, IMG submission 160126) | Forest soil microbial communities from Barre Woods Harvard Forest LTER site, Petersham, Massachusetts, United States - Inc-BW-H-2-O ...
ATAACTAATATTTTCGGCAGCCTAAGCAGCATCCCTGTTTCACTCAGTGTTAGTCCAGCGTTCCCGAGCGACATTCGCTTCGTCGGTCCCAATGGCAGCGACTCGAACGGAGGTACTATCGATCAGCCGTATTTAACCATTCAACACTGCGCTACTACTGTCGCACCGGGGTGGGTCTGCGCAGTTCGCGCAGGTACTTATCGTGAGGCGATTACTCCCAATTCAGGCATTACCATCGCCTCGTATAACGGGGAATCAGTCGTTGTTGATGGTTCCGATCCTGTCACCGGATGGAATTTATATCAGGGTTCCATCTACAAAACCAGCGTTGCTCTTGCCCCTGACGATACGAATCAGATCTTTGTCGGGCACGAGATGATGACCGAGGCACGATGGCCTAATAGCAACGATCTCTTCAATGCAAACTGGGCTATTGCGCAAAAGGGAACCGACCTTAATCACATCTCGGATACAAACTTACCCTCCGTGAACTGGACCGGGGCGAAAGTTCATCTCTGGAGTGGCTCTGATCCATTTGGACATGAAACGGGAAACGTAAACGCTGCTAGCTCTGGCCGAATCACTATCGACGTCGGCCAAGCTGGTACTTGTCCGTCGATCTGTCCCACAGTCGGGGGCTTTTACTATCTATTTGGGACTCTCGGCGCTCTAGATGTCCCTCATGAATGGTTCTACGATTCTGACGCGAGGGTGCTTTATTTCATGGCCCCTGGCGGAGCCGATCCAAATACACTTGACGTTCGCGCCAAACGACGCCAATACGCCTTTGACCTACGCGGCAAATCCGGTGTCACGATCCAAAATATAGCTATCTTCGCCGGCACTATCATTACCGATGCTTCCAGTTCGAATAATACGCTGGATCGAATCAACGCCCAATACGTCTCTCATTTCACAGACTTGCCCAAGGCTTCTAATGATCCGACTGGGAATGACTTCACTATCCTCTCGGTTCACGACAGCGATTCAGGAATCATCATAGACGGAAGTGGAAACATCTTGCAAAACAGTACAATTGCTTACAGTGCAGGGGCAGGCATTGCTCTTGAAGGTAACAACAACATTCTACGCAATAACCTCATTCATGACATTGATTACGTTGGAGATTATGACTCGGGTATCAACCTCGATGGCGATGGCAATACAATACAATACAATACAATCAAAACCGTAGGTCGCCAGGCAATCCTCGTCAGCAACGCTATCAATCAAGATATTAGCTACAACAACCTCTTCAATTCAATGATTTACTCACGCGACGGGGCTGAGATTTATGCCTGCTGCTGGCAGGTTGCCTCTGGAACCGAAATCCACCACAATTGGATTCACGATACACAGATCATGATCCATGGCGATGGCGATAGGAATCCAGCCAGCGGTATATACATCGATATTGGTGGCAGCGGTTTCAATGTTGATCAAAATGTTCTCTGGAATAATCAACGCAACATTGTGATCAACGGCGTATCAAACAATCCCAACGATAACTTTATTCACAACAACACCATTCCCGATGCCTCTGACGAAGCCCCTATCGTGATTTCGTATATTCCAAATTGCGGTTCATCTCATGTTGTCGACAATAAAATGATTAGAAGGGTAACTCAGATTCATTCGGAGTGCGTTACTTCAAACAACAGCCCTTATGCCCCAGGTGCGACAGAAATGCCGACATCTTCGGCAGTGGGAGTGGGTTGCAACTTCGACGGTTGCTCCTCTAATAGGCCGCCCGCCATAGTCGGTAGTGGATCCGTTACTCCATGTCCTGCCACGGAACCTTAACCCGTCCCTTTTTTACGACCATACATTGACCTGCCCCCAGGATCCGCACACAACCGGATACGATTTCGTATCGAGGAAAGAGGCGGAAGATGTCGAGGAGCAAGCACAGCGAAGCGCAGATCATCACTGCATTGAAGGAGGTAGAGGCAGGCCGGACGGCGGACGACGTGGCACGGGAGTATTGGAGTGTCGAAGCACACGATTTACGCCTGGAAGGCGAAGTTCGGTGGGATGGATGCCAGTGAAGCGCAGAAGCTGCGTTCCCTGGAAGACGAGAACAGCCGGTTGAAGCGTCTGGTGGCGGATCTGAGTCTGGACCGGGAGATGCTGAAGGCGGTGATCGCAAAAAACGGCCTGAGCTCGCAGACCGAAGGACGGATGTTCGCTGGCTGCAGGAGCAGTTTTCCGCCAGCGAGCGCCGGGTATGCGGGCTGATGTCGGTTGCGGTATCGAGCTATCGATACCGCTCCAGAAGAGGCGATGAGGGGTTGAAGGAGCGGCTTATCCGGCTGTCGCGGGAGAAGCCGCGCTATGGCTACCGCAGGCTTCAGGTACTGCTGGAACGGGAGGACGTGCGAGTGAACCACAAGCGACTGTACCGGGTATATCGCGAAACGGGGCAGCGGTTCTGCGCAGGTGCGGCTCACGGCTGCCAACCAGGAGTGGGCCTTGGACTTCGCACACGATGTGGTAGCGGCAGGACGCACGATCCGGGTGCTGAGCATCGTGGATGCCTTCACCCGCGAGTGTCTTGCGTTGGAGGTTGACACCGGCTTCGCCAGCCGTCGTGTGACACGCGTGCTGGACGAAGTGATCGCAAGACGCGGCATCCCACAGGCGATCCGTTGCGACAACGGACCCGAACTGACCAGTCGCCACTTCCTGGCCTGGGGGTTGGAGTGGAAGATCGAACTGCGCCATATCCAGCCCCGCAGGCCGATGCAGAACGGCCATGTGGAGAGCTTCCATGGCAGGCTGCGTGAGGAGTGCCTGCGCACTCGGTTCAAAAACCTCTTTGACGCCCGTGTGAAGATCGCGGACTGGAAGACGGAGTACAACGAGGTTAGGCTTCACAGCAGCCTTGATTACAGAACGCCCAGCGAATTCGCCAGGGCATCTCGACAACCGTGCAGTGAGGGGCTGGAAAACGCCTACGGCGTTTCCCAGCCCCTCACTACCTCAACCTTCAGCTAATCTCATAGTCACAAACATGCGGAACTGGGGAGCATGTCAAGCGGCAGGCATCGCAGACGTCACGGGGAATTTCGCGAGGAAGAGACTTATATGGTGGAGTCAATCTGTCGGCGTGACGCTAGGTCCGCCTCGTGTAGGGCAAGCTGTGCAGTATCGAACGCCCTAGACCTGCGCTGCTTGCCGTTCGTGCCGCATCAGTTCGCGGTCCACCAGCGTGGGTCTAAGGCGTTGCGTCGTGTTTCTCCCGCCCTATAACGCATTGAAAGATACAGCTAAGTTGTTGAAGCTGCATTATTTCCAGAGTTCACGGTCGTAGATTCGAATTCTGCTGTGTCCACCATCAAAATCAATAACTTAGGCCATATTTGACGCTGCGAAAGTGGCGCGTGTCGAGATCTCGACGTGCTAATCTTTAGTTTTAGCGCGGAATACTTATCGAAAAATCGCAATTATTGACACTAAAAGTGGGAGTTTCAAGTGCCAGACGTCGATTCCACGGGATTGTCTCGGTGGCATGTCTCTGTCTGCTTGCCTGTGGATCCGGGTTCTATTACTTTGCTCCGTTTGCTTCCGACTCAACATGGCAGCGTCAGGGAACAGTAATCTCTGGGATGCAGGAAGAAGAATATTCCGTCCAGGAACCAACGGTGCTGTATGAGGGGCCCTCTATTCTTTTTGGGAAACAGCAATCTTCAGTCTTCAAAATGTGGCACACCTGCGGATGGTCGCAAGGCAATATCTGTTACGCGGAATCGACGGATGGATCTCACTTCGTCCGATATAACGGGGGCAAGCCCATCATCAGCGGGACAGGGCGGTCGTTCGTTCTGCGTCTCGGGACCACTTACTACCTCTTCACAACGCAAGAGGTAAATGGAGTGGCTTGGGATCGATATGAATCGAGTGATGGCATTCAGTGGAAACTGACGTTCCCGCGCGTTTTGACGCTAGGGAGCGCACCGTGGGAGAAAGTTTGCGGAAATATCTTCGTCTGGATAGAAAACTCGACATGGTACGCCATGTATGAAGCGGGTAGCACTGACGGGACCTGGCGCGTGGGACTAGCTACTTCACCTGATGGAATCTCGTGGACGAAGAACGCCACGAATCCTGTAATCTCGAAACCGTCATGCGGAGGTCCCGAGATCCATAAGATAAATGGAACCTACTACATGTGGGCGCAATGCTCCTCTCAAACCCGCACAATTCCCGATGATATCTATAGGTGGCGCTCCAATGACCTTCTGACCTGGACTCCTGAGGTCGTCGAAATTCGAAGGCAAACACCTGATGAGGGTTCCCCTGACAACGATCAGAGTCAAGTCGCTGATCCTTCCATGGTCGAGGTTAACGGAGCGGTCTATCTGTACTATGATGCCACGCCGACACAATACCCAAATTCAACCGGGGCGATTCATATAAAAGTGGCCGTAGCAAAAATGAATTTCTCTTCGTTAGTGAAGGCTCCGTCATCTCCCAATCTTCCGGTAGATCCTGCAGCAGTCTCCCTGTTCATCTCATGGCGACGAAAACCGCGTTGATGACTCCACGACTGATGCAAGGACGAGGAGCATCAGGACCGGAACACTGATGATCGTGAAATCGCCTGGCTTTAGGGGCGATCCCAGAAGACGCCCAGCCGCCAGTCCCACAATGCCTTGGTTGATAGCGGCGGCCCTCGTAAATCACATCGTAGAATCTCGACTCTCCAAAATCATGTGATACACCTTTGTCTAAATCGTGGAGGGGCCGCGAATGATAAGTTCGCGCTCGATGCCCTTTGGAATCTTGTTTGCGATTGTGCTCCACATTCTAGGCCATGGGCTTTTCGTCGAAAGCCGAGTAGTGCAAAACTTACTACGTAGTTGATAAGCACTTTTCAGCAACTCAAGGATGATTGTTCCTAACCTCGCGCACAAGCTGAGCCTTAGCGTCCTTGTTATCGCAATTCGGCACGGGGAAGTAGGAACTCTGAAAAACCTCATCTTCGGTAATCTGGATCATTAGCGGTTTGAACTGGGTTTTCTCTCTTGTTGAGGAGGCAATCATCTTGGAGGGCGACTGCTTGCCAGAGTCGTCCTTCTTCCATTTGTGTCGTGAAATCCTTGAAAGGTATCGGGAGATGACCGGGTGGCTGCAATTTTAGGCATCAACCTTGTGCGAAGCAGTTAAACACCCGAGCGAGCTACTTCTTTTCCCAGATAGGCGGGAACTGGGATGGGCGACTCGGAGAACAGAATGGCAACGCTTTAATGTCGGCTTCATGTTCTCCGTAGGACGCCACTTCATTTTCAGAATGTTGCGAGGGCTCCGTCGCATTGCCGGCGCACAGTAGGCCATCGTAATCTATGTAGGATCTGACGAATCTATGCGCAAGCTCATAAGCCGTATCTTTCAATACAAAGCTCAGATCACCTGATCTTGCTATCCACACGTCACGATCGATCCTTCACCCAAAGTTAGCTTCAGGGCCGTTCGTTACACTCCTGAAAGCATACTGGAGATTGGAGAGGGGACGATTGGGGAAGGAAGCCTCGTCTCGGAGCGAGATGAGGCAGCCACTATCATATGCCGAAACAGCTTTATAGGATCTGCCATTATTGCGAGTGCCACTAGGATTGTGTAGTTGACGATGTCCTGGTTTCCTGGGACTTCAGTATCGTAGACCACAACTCTCACTCGACTACGTGGTCAGAGCGCAAGCACGACGTAAGATACTGGCGTGATGGCGATAAGGATTGGAGGCATGTAGAGATCCGTCGGGTCAAGATTCGCGATAAATCATGGCTCGGGCTAATGTTATAGTCTTGAAGTGGGGGGAAGGGCCGTTGTGGCTGCGGTACATTCGTAGTAAAGAGCTTGCCCCCCTTGAATGATCGTGGCAGGCAACCCTGCCAGAGTAATTCGGGAGATCCCCGTTGAAGACAGGTAAAGAGGGACCAACTTGGGAACAGGCCGTGTTGTGGATCTAGCATGTTTCTATGATGATCCACCCTCGGTAGCGGCTGAGCGGTTTACGCGAGCACCGAGTGGCATGCGGTTCAGAAACTGGTTTGTCAGGCTCGGGGCAAAGTATTGGATATTGGTGCTGACCGAGGCATCTAGGCCTTCGCTCTCGCTATTGGTGGATGGGACACGACCGCACTCGAGCCCGACCCAAGCGCGGTCATTGGAACCGGTGCTAGACGAACACTCACCGCGGAACGGGATTTACGGATCGATGTTGTGGAGACATGGGGCGAAACGTTGCCATTTGAGAGCGCGTCGACCGTGTGTACGTCAGACAGGTCTTCTATCACGCGTACGATTTGCACCACTTGCTCTGAGGTGGGGGCGTGACCTAAAGCCCGGCGGCATAGTGATCGCGTCTCGCGAACATGTACTTTCTTGTCGTCAGGATTTGGATGAGTTCCTCATACTACACCCCCTATATAGCCTGTACGAAGGGGAGCACCCATTTCTGCCTGAAGAGTATATAGATGCTGCCAGTATCCGACTAGTAAAAGCCTTCAATCCACTCGAATCAGAAATCAACCTGTATCCTGAGAGTCGATCCTCGGTAAAAGACAGGACCGCAAAGAATCTCTGGCTCCCTTCTCCTTCGCTTGTTCTCGGCGGGCTGGTTTCCTGAAAAGAAGATTCATGAGCGTCCCAAAACGTTCGTACACATTCTGGGGTCGCAAGTAGTGGCCGACTTCCGATTGTTGCAAAGAGTGTTCCTGGATAATTGCTGCAGGCACTCAGGCGAGCCGTGCGAGAGATACTATTGAAGATCGATAACAATTTGCGTAGTTCGCGGCATCTCCTAGTGACGGGTGCGAACGGCTTTCTCGGACGCCACGTGGCGCGTTGTATTGCCCAAACGGGCCGTAAGGTCATAGGCATTGGCCACGGGAGCTGGCCACAGCATGAATGGAAATCGTGGGGACTGAGCGCATGGCACCAAGCGGATATCACGTTGCAAACTCTCCGACGATATGCGGAGAATCCGTCAACGATCTTTCACTGCGGAGGCGGTGGATCGGTCCCCTTTTCGATAACGAATCCACTGGCAGACTTCGAGCGCACGGTTGTCACCACCGCGCATGTGCTTGAATATGTTCGCTTGCACGTCCCCTCCTGCGGCGTGATCTACCCATCCAGCGCAAGCGTCTACGGCACGGTCGTGAGCGCACACATCCGCGAGGACTGCCCTACTGCACCCATCTCTCAGTATGGAACGCACAAACTAATGGCCGAAGAAATGGTTTCGTCGTACGCTCGCCAGTTTGAAACCTCGACTTCGATCGTGCGTTTTTTTTCGGTGTATGGTTCCGGTTTGCGCAAGCAATTGCTTTGGGACGCATCATGCAAACTCACACGAAACGATATCACCTTCATGGGAACAGGCGACGAAGTGCGCGACTGGCTACACGTGGAAGATGCGGCGCAACTCATGCTGGCGGCTGACGAGCACGCCTCTGTGGATTGCCCAATCGTGAACGGGGGCAGTGGTGTCGGTGTTGCCGTGCGGGACGTGCTCAAGCACCTCGGTCATAGTCTTCTGGGCTACGAAATTATCCCCAGGTTCTCCGGTGTTCAAAGAACCGGAGATCCGAGCCGCTACGTGGCCGATATCGAGAGTTCGAAGGCATGGGGATGGCGGCCAAAGCAAAACTGGAGAGACGGCATGACAGAATATGCCGCATGGTGGATAAGGAATTCGCAGTGAACAAGAGCCATACCATAAGAGTTGGATTTATCCTACCCGCCGGGAGTTGGCGTGGAGGTCGTAATTACCTGCTAAGCCTTTTTTCCGCGCTCCAGACCTTGCCAGGCAACCCGATCACTCCGGTCATTCTTTCCGGCCAGGATGCCGATGATGTTTCCTCGGACTTCCCTGACGTAGAAGTAGTACGGACAGCGATACTCGACCGCAAAAGCCTGGCTTGGTTGGTGCAGAAGGTATTTGCTAAGGTCACTACACGAGACATCATTCTGCAAAGGCTGCTGCGAAAGCATGACATCTCGGTGCTGTCACACTGCCTGCGCCTCGATGGGAAGATCGGGATCGCCACCCTCGGCTGGATCCCTGACTTTCAACATATTCATCTCCAGCAGTTTTTCAGTGAACAGGAGCGCCACCAACGTGACCGGGAATTCATGGATCTGTGCGTGCGCTGCAATAAGGTGATCGTCAGCAGCGAGTGCGCCCGAGCCGATCTTCGAGCCTTTTCTCCCCAGCACGAAAACAAAGCAGAGTTGCTACATTTCGTTGCCGACCCGGCACCTGTCACCAGTGCTGTCAGCCTGTCTGATGTAAAAGAGAAATATGGCTTTACGGGACCTTATTTTGTCCTGCCGAATCAATTCTGGGCGCATAAGAACCATCGCGTCGTGCTCAATGCACTTCAGATATTGAAGCAGCGTAACCAACCGCTCTTGGTCCTTGCAACAGGATCATCCAAGGACTCGCGCGATCCTTCATACTTTCCGTCCCTTATGCAATATGCGGAAGAGTGCAAGGTTTTGGATTACTTTCGAGTACTCGGTATCGTTCCATTCCCCCACCTTGTTGAGTTAATGCGAAATTCTATCGCATTGATCAATTCCTCTCGATTTGAGGGATGGAGCACGAGCGTGGAGGAAGCAAAGTCTATGGGAAAACAGATCTTACTCTCGGATATACCAGTGCATCGAGAACAGGCTCCGGAGCGGGGGATTTACTTCCCTGCGGAGAACCCCGACGCTCTAGCAGAGGCCATGATAGCCGCATACAATGGATTTGACGCAGCGCACGACGCGACGATGCAGGACGAGGCCAGGGCCCGCTTTCCAGAACGGCAGCGGGAGTTTGGCAGCACGTACAGTCGAATCATTTCGCGCTTTAAGAATAGTTAGTTCGTCAGCGCGTGCCAGTGATGGAGCAAAACAGTGAGCAGTGAAGGCGGCAACGAGAGTTTCAGCACCACCAGGAAACTGACGATGGTACCCCCTGATCCTGCGGCGTACTTACATCCAATGACACCCTTTCGCTCCACCCGGCGGGCCTCGGGCAGCGAAGGCGGGCTCCGAAAAAGAGGACTATACAAATCGAACCTTCAGGAGCCCTTGGTTACGGTGATAACTGTGACCTATAACTGTGGCCATTGCCTTGAGGAAACCATCCTGAGCGTTCTAAATCAGAGCTATTCTAACGTCGAATACATCGTTATCGATGGCGGTTCCCAGGACAACACTCTGGACATTTTGAATCGATACAATGATGCCATCGACTATTGGGTCAGCGAGCCGGACAACGGTATATATGACGCGATGAACAAGGGCATTCGATTCTCCAGCGGCGAGTGGCTGAATTTTTTAAATTCGAAGGATACCTTCTGCGACTCTGGGACTTTAGAGTCGGTGGCAAAGACGTTTTTCCAGAACGACGACGCCAGATTCATCTATTCCGACGTTCTGCTAACGCGCCATGGGGGGGCCAACAATCATCGATATAAATGCGACCACCGGAGATTGATCATTAATCACCAGGCGGCTATATACCGAAAAAGCCTTCATGCAGAACACGGGCTGTATATCGTAGCGCCTAAGCTCACAATCTCGGACTATCTATTTTTCAGCCTCGTCGATCAAGCGGACTATGGGAAAGCCGATAATCCTATCGCAGTTTATGACACAACAGGTGCATCACAATCGCAGAGATCCATCGAGCAGAAATTTATCGTAGATTATCTTCTGAATGGCATGCCGAAATATAAGTTCGCCATCTATTTTCACATTTATTACTACTACAGAGAAGCTAAAGCAGCCCTAATGCGGCTGTGGGTGAAGTCTTCTCCGTAAGAATAAAGAAGCACTCCATTGCGTATTCGTTACTGCTCGGACCCAACTCCTTGGGCTGCACACCTGCTCCCAACTTGGGCGAGTCCGACGCAGTGGCAACGACCGAATGTGTGATCCTAGATATCTTTAGAGTTGAAATCAGGCAGCAGCTGTAACTGAGATGTTGAGCCTCTTCGACGAAGTGTGCTTGATAGGGCGAGGATGCCATCTTCGTGCGGCCTCAACGCAAAGTATGATGTAGGCTCCATAGAAGTATCTAGGCTGGATCACCGGGCTTGTACTCATCAATATCGCAGTCAGACAAGCGAAATAAACAAGATTGTTTCTCAATCTGAATCGTTTCTGAAAAATCAATAGAACGATGACGACTAAACTGGCTAGATTGTTGCCGAATAAGAAGAATGTGTTGGCCGCGTCGTAAAGGCTATACGACGGCCAGGAATTGAAGGATACAAGCTGTGCAAACAGGTTATCCAAGATTTTCGGGATAACCGCAACAAAGAATAGATAGTGCATTTGTAGATCATCCAGCAGGAGCAAAAGGCCTCCACTGGATGCAGTCGCTTGGGCTTCGTCAATTCTCGAGCTCATTGTCGCGGAGATCAAACTGGGTAAGGAGGCACTGAGCAACAGAACAATAACGATCAAAGAGGCAGTGCGCCACCTCCGAAGAATGTTCCAGCGTGATTCAAGGGTCAGATAAGCAATGATACAGACGGCTGTCTCAAATCGACAGATAGTCGAAATCAGCAGGGCAGCAGAGAGAGCAATGCGTCGCGCGCGTTGGCTTCCGCGCCCCAAATAGTAAACAAATAGCGACATGACCAGAAGATCAAGGATTTCCTTGTTGAGCGACAGCAGGCTGATGAACGTAGTGACATTCGCCAGGATAAGAAGAAGTAGTAGGCTGAGGTCGATATCTATGGCTCGGTGGATCAGCCAAATTGCGAAGAGTAAAATCGAATAGTTAGCCAGCACGATTGCCACTGTACTTGGGATCAACACACCGATAAGCACTGGGCCCCATCGAGTATTTGGAAAAGAGGCAAGGGACGCAAAAACCCAAGGGTCGTTTCGACCCTCTCGCAGCGAATCGGCAAAATACATGTAGGTGCTGGAGTCGGCGGCGATATGTTGCTCTGTTTCCCCAGTCAGTGATGGGTTGACCCAACTGAAGAACAGAACCAGCGAAAGGATGACATAGGCAGGAATCGCGCAACACAGCCATAACGTCCTGCGCTTCACCCAGAGCCCTTGGCGAGCTAGCGTCGGCACTTCTCCTGGCATTGAGTGGCTCGCGTCTGGAAGGTCGCTAGACATATAGTAACCTTATCTTATTTTGGGGGGGTCGGGATGCGGCGTCGACGACTGATCCACGGCCCGGTCAACCCCGAAGGAAGTCGACTGGTGGGAATGTCATACATATGATTGTCTTTGGTGGTTCAGATCTGCATGGTATCTATGACATGGCGCTCAACCTCGTAAGTAAATGCCATCGGCTGGCTAGGGCCGGGACGGAAGATAGTTTGGCTCATGTTGCAGAGCGTCGGCGGAGATCCCTATGAATGAGTTTCTGTTCGTCGTGGTCCTCTATGAGATGAGCATGTCGCAGTCACTCACGGTTCGCTCATTGTCTCAGCGTTGCGCCCGCTTCCAACAGCATGTGATCCATCTATTGGTGATAGATAACACGCCAGGAGTGAAACCAGAATCGTGCGCGGTTAATAGCGAAACAGAATACATCTCATTCGGGGAGAACCGGGGATTGGCCAACGCCTATCAGACCGCCTTTCTTATGGCGAAAGCGAAGAATTTTCGGTTCTTAGTGCTATTCGATCAGGACTCCGACGTGAACGACGATTTCATCGGCGCATTGATCGAGATGGCCAATGATCACGGCTCCTCTATTGCAGTATGGTGTCCGGAGGTTATCTGCGGCGAAACGTCTATCAGTCCCTATTCTTTGAATTCCTTTGGGTGGCCGAATTTTAACCCTCGAAGGGAGTCCAAGTGGCTCTATGGGATCAATTCATTTTCCGTAGTGAATGTTCGCTTTGTCCAAGCCATAGGGGGCTTCGAGCAATTTTACTGGCTGGATTGTCTCGACACCTGGCTTTACGAACAGGCCCATAAAGGCAATTGGTCTGTCCGGCGGCTGAGTGCGAGCGTGAAGCACGACCTATCGCTAGTTTCGGGAAGGACAACACCCTCTCGAATGCGGAATATAGCCTTTTACGAAAGTTCCCTGGCTCTGGAACTTTGGCCTGGGAGGCGCATACTTGGAACCGTACTCAGACTGGCTCTGAGAGGGATTATGCATGCGAAGGCTATGGGAGGACTTCGTAACTCTTGGTACTACTTTAAAGAGATCGTCAATGGTGCCCGGGCGGGCCTGAGGCGCAGGAGCGGAAAAGCGGCTCGGTTGACTCGCAACTATGACTCGTTCCTCTCACCTCCGAAGCCAAGAATCTCGGTATGCATGGCCACTTACAATGGGGAAAAGTTCGTAGCACGGCAGTTGCAAACCATTCTCTCGCAACTGGAACCAGGCGATGAAATCGTGATTTCCGATGATTCCTCAACGGATGGCACTTTGAAAATCATCGAAGGTTTTGGCGATAGTCGAATTCGCCTATTTGCAGGTCAAAACTTTCGTTCGCCCACGTACAATTTCGAGAATGCCCTCAGACAATCACGCGGAGATGTGATTTTCTTGTCCGATCAGGACGACGAATGGATAGAGGGTTGGGTTGAGACTGCCTTAGCTGAACTGCGCAACGTGAATTTGGTCGTGTGCAACGCATACATGATAGATGCCGAGGGACATCCCCTCGTCCGGCGTGTAGACCGTGTACTGAACGGCATCCGAAGAACCGGGCTTTTCCATAATCTTTACCAAAACGGATACATGGGTTGCTGCTGTGCATTTCGGAGGGAAGTGCTGGACGTCGCTCTCCCATTTCCAGCAAGACTTCCGTGGCACGATTGGTGGATTGGTCTTGTTGCAGAGGTGTTCTTCGATACAAAGTTTATCCAAACCAAAATGATTCGTTATCGCCGCCATGATTCAAATGCTTCTCCCACTGGGGAGAAGAGTAAGTTGACATTACGTGAAAAAATATATATGCGTTGGCGGATGATGACGGAGTTGATTCGGCTGGCAATAGAAAGAAATCCGCGCCGAGTTACTAGGACATGGGTTTGGAAATAATTCACACTCTTACCTAAGAAGTAGAGTCGCGGCTGTCCAGCTATAAGCTCAAGGAATCCCGTCGGTTGTCGGAATTACGTAAGTTAGAATCGGAGTCGATGCTCGGAACGACAACCGACAGCTTCAAAACGGAAGAGTTTCGGGTTTTGAGCCCTGAATCAGCTTCCCTCTCGATCCGGATCGAAAGATCGAAAACGTCAAGCGCGAACATGTTTTGGATGCGCGATTGAGATTGCCGCGCGCGGTTGAAGAAGCTTGGATAGGAGTCCCTTCGGTCAGGATAGGTGGCCGCGGTCACCTTTGCCGGAGGCGGGGCGATCCTCCCGGATGGGAACGGTCTCCACCGTCCCGTAAACGCTCGTGCTGGGAGGGTATACAACGCGGCAAAAGTGCACAATGTCCGGACATACTCGAGGACATGGGCTGTGGGTTCCACCGTTCGTTCAAAATCAGCAAGTGGGTCTGCAATGGAGAACGGCACATCCCCGCTGCCTGCAGAATGGACAATGGTACTGCGGCATACTGCCTAAGGGTCTGCAAAATCACATCGGCGCGCTGCCACTCGCTCAGTCCCCACGACTTCCATTCTTCTCGCGACCGTTTCCGTGGCCAATGCCTACGACCCTGTGGCCTATCCGCGCAAAAGAACGCGCCACATGCCGTCCAAGAAATCCGTAAGCTCCAGTAATAACTATCGTTCTATCCATATCTAGATATCGCGTTTGTAGCCAAAAAATGTGTATAGTCGTCCGGGATCATTACTAAGACCGCCTCTCAAAGAAAGCAGCTTATCCGGAACGAATGCGGCAGAAGGCAGTCGAAGCTTTCGGGCCATATGTGCCCTGACTGAATCACGGGTCTCAGGATATAGGTTTATGTCTGATGCGAGCGGATTAAGCACCTTAGAGAGCTTGATACCGGCGGCTCCTATCGCATCAAGATAGTCTTTAAGCAAAAACGCATTTTCCCCACCGTAAAGAGCGTGTAGAGGATGGTGTTTGAGAAATTCATCTAGGTCGCGGCGACGTGAAATAACGTGTTCGCGCGAAGCAATCATCATGCCACCGGGTTTCAATACCCGCCCAATTTCGCGGCAAAGCTGGTTCAAATCACGCGCGTGATGAAGAACCTGCCTTGCATGTACTAGATCAAATGACCCACTCTCGAAAGGTAGGGATTCACCCCAAGTCTCAACTACATCAATGTGAATTTCGCCTTCCGCAGCGAGCCTGCGTATTGCCCCGCTGCCAACAACTTGGCTCGTATCGGGCTCTAGCGCGACAGTATTCCACCCATCCCTCGCAAGCGCAAAGGATGAAATGCCCCGGCCTGCACCAATGTCCAAAGCCCGCCCGCGAACGGCGCCAATGAGCCTTTGAACAGCATTCCATTCGGTGCCCGAATAGAAGCGTTGAGCAGCGTCAAGAAGTGGATCGTCATAAAAACATGCTTTGACCAGAGACTGCTGGTCCGCTTGCGACTTGAGCCATACCACTGCTTGCTCCCAGCTGAGTTGCTCGCTACCGCTCTTCAATGGCGATCTCCCGAATCACTTTCGCTGGATTGCCGCCAACAATCGTCCACGCCGGTACGTTCTTGACGACGACGGAGCCCGCAGCCACAACGGCACCCTCACCGATTTCGACACCCTTCAAAATAATCACATTCAATCCCAACCATGACTTGTTGCCAATTTTCACTTGCTTGATCTCCACGTGAGTCCAATCCTTCTTGCCGTAGTACCAATCCCTGATATCCTGCTTGCGCTGTTCCCAGCCAATCGCGTGGGAATTATGGTCTGTGATAGTACAACCCCACGAAATAAGAACATCGTCGCCCAACTCGACTCTTGCGGCGCTGGCAATCAGTGAGGAGCCGATGAAACTGTTTCGCCCAATAACGATCGCTGCACCGTCTCTTTCGGCGACTAGACTGGCTTCAACAATACTGCCGGCGCCAATCTCCAGCTTGCACCCGGGACGAACTCTCACTCCCCTAAAATTTACTTTGGCAGTCGCGTCGATTTTGACTCCTGGATACTGTGCCAGGAGCCTTTGCGCCCTATATTGAAGAATTCGAACGATTAGCTTACGCACGATAACTTGGATCCTATCAAATTTACGACCTGTAAATTCGTTTGGAAATGCGCCGGATTCTTGCGGCGATTCGACGGAAAATTGACACCGTGCGCAGATCTTGAACAAGACGATCCATTCTGCGCAACGGGATGAAATTGAATGGATGCCGGAGCGGGAACACGACTGAGCTTGCTGGCAGCATCAACCGGTCATCCTGCGCAGCGGTGTGGGTCGCATCCTGTCCAAAGCCAATATTGGCAACCAAGTTGACGCCGGGGACAATTGTGAGCGAGTGGTTTTTTAAATTTGTATATAGCCATTGATAGTCCCAGGTATTTGGTCCTCTGTTTTCGTGCATCGCATCGAAAATCTCTGTCCAGTAGGCGATTGTTTTGCGCTGGTCAAAGATTTCAGAGAGCATTTTCTCGGCCTTGAGCTTGGGCCAGTCCTCAAGATGGCGATCGAATCGCTGCCACTCCGATCTCCAAGTCGCCCATCCCCAATTACCGCCAACCTGGGAAAAAAAATAGCTATCCTCTACATTGAGATATTTGCTTACTAGGTTGGTCCCGGAGATTGATGCTACCCTGCTATCTCCCCGAAACCGTTCAAGCAATTCTTGGCAAAAATAGTAGAAGGACAAATCCGGTAGGCAATCGTCTTCTAGGATGATCGCCTCTTCGACTAACGAAAACACCCAATTTAGACCACTGATAATTCGTTCTTGGCATCCGAAATTGCTTTCTGCAAAATCGGTGAAAACCTCGCATGGCCAATTCACTCGAGTAACGATCTCGCGGACTTGGCGGCATGCCTCGATCTCGTCTGCACCGTCTCGTGGCCCATCCGCTATAAGAAATAGCTTCGTCGGCCGAACCTTCGAAATTGAGTCGAACACTCGACGCGTAGTATCCGGCCTCTTAAACACAAAGAATGCCACAGGCGTTCGCAATGCATCAGTCTGCATGAATAAATAACCTACTTATAAAACCGATGGAAGTACGACGGAACATCCCGTCGCCTGCTTCGCAGCTGGCTATATTCTACAGATAAGCAGGGAAAGCTAGCCGAAGCGCTTCGGTAGGCGGTTAGGGCAAGCAGGCAGCGCTTGGCGCACGCATATCATTTGAATGGGACAAGATTGGCCCGGTGCCCGCAAGATAATGGGAAACATTGACTCTTCCCAGGCGCACGGTGCACTGCTGAACAGCCGCATGGCATATGTCTCCGTCTCCCGGGCTCAATTTGACGTGAGGATCTACACGAACGATGCGAGGACAATCGGGCAGGAGTTGAGCCGGGATGTCACTATGGCGACGGCCCTCTCACCGCAGGAGCTAGGCGAAAAGGTTACGCCTAAGTCTGTGGGCATAGAGCTACCGCAAGGATTGGCCGTTGGACAAAGACGACGTGCAGCGTACCTCTGCGATACAACCGTAACTATGGCCGAGTGGTGAAATTGGCAGCTACAGCAGACTCAAAATCTGCCGAGGGCAACCTCATGTCGGTTCGAGTCCGACCTCGGCCACCACCAACCTTCTTATCAGACGTGATGGAATTTTTGTAGCTTGCCGAACTCAATGGAAAAGTTGCCGGAATTCTTCTCAAAGGTTGCGAAAGCTCCTCGCTTCGCATGGTATCCATGTTCTCCACCTCTGTCAGAGAATGTCCCGCATTCTCAACAGGGTGAACGAGTCTCCTTAGAAAGCAAGGAAGAACCCGCCGCCAAACGGATCGCGCTGTTTCGGAATCTCTTTCGCGGAAGGCAGGATGTATATTCGAGGCGTTGAGAAAGCAGCAATGGCCGTCACGGGTATGCGCCAGCCTCTCTGAAAGACTGGAAAGCCATCAATACGAGCAGGCCATAGGATCGGAAGAAGGGGTGATCAAAAGACTCGCACATTCCTCCCATTGACCGACCCGGTGGTCGAGAGTCATCTGCTCGGGAAAAGAAACCATCGGCATGTATCTCTGCTGCCGGATGAAACATGCTGGTTTCTCGCGGCAGATTTCGACAAGAATTCTTGAGAGGATGACGCTCGTGCATTCCTGGACACATGGGAGGAGTTGAGCGTACCTGCTGCGTTGGAACGCTCCCTGTCAGGCAATGGCGGCCACACCTGGATATTGTTCGATCATGCGCTGGCGGCGATGACGGCGCGTAAACTCGAGTGCGCAATTCTCAAGCGGACCATGGAAACGCAGGTATCAACTCTGCGTCGGTTCCTATGACCGTTTTTTCCCAACCAAGACGCGATGTTCCAAGGCGGATCTGGGAATCTGCTTGCACTTCCCTTCAGCTTGCGCACCGTAAGTTGGGCAATAATGTCTTCATCAACGACGACTTCAACGCCGAGCCAACCCAGTCCAATGGAATGGAAGCCACGCAAGCCTCTGTCACGCGCGCGTCGAGATCTTCGCTGTCGAGTGCAAGCAGCGAAGCAATCCAGCCGGAATCAGGCACAGACCGCTCTTCTGGTACGCAAATCCTGGATATATATCAGCTCACCAAGAGATTTCTTGAATAGCTCTTCTCTAAACCCCGCATCAAGGTGGCTTGCTAGCGGAGGTGTCGCGGGAGGTGAAGAGAAGACATAACGAACGTCTGACATGAGATCGTCGGAAACCGGCCTGCTGCCACGTTCAAGCATGGATAGGTATGCTGCGTCGCGCCAGGGTGATGGGCCGCTTCGGCCTGGGGCAGTTCGAAGCGGTTCGTACCGGCATGTTACTCACACCGGAGCGCAGATCCAAAAAAATGGCCTGGACTTTACACACTTTCTTACACAGCTTCTCGTTTTTATCGCATAACTGTTTTCAAATGTGTGGCCTTATGGTGTCCTTGAAGAACTCTTCATCGTTAGTGACATCCAAACCTACCCTCTGGATGTGAAGCTATCTAGCTATTCCAAAGAGTATCGAACTGATTCCCACGTAGCACGTATTCCTTCTTTGATGTCGATCTTATGACGCCACCCCAGACCGTGCAGCTTGGTAACATCTAACAATTTTCTTGGGGTTCCATCCGGCTTAGTGAGGTCAAAAGCCAGATCTCCCCTAAAATTTAGAACATCAGCTACTGTTTCCGCCAATTCACGTATACTCAGGTCTTCGCCGGTTCCGATGTTGACCATCGGTGGCTCTTCTTTAGATAAGAGAGCATCGAATTGACTCTCGTTTAGATTCATCAAGAAGCAACAAGCGTCAGCAAGATCATCGGAGTAGAGAAGTTCGCGACGCGGAGTTCCTGTTCCCCATACAACTACCTTATTCGATTCCGTGGCAATGGCATCTGCAGTCTTGCGAATTAATGCGGGCAGAACGTGAGAAGTATTGAGATCGAAATTGTCTCCGGGTCCATAGAGATTCGTGGGCATTGCCGTCAAATATTTAGTGCCAAATTGACGGTTGTAGCTCCAGCACATTTCGATGCCTGCAATCTTGGCAATTGCATATGGTCGGTTTGTAGGTTCCAACGGCCCAGTAAGAAGGTATTCTTCCTTGATCGGCTGAGGGGCCAATTTAGGGTATATGCAACTCGAACCCAGAAACAGGATTCGCTCGACATCATAGATGCGGCATGCTTCGATAAGATTGCCTTGAAGGATCAGATTGTCACGAATGAAATCTGCGGGATAGTTGTTATTGGCTAAAATGCCGCCCACTTTTGCTGCTGAGAGAAAAGCGAACTCCGGCCGTTCGCTTGCGAAGAAATCGTTCACCGCCCTTGCATTGAGCAGGTCGAGTTCCGCTCGAGTTCGGAGTAGAAGATTGGTGTAGCCTTGTCGCTGCAGTGAACGAACAATCGCTGAACCGACAAGTCCTCCATGGCCAGCCACATAAATTCGTGAATTGGATTTCATGAAATTCGTCATCTTGTCCTTGGAGGATCGTTCACGATAGAGATTTACTGTGTCAATAATTTACGGCGACAATAACTACCGGCACTCAGGATTCACTCGAGTTGTAGGCAGCAAACCCGTGGTTAAGAACCAGGGCATCTCGCTGCGCCGCTTTGAGATCAGCCTTGACCATCTCCTTGACCATCTCGTCAAAGGAGGTTCTCGGTGTCCAGCCAAGTTCACGTCTCGCCTTGGTGGCATCCCCCAAAAGAGTTTCCACTTCTGTAGGTCGAAAATACCGAGGGTCGATCGCAACTACAGTATTACCCTCCATATCAATAGCCTTTTCATCGACTCCACTTCCCTGCCATCTTAGGTCGATATCAAGTAACGCGGCACAACGTTGCACGAATTCGCGAACGCTATGTTGTTCACCGGTAGCAATGACATAATCCTGTGGCTTGTCCTGCTGAAGCATCAGCCACTGCATTTCAATGTAGTCACGGGCATGGCCCCAGTCTCGTTTGGCGTCGAGGTTGCCCAAGTAAAGCTCTTTTTGAAGACCCGCTTTAATACGAGCAAGGCCACGGGATATTTTGCGCGTTACGAAAGTCTCGCCACGTAAGGGGGATTCATGGTTAAAAAGGATTCCATTGCAAGCGTAAATACCGTAAGCTTCGCGGTAGTTTACGCAAATCCAAAATGCATACATCTTGGCAACAGCATAAGGCGACCGCGGATAAAAAGGCGTACTCTCCCTTTGTGGAATCTCCTGCACAAGACCATAAAGTTCAGAGGTACTAGCCTGGTAAAACTTCGTCCTTTTCTCAAGGCCTAGAATGCGGATAGCTTCAAGAAGGCGAAGGGGGCCAAGCGCATCGGTATCGGCGGTGTACTCGGGTTGCTCGAATGAGACTTGGACATGGGACTGAGCCCCAAGATTATAGATCTCGTCCGGTTGAACTTTAGACATGACGTGGATCAAAGAAGAAGTGTCTGTCAGATCTCCGTAATGAAGAAAAAGGTGAGGTGATGGGTTATGCGGATCCTCATAGAGGTGGTCAATGCGCGCTGTATTAAAGAGAGAGGATCGACGCTTGATACCATGAACTTCATAACCTTTGGCAAGCAGGAACTCCGCTAAATAGGCTCCGTCCTGACCCGTAATACCTGTAATGAGGGCTTTCTTCAAAAAAGAGGATCTCCTTTTCCGAACACGCATCGGCGACTGAGGCAATTTTACCTGATGGATAGGAATAGCAGGTTCGCGGGTATCGAAGCTCCAGCGGTATAACTGGACTAATTCCTAATTTGCGCAATTCGTCGCAAAGTCAACGCAACCTTATCAAATGAATTTCCCAAATATCTGTTTTACTAGAACACCACGTTGGCTGCGGCAATTGCAATTCCGAACTGGCCGACGATCTGAGCCAGATCTACGATCAGCCGCATGGTTTTACCTTTCTCGAAGTTCAGCGGAATTACGATAGTATCGCCGGGATAAAGTCCCAGGGAATCGAATCCGTTGCCACGCAGGGACGAACTGTACTGCTTGCTGATGACTGCTCCGCTCGCCCGAATCACATAAGCGCGACCCTTATCAGCGTCTCTGTTTGCTCCGCCCGCCAGCCGAACGTATCCGCCCAGACGTCTGCTCGGATCGAAGACAAACGAGTTCTGGTTGTAGACTGCCCCATCAACGCTGACTGTTGACGGAATGCGAGGCACGATGAACTGATCGCCATCTTCGAGCGGCAAATCGGGAAGTTGAGAGATTTCGTGACTATCCGGTTGTAGCTCCAGCACGATGCGACCAGTCGCTCGGGCCTGGCGAAGATTGTTGATCACGTTTTGGTTCTGTTGTTGCGCGGCCGCCAAAGCAGCGCTGTCCTGAGCACTAACCGCGCTATTTGCGCTGTTTACCGCTGTTGTACTTACCTGCAAGGCGATCGAATCGACATATTCGTTTAGGCGTTGCTGTTGCACGCGACGTGTCGACTCGCGTGTGAACTCGGAGCCATAGAGGTAAGCATCAGGGGTGATGCCACCGGCACGTTGCACTAACTGTCGGAGAGTTTCGCCGGGCTGAACGCTATAGATTCCTGCAGAAACAAACTCACCTTCCAAACGCACAAACCGAGTCTGCTGCGATTGTGGCACCCGGATGTCAGCTTTTGAGAACACCGTGACTATGTCGCCAGGCAACAGTTCGAGATTCTGCGAGGAATCTCCTTCGAGAACAATTTTGCCAAGATTGAAAGGTAGCAATGACGTTGTCAAATTCTCTTTGCTCTGGCGCTCAATAACCGCATAGCTCCAGTCGATATCGGGTTCTATCAGCTTGACGTCATTGCGAGGCTTGAACTGCCCTGCAGATGCAGTCGGAATCGTTGAGCCAACGCTAGCGCTCGCTGAACTCATCCGATTCGATGCGCTTGTATTGCTCGATTGCGTCGGACCACTCTGAAACGAACCGCTTTGGTTGTTGTTTATTGGGTTAGTTGCATTTGTCGGATATGGGGTGTAATGGTCATTCGATCCACTCGCAGCGGTAGAGGTATATGGGACCTTTGTACAATCCAATCCACCATCAGTTATTGGCGATCCGTCATAGTTGAAGTTAGGTTGCGCGTTGGAAATCCCTTCAGATACGCCGCCAAAGGGCAGGCCGATCAGGTTTGGATTGCGGGTTGAAGAGTACCTCCAGTTCGGATATTCTCCCTCTTCACCTGCCGGTATACCGTAGCGCAGGTCAGGAATGCCAAAAGCCGTCATCGGCAGACAGGTCGGAATGTAGGACAACATCGGCTGGCCTAATTGGCTTCGCTTCAGCCAGTATTCCTTTGTTATAAGACTGTCTTTGTCGGGTATGAGGTCGCGAACACGCATTCCAGATTTCCAAGCATAGCGTCCAGGATTCGCGACATTGCCGCGAAGCGTAATTGCATCCTTATATTGATCGGCTACAGCGTTCAACTCAAGGAGGTCACCGTCTTGTAGGAGAGTCGTCTTACCTTGAGCGTCAAGGGGCACCTCAATCATGGTACGTAGGTGACGCCCATCGACACGTTCAAGTCGAAGCTTTGCGCCCGAGGCGACATTCGTCAGTCCCGCAGCAAGGTCCAATACATCATTGACTGTCGTATCGCGCGCAGTCTTCAGCTCATAAATTGCGGGAGCCTTCACACTCCCCGCAACAGCAACCTGAGGGCCGACCGGCGGAATGTAAATAACATCTCCCGGCAGCAGCTGCACGTCGTTCGTCTTGTCCCCGCGTTCGAGAAGATCATAAAGATCGAAGTCGACCACAACCTTACCTGATCTTTTGAGCTGAATATGGCGCATACTACCCTGCGGCAACGGTCCGCCGGTTGCGAATAGAGCGTTGGTCAAAGTGCTCAACGAACTGATCGTATAGTTGCCGGGACGGCGCGCCTGCCCCACAACGAAAACCTGGATGGATCGCAGCTGCCCCATGTTTACGTTCAGATCGAAGTTGCGGAAGACTCGCGCCATCTGAGACTTCAGATGCTCCTGGACCTGAGCAAATGGCAATCCTGCAACCTGAAGAGTTCCCACTTGCGGAATATAAATATTGCCGGCTCGATCGACCGTGTAGCGCCCATTCAGGGTAACCTGGCCCCAAACCTGAATGCGTAGTTCGTCTCCCGGTCCGATTACATAATCCGGTGTCACAGGAACCAGATTCAGAGGGGCAAAGGTCGAAGGTGGGTTGCGAAACAGCATGGCCCCGTAAATCGGAAGCATTTTTCCGATCGAATTGGCAACCATCTGCTGAAACTCCGTTGGCGAATCAAGTGGAAGGGGCGACTCCAAATTTTGATTCTGTCGATTTTGCGCACGGTTTGGGTTCTGAGGATTCTCACCATTCTGATCCAGAGGCTGTTCGGAAAGTACTAAGCCTTGGCTCGATACAGGATTCTGCGGATTCGATGGCAAAGGGTTACGTGTCTGCGCATTCTGGTCAATTATGCAATTAGGATCGGTCGGACTGCACGGCGTCACCTGACCGGAGATGCTTCCTAAAGCTTGACCTAGTTGCGCCTGAGCGAACACCATGGAGGCCCCAGAGACAGCAATCAAAACAACGAATCCAATCCTGAATGACTTACAGGAGCCTCCGAATTGCATCTGCCTTAATCCTCGCAACACTTCACCTTTCAATCCAAGCCATCTCGGCGATAGAGCAGCACAACCTTACAGTCTTTCGACCAATCTCTTTCTCAAGCATACTCGAATGTCTTTGCAAAACGTTAGGCAGTAATAGGGCTTTTGACCGCCTGGAATCAAGGCGAACTCCCCCGGAATCAGGCACCGAGATTACTTCGCATTTTCTGCCCTCGCTCTACAGCCTCCGCCACCCGCAACATGGTTCCCTCATCAAAGTGCCTTCCCATCACCTGCACTCCAATCGGCAATCCATCTTTGGTCGTTCCACAAGGCACGCTCGCTCCGCAGATCCCTGCTAAGCTCGCAGCCACCGAATAGATGTCCTCCAGGTACATCTGGACCGGATCGTCGGTCTTTTCTCCCAGTTTGAAGGCCGGTGTGGGCGTCACCGGAGCCACCAGAACATCAACTTCCGCAAACGCCCTCAGAAAGTCCTGCGCCAACAGTGTTCTCACCTGCTGGGCCTTGCGATAGTAGGCGTCGTAGTACCCCGCACTGAGAGCGTAGGTGCCCAAAAGGATCCGTCGTTTAACCTCTGCGCCGAACCCCTGATCTCGCGTGTTCCTATACATAGCCGAAAGTGTGCTCACTTCGTCTGCCCTGAATCCAAACCTCATTCCGTCGAACCGCGAGAGATTCGAAGACGCCTCCGCTGTCGCAATCACGTAATAAGTCGGAATCGCATACTTTGTGTGGGGCAAACTAACCGGTTTAACAACGCATCCTGCGGCCTTTAGGCCAGCAAGAACGTCTTCAATGGCACTTCGAATCTCCTGGTCCAGCCCCTCACCGAAATACTCTTCGGGAACACCGATCTTCAGTCCCTCTACTGGCTTCGCCAACCCAGCCACATAGTCTTCGACAGGTCGATCCGAAGAAGTCGCATCCAGAGCATCCTTTCCAGCGATTACCTGCAACACTGCTGCAGCATCCTTCACATTTTTCGTCAGCGGTCCTACACGATCCAGCGAGGAAGCAAAAGCGATCAAACCGTATCTGCTTACGCGGCCGTACGTCGGCAGCACACCGACAACACCGCAAAAAGCAGCTGGCTGACGTATCGACCCGCCCGTGTCGGTTCCCAGAGTCGCCACCGCGAAGTCGGCCGCCACTGCCGCTGCCGAACCGCCGCTCGATCCTCCCGGAACGCGGTCCAAAGCTTTAGGGTTAAGCACTGGTCCATAGGCCGAGTTCTCATTGGACGAACCCATCGCAAATTCATCGCAGTTCAGCTTTCCAAGTAGAACCGCGCCCGCCGCATCCAGCTTTGTCACTGTCGTCGCGTCGTAAGGTGGTCTGTAATCCTTGAGAATCAGGGATCCAGCGGTCGCGGGTGTACCGCGCATCACCAAAACATCTTTGATACCCACGGGAACACCTGCAAGGGGAGGCAGCGTCTCACCCTTCGCAACTATCGCATCTATCCTTGCCGCCTGCGCCATCGCACGTTCGTGGCTCAATGCGAGAAAACTATGGATGTTACCGTCCCCGGCGCCGATTCGCGCATAGTGCAGCTCAGCGATAGCTGTAGCCGACATCTTTCCGGAAGCCATTGCTTCCCGGGTCTCATCAATCGTCAATCCTTCCAACTTCGTCACCCTCATGGTCCATTATTTCCGAAGCCGCCCGTTTGATTCAGCGGAAATCATCCCTTTGCCAACCCTAACGCTCGATCACCTTCGGAACCTTGAAGAAACGACCATCCGTGTCGGGCGCCGCAGCCATCACCGTAGCCCTATCCAGAGAAGGCTGCACAACATCCGCTCGCAATGAGGCTCCCGTCATATCCCTGGCACCGCCCAAAATTTCGCTCACCTGGGCCATCGGCGAAATTCCTTCAGTTTTCAACTCGTTCAGTTGGGCGATGTGCCGCAGGATCGCGTTCAAATCGCGCTGCATACGAGGTTCTTCGTCCGCGGTCAGCTCCAGATTTGCCAAATCCGCAACCTTTCGCACATCTTCGATCGTTACGCCGGTAGTGTCCGACATTTTGTTTGAGTCACCTCTTCAGTTCAAAGTGTATCTCGCTCACCTTGACTCCGGCGATACGTGCCATCTCCGTTGCGAGTTGTCCTCGCATACTCGACAGCTGTCGAAGCCATGTTCCATCCTCGACTTCCACCCACACGAGCCCGTCTCTATATTCCTTAACTTTGCCATGGCCGGCGAGGGCCTTGCCGCAGGCTACCGGCCACGCCGCAGCAAGCCGATCTTCTTCACGCAGAGCTTCGAGGCTCCGGCCCAGAGACCCCTTCAGCAAATCTCGCATTCCTTCCATTGACATCCGCGGTTCCGGCGGTAATCGACAAGACGTGAGCATTTGTACACTTAAACTAAGTCAGATACCGAAGAATCCATTTGAATCGAGGAGGGTTTACAAGCAACTCTTCACTCAGAAGAGCAGGCCGCACCGCTATGGGAACCGGTTTGGTCTCGCTGCTCTCAGGTTCAAAGTCTGCTTAGTACGCACCGTCCTGGTTTACGACGGATGAAAATGTCTTGAGCAGGATGACGAAATCCTTTGTCAGCGACCAACGACCGACATAATCGCAGTCTAGAGCCACCCGGGCGTCGTAGCTCAGTTTGCTCCGTCCCGACACCTGCCACAACCCCGTCATTCCAGGTTTCACTCTGCAATAACAGTCGAAATAATCGCCATACTTCTCCACTTCAGCCGCCACAATCGGCCTGGGGCCAACGAGACTCATCTGTCCCGTCAGTACATTCCACAGTTGCGGTAGTTCGTCCAGGCTGTATCGTCGGAGAAAGCTTCCGAACGAGGTTATCCTGGGATCCTTTCGCAGCTTATGGGTAGCGTTCCATTCAGCCTGCGCCTGGGGATGTTGCGCCAGATAGTTTTCCAGCACTTCAGCCGAATTCACACACATCGTACGGAATTTCCACATCGAAAAAAACGCCCCGCCCTCACGAATTCGCCGGTGAGAATAAAATATCGGACCAGGCGAACTCAACATAACTACCGCGGATACTGCTCCCAAAATCAACAATATCAACGGCATTGCGAGAATGACTAGACCAACATCGCAACATCGCTTGAGGACTCTGTAGCGGAAAAACTTCGTCGGAGCATTGTCTGCTCGTTGCACCCGTTCCAATGAACGGCCTGACGATTCCGTATAAGAATAAGAACCTTCGATCGCTGCTGCTCGCGACTCAGGAGATTGATATTCAGCCTGCATCTGAATCCTGTATCTGTGCAGCCATACGCACTACTCTGCATCGCGTTGGCCGCACCGGTTACTCACGCCTAAACTGTGTCGCGGAAACTCCTCCAACTCGTTCACAGCTCAATCGAACTGCCTGAACGCCGCGCCTCGAACTCTTACCTTGACTCAAATGGACCCTGTTTCAGTCTTCTATTCTTCTTTTATCAGACTATCCGATCGACACCTGAGAAATGCAGCGCATTGAACCAACTCTTACATTCTACTCGTTCATCCTTCGGATGGGTAATCCTCCCGGGAATATTTACCGTTTCTTCGTTCCATATTGAAACCCGATAGACAGGGTTTCGGGAGCATCTCCGTCAAAGGCTAAACTACTAAGATGCAACTCCTTGAGACACCACTTCGTGACGTCAGACTTATTCAACCCCAACGTTTCGGTGATAGTCGCGGTTGGTTTGCCGAAGTATTCAACCAATCAACATTTTCCGCAGCTGGTCTACCTGGGCAATTTGTTCAGGACAACCAGTCTTTTTCCCGAAAAGGTGTCCTTCGTGGCCTGCACTACCAGCTTGGACAGCCCCAGGGCAAACTCGTCCGGGTCCTCTCAGGACATATCTGGGACGTCGCCGTCGATCTTCGCCGCGACTCGCCTGACTTCGGCAAATGGGCTGGATTCCATCTCAAAACCGAGGCTCCCGGTGACGACATTCAGCTTCTCTGGATCCCTGAAGGCTTTGCTCACGGCTTTCTCGTCCTCTCCGACAGCGCCGAAGTTCTCTACAAAACTACTAACCCCTACTACCCCGCCGGAGACCGGTCGATCCTCTGGAATGACTCTACTCTGAACATCGCCTGGCCCCTTGAAGCCCTCGATGGCCCACCGTCAGTCAGCCCCAAGGACGCCCTGGGAGCTCTCTTCACCGCAGCCGAACTGCCGCCTACCACTTAAGTAGCAAAATTGAGTATCAAAAGTCGAAAACCCCATCCACCTGAATAGCTTTGAGCGCTCATCCTCGCAAAGAACAACTCACAAAACTTCGAAGTCATTCTCGCTCGCGGGTTTGCTTTCGGGCCGATCGCGCCTGCCGTAGCCAGGTTCAGGGGATAAATCTCATCCACGGTCGATCAGCCACTGCTCCACTTCACTGAGCGAATCCACAGTTAGATAATCCCCGCTGCACGAGCCTGCTTCGGTTCCTCGAATCAAAAACGCCTGCCGCAACCCAGCTGCGTTG
>Ga0210397_10000457_pt1 | contig 27496 bp, 26 predicted proteins | sample IncBWH2OmetaG_FD_160126 | JGI IMG/M metagenome (GOLD analysis project Ga0210397, IMG submission 160126) | Forest soil microbial communities from Barre Woods Harvard Forest LTER site, Petersham, Massachusetts, United States - Inc-BW-H-2-O ...
GCTATTCGGGGGGGTGAACGGACGTGGCTATGACGCGGCTCGAAGTCTGGCGAGCCAGCAAAGTGTTGCGTCCCGGCAGAAGAAAACGGACATGGTAAGGGACACCTATCTTGCTTATTCAAGGTAGCGGAATTGAACCACCGCCACCGGGCTTCCTTTTTGTTGGCAGCCTTGAACAAAGAAAAGCCCGGCTCGAAGCCGGGCTTTCTGTCTTACTAACTGCCGGGGGCGTTATAGTATCGACGCAGATAGACGGGCGGGCCATCATTGTAATAGCCCGGGTCGGTGTAATATCCATCGTCAGGGGCATAGCCGTAGCCTGGGCCGTAGTAGCCATTGCCGTAGTAGCCGTTGTTGTATGCGCCCGCCGCTACAGCAGCACCTAGTACGGCAGCGCCTACGCCGGCGCCAATCGCAGCGCCTCTACCAAAGCCACGGGCCTCAGCCGGCGCAACTACCGCCGTTCCAACCGCCGCGACGGCTGCAAGTGTCAGGATGATTTTTCGCATCAGATTGCTCCTTCGTTGGGGAGACAACATGCACGGAGGGACGTTGTTGCCGGAACCGCGCAGGATTCTTTTTGAATCTTGGGGAACTATCTGCTGTTCCCCGTCGTAGCGGCGCGCCAGGGAACGCTGTCATTTCCGGGTGTGATGTTTCGCGCCCGAGCTTTTAAACGCAACTAAGTTCCGCGTACGTGGACGAAACGACGCGCCGGCGCCAATTCACTTGAAAGCTGCCGGCTCTCCGGACGATTCTGATAGAATAGATTCATTGCGGCATGTTTTTCGATTCGGCCGTCGAAAATTCGTACGAGAAATTCGTGCGAGAGCTTCCTGGGCACGTTGGCCGATCCGCATAGCGAGGAGGTCGAGATGAATGATCACGCGCAAGCAAGGACATTATCCGAACGCGCCGATGAGCTCGAAGAGCACATGATGCACGAGCTCGAACACGTCGTCATCAAGTCGGCGCTGTTCAACCTGGCCGACGGCGACGTGACCGACCACACAGCCTCAACGCTGGCACGCAACCCCGGCAAATACCTGCTCATGAAGGAAGACCCGCGCCTTCCCAAAATGCCGGCCAAGCCCGCCCTGATCGACTATTTCAAGTGCCGCTTCGCGTCGACCTCTCATTTGCTGCAGAGCGCAGCGCACGCGAAAAAGGCCGGCCAAAGCGAGCAAGTGATCATGGCCTGCCTCTTGCACGACATCGCGGTTGCGAGTTTCATCAGGTGCGACCACGGCTACTGGGGCGCCCAGATGATCGAGCCCTATGTAGACGAGGAAGTGAGCTGGGCCGTGCGTGCGCATCAGGCGCTACGCTTCTTCCCCGACGAATCTGTCGGTTACGAATATCCGGAAGCCTACGTAAAATGGTTTGGTCCCGATTTTCAGCCCGAACCTTATCTGGTCGATGAGTACAAGCGCGCGCGCAATCACAAGCACTATATGACGGCGCGCCTGATTACCCTCCATGACCTCTATTCATTCGATCCAAATGCCAAGGTCGACCTTGACGACTTCACCGACATTATCGGTCGTCACTTCAAGCAGCCGAAAGAGGGGCTGGGCCTCGATAGCAGCCCGTCAGCCCATATGTGGCGCACGATGCTGTGGCCGACACGGTTCCTGTAGCCTTCTTGCAGCAGGAATGGATGCGCCCGCGACCGCCTGTCTGATCTCGTCAGACGGCCGTAACCACGCGCTGGCGTGAAGTAGATTTAACGCGCGGTTGGGCGCGGCGAGAGACCACGCGATGGCGAGGGATCGGCCTCTTTCGATCGCGTGAAGAAGCAGCATCGCGCAGATTCATCGGTTCAAGCCGAATGCTGATCAATCGGTCACCTGAAAGCCGGCGAGAACCCGCTAGCGCAATCGTGGTTGCCTGATGAGCTTCTTTAATGGCACGACGGAGCTCGTCACTGTCGATCTTCGCAGCCGCATAGATTTCCGCAAGATTGATCAGTCCATGGCCTGCGAGGACCGCATCCAGGCCGCACAGGGCCATCAGAGTGCGGACGGTGGGTTCACTTTCGCCAAAAGCGAGTAGTTGAGCACCGAGTTCAGCGAACGTGCGCTGTGCTTGTCGTACGTTTCGCGAAGCCTGGTCATGCTTGCGGATATCCCGAGAACTGACCGCCAACTCTCTCGGTCCCGGCAGCTGCATGTTCCGAAAGGCAAGCATCCGCTCGAGCGCGTGGTGTCGAAGGCGCAAGATCGTTCGTATCGGCCGGCCGATCAACTCAACGGTTACCCGACCCAGAAAGAAGACAGCAGAAATCGTAATCAGGTAGACATACCACTGCATGTCGCGCCCCAATCGAGTCGATGTTTCAACGTTGGCTTCGTATTTGGAAGTTCGCTTGCCGATCGCGTCTTCCCCGATCAATCAACCTTAATGGATCGTTATTCGCAAGGTTGAATCGATAATCGGCATCCAGCCTTTGGAGACTTAGTTAACGGCATTTTCGGTTTAGGAGCGTTGTCAAATGTTGGATGCCGGCAAGTCAGTCGCTTGCCAGCATCCAGATTGCAGAAGTCTTTATCGAACCACCGTGAGCCGTCGCGTGGCTGACTACCCCGGATTCGCCTTCAACCCCGCCGCCTCGATGCCGGCGATCGCGCAGATCTCGTCATTATCAGACGTATCGCCGGACACGCCGACCGCGCCGAGCAGGGCGCCGTCTTTCTGGATCAGGACGCCGCCGGGCACGGGCACCAGCTGTCCCTTCGCCATCGTGTTAATGGCGCTGACGAAATAGGCCTGTTCCTGCGCGCGCTGGAACAGCGCCCGCGAACCCATGCCCAGCGCGAGCGCGCCATAGGCCTTGCCGTGGGCGATCTCGGCCCGCATCAGGCTGGTGCCGTCCTGGGCCGCGGTGACTTTCACCGCGCCGCGCACGTCGAGCACGGTGATGACGAGCGGCTTCAATTTCTTCTCGACGGCTTTCGCGAGCGCGGCATCGAGGATCTTGCGGGCGATGTCGAGGGTCAGTTCAGTCATGAGGGTTTCCTTGTGGGTTGGTTGATACGATTAGATTTTCTGTAGCGGAAGTCTGCTTCTCCTCATCCTGAGGAGCCGCGAGAGCGGCGTCTCGAAGGATGAGGCCAATGTCGAGCCTCATGGTTCGAGGCGGCGCGAATGCGCCTCCTCACCATGAGGAATTGGACGTACTAGCGCGCCATCAAGGCTCATCGCCAGTGCGCGCGCGACGTGAAGCGCGGTGCGATTGGCGCCGTCCTTGATCTGGTGGCGGCAGGAAGTGCCGTCGGCGATCACGAGCGTCTTTGCGTCAGCTTGGCGCACGGCCGGCAGCAGCGAGAGTTCGGCCATTTCGATCGAGGTATCGTAAGTATCGGCTCCATAACCGAACGCGCCGGCCATGCCGCAGCAACTGGACTCGATGGTTTCGACCTTAAGGTCGGGAATCAACCGAAGTGCCTGTTCGACCGGCTTGTACGCGCCAAAGGATTTCTGGTGGCAGTGGCCGTGCACCACCGCTTTTTCGGCGATCGGTGAAAGGGCTAACGAAAGCCGCCCGGCGGCGGCCTCGCGCACCAGGAATTCCTCGAACATCAAAGCATGCGCGCTGATGGTTTTCGCGGTCTCGTCCGATCGCAGCGACAACAGTTCGTCGCGCAGCGTCAACAGGCAGCTTGGCTCGAGGCCGACGATGGGAACGCCGCGCGCGGCGAACGGCGCAAAGGTCGCGACCAGCCGATCCAGTTCAGTGCGGGCGTGATCGACGAGGCCCGCCGAGAGGAAGGTGCGCCCGCAGCACAGGGGACGGCCGCCGCCTGCCGGCTTCGGAATGTGCACGCGGTATCCGCCGGCGATCAGAACTTTAAGTGCCGCGTCGAGATTTTCGCGCTCATAAGCACGGTTGAAGGTATCGGCAAACAAAACCACTTCATGCCCGTCCGCTCGCCCGAACACGTCGCTTTCGGGCGCGAACACATCGCGCCGCCACGCTGGAAGCGCACGCTTGGCGCTGATGCCGGCGATGCGCTCGAATAGCGCGCGTAATAGTTTACTTTTGTTGCGCCAGTTGGCGAGGGGGGCGAGGCGCGAGAACAGCGGAGCGTAGTGGGGGAGAAAGCCGACCAGACGGTCGCGCAAGGCGAGGCCATGTTTGGCGCGCCGCGCCGCCAGCACTTCGATCTTCATCTTGGCCATGTCGACGCCGGTCGGGCACTCGTGCCGGCAGGCCTTGCAAGACACGCAAAGCTTCATCGTGTCCATCATGGCATCGGAAGAAAGTGCGTCCGGTCCTAATTGGCCGGAGATCGCGAGCCGCAGCGTGTTGGCGCGGCCGCGCGTGACGTCCTTTTCGTTACGCGTGGCGCGATAGGACGGGCACATCACGCCGCCTTCGAGTTTCCGGCAGGCGCCGTTGTTGTTGCACATCTCGACCGCGCCCTGGAAACCGCCGCCCGCGCCGGGATAGGCCGACCAGTCGAGCACGGTCTTCAAGTCGCCGATCGCATAGGTGGGCGGATAGCGGAACAGCGAGCGGTCGTCCATTTTGGGCGGATCGACGATCTTGCCGGGATTGAGCGTGTGGCCGGAATCGAAGCGCTCCTTGACCTCCTTGAAGTCGGCGATGATGCGGGAGCCGAACATGCTCTCGTGAAACTCCGAGCGGACGATGCCGTCGCCGTGCTCGCCGGAATGCGAGCCTTTATACTCGCGCACCATCGCGAAGGCTTCCTCGGCGATGGCGCGCATCGCTTTGACGTCCTTCTCGAGCTTCAGGTTCAAAACCGGGCGCACGTGCAGGCATCCCTCGGAGGCATGCGCATACATGGTGCCGCGGGTGCCATGCTTGGCGAACACGGCATTCAGCCGTTCGGTATAATCAGCGAGATGGGGCAGGGGCACCGCGCAATCCTCGACAAAGGAGACGGGCTTGCCCTCCTGCTTCATCGACATCATGACGTTGAGGCCGGAGGTGCGGAAATCCGCAATCGCCGTCTGCACCGCAGGCTCGACGACATCGACCACGCCGCCCCATTTGCGCTGCGGATTATCCCATCCGAAGCCGAGATCGCCCATCAACTCGGAAAGCTGCTTCAGCTTTTGCAGGTTCTGCGGCTGGTCTTCTTCGGCGAATTCGACGATCAGAAGCGCATCGGGATCGCCCTTGACGGTCGTCTCGATCACCGGGCGGAACATCGCGATGTCACGCCCGAGCGCAATCATGGTGCGATCGACCAGCTCGACGGCGATCGGCCGCAGCTTCACCAGATGCTGGGCCGCGTCCATCGCCTCATAGAAGCTGCCGAAGTGGCAGACGCCGAGCACCTTGTTCCTGATGACCGGCCACAGCTTCAGCTCGACTTTTGTGGTGAAGGCGAGTGTGCCTTCCGAGCCGACCAGAAGATGCGCCATGTTGTTGGGCACATTGCGCGGCACCAGCGCGTCGATGTTATAGCCGCCGACGCGGCGCTGAACTTTTGGGAATTTGTCGGCGATTTCATCGGCCTCGCGGCTGCCTAACGCCAGCATGTCGCGGAACAGCAGCGATGTCTTTTCGTCCGACGCGGGCTGATCGCGCGATACCTCGCCGAAATGCATCAGCGTGCCGTCGGCGAGCGCGGCATCCAGCGACAGCGTGTTGTCGCGCATGGTGCCGTAGCGCAAAGAACGCCCGCCGCAGGAGTTGTTGCCCGCCATGCCGCCAATGGTGGCGCGCGAGGCGGTCGAGACATCGACCGGAAACCACAGGCCGTGTTTTTTCAACTGCCGGTTCAAATCGTCGAGCACGATGCCGGGTTCGACCACGCAAGTCTTGTTCTCGACGTCGAGCGACAGCAGGCGGTTGAGGTGCTTGGAGAGATCGATGACGATGCCGTCATTGATGGTCTGGCCGCATTGCGAGGTGCCGCCGCCGCGCGGCGTCACCTTGCGTCCGGCGTCGCGGGTGATTGCCAGCGCCCGCAGCGCCTCGTCGATCGTCCGGGGGACCACCACGCCCGCCGGCACGATCTGGTAGAACGAGGCATCGGTCGCGTAGCGGCCGCGGCTGAAGGAATCGAACAGGACGTCGCCCGTGATCTCGCGCGACAGCCTGTCCTTCAATTGCGCTGTACCCGTCTCCGTCATCTCATCTCCGGTCGGGCTCGCTGGGTTTCACCTCGCCCCGCTTGCGGGGAGAGGTCGATCGCGTAAGCGATCGGGTGAGGGGGAATCTCCGCGAGCGCGCCCTGTGGAGATTCCCCCTCACCCCAACCCTCTCCCCGCAAGCGGGGCGAGGGAGCGCGTCTAACGCGCGGTTGGCATTAGCCAAAATCCAATCCACTACACCCACTCTTTAATTTGAATGCAAAATTAGGCCTACCGCCCCCGGTGCAAAGGCGATCAGGCCGGCTCCGAGGCCGCGGCCACGTCCCCCGTCTTGAGGTACTCAACGGCCGCGGTCCGCTTGTTGCGCAGGTGCTTGAACAGGATGTCCGAGAGTTCGTTGCCGGCGCGGCGGCGCAACGCTTCCAGGATCGTCTCGTGCTCGCGCATGGCCTCGCCCCAGCGCTCGCGCTTGCGGGCGAAATTGGCGGAATAGCGCACGCGGCGGATACGCCCCGCAATGTTCGCGTAAGCCGCCTTCAGCGTCTCGTTGCGGGAGGCCTCGACGATCTTCTGATGGATCGACTGATTGGCGAGGAAGTAACCGTGCATGTCGCGGTGCAGGTAAAACCCGTACATTTCGTAGTGCAGCCGCTCGATTTCGGCGATTTCCTCGTCCGTAATGCGCTCGCAGGCGAGCCGTCCGGCGAGGCCCTCAAGCCCGCCCATCACGTCGAACAATTCGCCGAGGTCCTGCTCGCTCAAGGCACGCACCCGCGCGCCGCGATTGGGCAGCAGTTCAACGAGTCCTTCGGCGGCGAGAACCTTGAGCGCTTCGCGCAGCGGCGTGCGCGATATCTTCAGCATCTCGCACAACTGCCGCTCGGGAACACGGCCGCCCTCGGGAATGTTGCCCTCGACGATGTGGTCGCGCAGGCGGGAGAGGATTTCGTCGTGCAGCGACGGTTCGTCCCTCAGTCGCTCCGAGTTGAGGGCCAGCGAAGGGGTCTCGTTGGGATGCATCGGTTTCATGGGAGGCGAACATACGTGGCCGAGATAAGGCCGTCGACCAAAATCGTACACAATTTTGGAGTTGCCGCCCAGTAAATTGAATGCAATATGGGTGACCGGCTGAAAGGCCAAGCCGAGGAGGACGCCATGACCCAGCACCAGGGACGCCATTTCCTGAACATTCCGGGCCCGAGCCCGGTCCCCGATCGTGTGCTCCGCGCCATGGATATGCCGGTCATCGATCATCGCAGCGCCGAGTTCGCCGAACTCGGTAAGCAAGTGTTCGAAGGCTGCCAGCAGATCTTCCAGACCAAGGGTCCGGTGATCGTGTTTCCGTCCTCCGGAACCGGCGCCTGGGAAGCGGCGATCGTCAACACGCTGTCGCCCGGCGACAAGGTGCTGATGGTCGAGACCGGCCATTTCGCGACTCTGTGGCGGCAGATGGCGGCGCGCTGGGGCATCGACGTCGATTTCCTCCCCGGCGACTGGCGCCATGGCGCGAGCCCGGCCGAGATCGAGGCGAAGCTAGCCGCCGACAAGTCGCACGCCATCAAGGCTGTCATGGTCGTGCATAACGAGACCTCAACCGGCGTCACCAGCCGGGTTGCTGAAATCCGCAACGCCATGGACAAGGCCGGCCATCCGGCGCTGCTGCTGGTCGATACGATCTCCTCGCTCGGCTCGGTCGACTTCAAGCACGACGAGTGGAAGGTCGACGTCACCGTGAGCTGCTCGCAGAAGGGCTTCATGCTGCCGCCGGGACTCGGCTTCAACGCCGTCTCGGAAAAGGCCAAGGCCGCGTCCAAGACCAACAAAATGCCGCGCTCTTATTGGGATTGGGAAGAAATGCTCAAGCCCAACGCCAACGGCTTCTTTCCCTATACGCCGGCGACCAATCTGCTCTACGGCCTGAAAGAAGCCATCGCGATGATGCTTGAGGAGGGGCTCGACAATGTCTTTGCCCGTCACAAGCGTCTGGCGGCGGCGACACGCGCCGCGGTGACCCATTGGGGGCTTGAAGTGCTGTGTCAGGAGCCTGCGGAATATTCGCCGGTCCTGACCGCCGTCCTGATGCCGCCCGGACATGACGCCGACAAGTTCCGCAAGGTCGCGCTCGAGAAGTACAACATTTCGCTCGGCTCGGGCCTTTCGAAAGTCGCGGGCAAGGTGTTCCGCATCGGCCATCTCGGCGAATGCAACGAACTCACGCTGCTGGGCGCGCTCTCGGGCGTGGAGATGGGCCTGTCGGCGGCCGGTGTGCCGCATCGATCGGGCGGCGTCGATGCCGCGATGAAGGCGCTGGAGGACTCCGACAAGTCCAACGCGCCGACCCATCTGAAGATCGTCCAGCCTTAGTCGGATAGTCAAATCTTGATAGAGCCGCCATCAATTGGTGGCATTTTCTGCTGATCAATCAAAGACGTCAGAGTCAGAGTAGAAGTTTTCCGGGAGGTTGAGCAGATGCGGCTTCGGTTGAAGGCCACCCATGTCGTGCTGGGCATGCTCTGCGTGATGTATTTCATCACCTATGTCGACCGGGTGAACATCGGCACCGCGGCCAGCGAGATCCAGAAAGAACTGCATCTCTCCAACACCCAGCTCGGTCTGGTGTTCTCGGCCTTCGCTTATCCCTACCTCCTGTTCCAGGTGATCGGCGGCTGGGTCGGCGATCATTTCGGCCCGCGCCGGACGCTGTTCTGGTGCGGCCTGATCTGGGCCGCCTCGACCATCATGACCGGCTTCGTCACGGGGCTAACGACGCTGTTCATCGCGCGCGTCGCGCTCGGCTTCGGCGAGGGCGCGACCTTCCCGACCGCGACAAGGGCGATGCAATACTGGACGCCGGCAGGTCAGCGCGGCTTCGCGCAGGGTCTCACGCACGCCTTTGCGCGGCTCGGCAATGCGATCACGCCACCGTTGATCGCGGCCTTGATGGCGTGGCTGACCTGGCGCGGCTCGTTCGTCTTGCTCGGGGTGGTCAGTCTGATCTGGGGCCTGATCTGGGTATCCTATTTCCGCAACGACCCCAAGGATCACCCCTCGATTACATCAGAGGAACTGGCTTCGCTGCCGCCGCGTCCCTCGGGGCCGAAGCCGCAGGTGCCGTGGGGTCCGTTGGTGCAACGGATGTGGCCGGTGACGCTGACCTACTTCTGTTACGGCTGGAGCCTGTGGCTTTACCTGAACTGGCTGCCGCTGTTCTTCAAGAACAATTACAGCCTCGACATCAAGAATTCGGCGCTGTTTGCCTCCGGCGTGTTCCTCGCCGGCGTGGTCGGCGACAGCTTGGGCGGAATCCTCTCTGACCGAATCTTCAAGCGGACCGGCAATGTCCGGTTTGCCCGGCTGTCCGTCATCCTGGCCGGCTTTATCGGTGCGCTGTTGTCGCTGGCGCCGATCATCTTCGTTCACGACATCACGATCGTGGCGCTATGTCTTTCGGCCGGCTTCTTTTTCATCGAAATCATCATCGGCCCGATCTGGTCGGTGCCGATGGACATCGCGCCGAAATATTCCGGCACGGCGTCCGGCCTGATGAACACCGGCTCGGCTTTTGCCGCGATCGTCTCGCCGTTGGTCGCAGGCTATGTGATCGACGTCACCGGCAACTGGTATCTGCCCTTCATCATGTCGATCGGGCTGTTGGTGCTCGGCGGCTTCTGCGCCTTCCTGATGCACCCCGAACGGCCGTTCGAGGAGGCCAGCCCGCTCATCCCGGCAGGCCGGACGATTCCGGCGGAGTAGAAGATTTCCCTTCAACCAACGCCGGCCGACCGCCGCCGGGCGCCGCAAAAGCCCGGGGTAAGACTATCCATTCATATGCATTGACGGCACGGGCCGGCTGGGAGACAAGGCCGCTATAGGACAATACAGCGGCTGCGCTAGATTCCCGGGAAGGACGCCCCTCATGGCCCTGCATACAGGACGGCATTTTCTTCAGATTCCAGGCCCTACCAATATACCGGACCGGGTCCTGCGGGCCATGGACATGCCGGCGTTGGACCACAGGGGCGCGGAATTCGCCGAGCTCGGCTTTGCCGTGTTTTCGGGCATGCAGCGCATTTTCCGCACCAAACAGCCGGTGATTATTTTCCCGTCGTCCGGCACCGGCGCTTGGGAAGCGGCCATCGTCAACACGCTTTCGCCCGGCGACAAGGTGCTGCTCGCCGAGACCGGCCAGTTCGCCGTGCTGTGGAAGGGCATTGCCGAGAAATTCAAGCTCGACCTCGAATTCTTAGCCACCGACTGGCGCCGTGGCGCCGACGTCGCCGAGATCGAGGCCCGGCTTGCCGCCGACAAGTTGCACGAGATCAAGGCCGTGCTGGTCATCCACAACGAGACCTCGACCAGCTGCGTCACCCATCCGCTCGACGTCCGCAAGGCGCTCAACCGCACCAACCATCCGGCGTTGCTGATGGTCGACACCATCTCGGGCCTCGCCTCGCTCGAATACGAACACGATGCCTGGGGCATCGACGTGTCGGTCGGCGGTTCGCAGAAGGGCATGATGCTGCCGCCCGGCCTTAGCTTCAACGCGGTCTCGGAGAAGGCGCTTGCGATCTCGAAGGCCAATACGTCGCTGCGGTCCTATTGGGATTGGCACGACATGCTCGAGTTCAACAAGATCGGCACCTTCCCCTATACGCCGGCGATCAACCTTCTGTTCGCGCTGCGCGAGGCGATCGCGATGCTCGAGGAAGAGGGGCTCGAGAACGTGTTCGCCCGCCACAAGCGCCATGCGGCCGCAACGCGCGCCGCGGCGAAGGTCTGGGGCCTCGATCTCGTCTGTCTCGACCCGCAGGCCTATTCGCCGTCGCTGACCGCGGTCATGGTGCCCGAGGGGCACGATGCGGATGCGTTCCGCAAGGTGGTGCTGGAAAACTTCGACATGTCGCTCGGCACAGGTTTGGGCAAGCTGAAGGGCAGGGCGTTCCGGATCGGCCACATTGGCCACTTCAACGACCTGATGCTGATGGGTACGCTCTCGGGCGTCGAGATGGGGCTTGATCTCGCCAAGATACCGCACCGATCGGGCGGTGTGCTTGCCGCCATGGACATCCTGAAGAACCGCGATGTGGTCGCCATGCCGAAAGCGGCCGTCGCCTAAGGCTAACCGACGCAACAACAGAAAGAGCGCGACATGAACGCCCCTGTAGCTGCCACTGAAGACCTGATCTATTCCGTCACCGACGGCATCGCGCGGATGACCTTCAACCGTCCGCAGGCTCGCAATGCGCTGACCTTTGCGATGTACGAGCAGATGGCGGTGATCTGCGAGAACATCAACGCCGACCGTTCGATCAAGGCGCTGATCATCACCGGCGCCGGCGACAAGGCGTTCGCCTCGGGTACCGATATCTCGCAGTTCCGCGCCTTCAAGACCGCGCAGGATTCACTCGACTATGAAGCGCGCATCGATCGCGTGCTCGGCACGCTGGAGCAGTGCCGGGTGCCGGTGATTGCAGCGATTGCCGGCGCCTGCACCGGCGGCGGCGCCGGGATCGCGGCCTGTTGCGACATCCGCATCGGCACCGAGGCCACACGTATCGGTTTTCCGATCGCCCGCACGCTCGGCAACTGCCTCTCGATGTCCAACATCTCGAGGCTGGTCTCCCTGATCGGGCCCGCGCGCACCAAGGATCTCATTTTCAAGGCGCGCCTGGTCGAAGCGCCGGAAGCGCTGGCGCTCGGGCTGCTCAACGAGATCGTGCCCGACGTCGATACGTTGCAGCGCCGCGCCGACGAGACGGCCAAGCTGGTCGCCGGCCACGCCCCGATCACGCTGGAAGTCACGAAAGAAGCCGTGCGCCGGATCCGCCGTACACTATCCCGCGACGAGGGCGAGGACCTGATCCTCAAGGCCTATATGAGCGAGGATTTCCGCGAAGGCATGGACGCCTTCCTCAACAAGCGGGCGCCGAACTTCAAGGGCAAGTAGAGAGCAAGCGAGCGGGCTTCAAAGCCGTTCGCGCTGAAGAGTTCGTTTCCCGGACATACGCTTGCGATTTCCGTTCCCGGTAAGACGGCGCATGAGCAAGGACCAGCACACCATTGTCGGCGACGGCGTGACAGCGACCGTGCTCGCGCACGGCGCCGAGCTATGCTCGCTGAAGACCGCCGCGGGACTGGAACTGATATGGCAAGCCGGAGATGTATGGCCGCGCCATGCGCCGCTGCTGTTCCCGATCGTCGGCAAGCTCAAGAACGACACGCTGCGTCACGATGGAAAATCCTATCCGATGACGCAGCACGGCTTCGCCAGGGACAGCCGGTTTGAATGGGTCGAGTGCGGACGCTCCTCATGCCGGCTTGTTCTCAGCGATAACGCAGAGACGCGGGCGCGCTATCCTTTCGCGTTCCGTCTCACGGTCACGTACGCCCTTGAGGGCAGCGATCTCGACGTGTCCCTTGAAATCACCAATCCGGGCGACGAAATGCTGCCGGCGTCCGTCGGGGGACACCCGGCCTTCAATTGGCCGCTAAAGCCGGGGTTAAGCAAAACGAGCTATCGCCTGGTTTTCGCCGGGGAAGAACCTGCGTCGATCCGGCGCTTGAAGGACGGCTTGTTGCGTCTTCAGCCGGAACCGAGCCCAATCAGGAATCGAGAACTCGTCCTGTCGGAAACGCTGTTCGAGGACGATGCTGTCATTCTCGACAAACTCGCCAGCAGGTCGCTGATCTTTACCGCAGGCGAGGGGCCGGCCCTTGAAGTTTCCTGGGAGGCTTTCCGCGAGCTCGGAATCTGGTCGAAGCCCGAGGGGGCGCCGTTCCTTTGCATCGAGCCGTGGCGCGGATTTGCCAGTCCTTTCGAGTTTGACGGCGAATTCGTCGACAAGCCCGGCTTGATGCACATCGCGCCTCAAGAAACTCAACGGCTGAGTTACCGGATCAGCGTTCGCTAGTTACGCGAAGGCGAAGCGCACCGCCAAACAACAAAAAGCCCGGCGCGAAGGCCGGGCTTTTGCTTGTTCGAATGGCTGTGGCGTTAGTACTTCGCCACGACCGGCCCGGCGAACTTGTAGTTGACGCCGACGCGCAGGATGTTGTCGGTGATGTGCGATGAGTAGCTGCTGGTTGCCAATGATCCGCTGGGGGCGATCAACGACGTTGCGAACGACCCCGATACATTGCCAAGGTCGACATACAGATACTCGAGCTTGGCGGTCCAGTTGCCGCTGATCACGCCTTCCACGCCCGCACCGACTGTCCAGCCCACCTTCAGCGTGCTGTTGCTGGTCCCTCCCACGAACGGGGTAATGGTCGAGCCATTGACCCCCTGTGGGCCGGTGATGTTGTTGCCGCCGACGGTGTTGGTGACGCCGACTTCGCCGTAAGCCAGACCGCCTGTCGCATAGAGGAGGAGTGTCGGAATAACGGTGCCGCCGATGCGGCCCCGGACCGTTCCAAACCAGTCGAGGCTTTCCGCAAGGGTGCCGGTCACCGGGAAGGCTGGAACGTTGAAGGGAACGGTGTCGCCGATGTGTCCCACGGCGCAAGCGCTGTTCAGGACCGTAGCGGTGCCGCCGGCGCAGACGGCGCTGCCGTTGCCGGCCTGTCCCGTGGCCTGGATGTCCGCCTCCAGGCCGAATACCCATCTGTCTCTCTGCCAGTTGTATCCAATCTAGCCGCCGCCGACGACGCCATCCATTTTGAATTTGTTGCTGGCGGAATTCAGGATGGTGCTGGGAGGGCCAGGATCAGTCAGCGTCAGCGTGCTGTTCGAGTTGCCCCAGCTGTAACCGACGTTGCCGCCGACATAGAACCCCGTCCAGTCGTAGCCCGGATCGACGTAGGCGGGCGCCTTGGTGTAAACGGGCGCCTTCACCGGCAGATCGGCGGCAAGCGCACCTGTTGCGAGAAGTGAAGCGGCCGCGGCAATTCCGATCAACGAATGCTTCATGGCGAATCCCCGGCATGAAATACGGCCGCAAGCTATCGCCGAATCACCGCGGCTGTCGCGTGACTACAACAGGTTGCGGCAATTCATCGCTAGCGATTGCAGGGAGATTTTCCGCGCGTTTCGCGCGAGACGATCCGGGGACGAACCTCCGCGAACGAAAAAGCCCGGCGCGAGGCCGGGCTTTTGCTTGTTCGAACGGCTGTGACGTCAGTACTTCGCCACCACCGGTCCTCCGCCGAACTTGTAGTTGACGCCGACGCGCAGGACGTTGTCGTGCACGTGCGATGAGTAGTTGCTCGAGAGCACGCCGCCACCAAGTCCGCCGATCGCCGTCTGGAACGAGCCGTTCACCGTACCGAGATCCACGAAGAGATATTCGAGGCGGGCGGTCCAGTTGCCGCCGATCATGCCTTCGATACCGGCACCGGCCGTCCAGCCGACATGGGTGCTGGAGACGGCCCCGAACCCGGTCGGTACAAGGCCGATGGTGGCGCTGGAGTCGACTTCGCCGTAGGCGAGACCGCCGGTCGCGTAGATCAGCACCCTCGGATCGACGAGGTAGCCGAGACGGCCGCGAACGGTACCGAACCAGTCAATCTTCTGGTTCAATGTGACGGGCACTGCGGGACCGGGAATGACCAGAGCGAGGATGCCGCCCACGGGGGGAGTACAGATGCCGGTCGCGCAGGTGAAGGAGCGCGAGCCCTTTTCGTCGGTGCCCTGGATGTCGGCTTCAAAACCGACGACTGCGCGTTGAATTTGCCAGTTGTAGCCGATCTGACCGCCGCCGACGACGCCGTTCAGGCTCGACTTGTCGGTGCTCGTAAACAGGACCGTGCCGGCGCCGTTGGTGATGGTCGACGTATCGCGCGACTGTCCCCAGCTATAGCCGATGTTGCCGCCGATGTAGAACCCGGTCCAGTCGAATACGGGTTCGACATAGACCGGCGCCTTCACCGGCAGGTCGGCGGCGAGTGCGCCCGTCGCGATCAGCGAGGCGGCCGCGGAAATTCCGATCAACAAACGCTTCATTGCAAATTCTCCAAGCCGAAATATTGAGACAAGATTACAGCCGGGGCGCGTCTGCGGCTGTCGCGCGAATACAACAGGTGCCTTTAATCGGCCCTACCTGTGATTGTGGTGAAAATTTGAATATCGCGCCAAATCATTGATTCAACGAGGATTCCATTCGAGGTCGAACCACAGATGGTCAGTAAATCTGACCTAGATCCGATGAAATGAATTCGAGCTTTTCAAAAGCGAATTCGAAGTCTCGCGAATCGTCGTTTCAGTTTTTCGTCGTCGTCGTCGATGCCGTAGCGGCCATCCGCGCGCGAACCTTTCGGATCGCGGCTTTCGATCGTTGCGACGGCGTGCCGATTTGACATTCGCTTTCCGAATTCGCGGCCAGCCGGGTGGCGAATGTCAAATCCACTCAACTGGGAAATCAGGCCAGTAGCTTCAAGAACTCGTCATGGTTCATCGGGCGCGAGAACATCCCGAAATTGTGGGTCAGCGCCATGTCCTGCGCCTCCTGGCTCAGCGTGGCTGTGCAGTCTTTCAGCGTCACGACGTCAAATCCGCGTTCATAGGCGCTTCGCATCGTCGACTCGACGCAGCAGTTCGTCAGGAAGCCTCCCAGCGCCACAGTACGTATTCCCTTGCTGCGCAGGATGAAATCGAGATTGGTCGAGGGAAAGGCATCGAGGCCGCGCTTTCCCTCGACAACGATATCTTCAGGGTGCGGCGCCAGGGCGTCGACGATGGCCGCGCCCCACGAACCCTTGCGAAAGGCCTTGTTGTCGACAACGCCTTTCAGGATTCCGTAAGGGGTACCGGTCAGCTCGCCATAACCCTCGGCGAAGGTAATAGGCGCGTGCATAATCGTGGCGCCCGCGGCGCGGCCCTTGGTCGCGACTTCAATCGAATTTGCCAGCATGTTGTTCTTTTCCATGACTCCCTTGACGCCGTCATGGAAGACGCCTCCCGGCGTCGTAAAGTCGTTCTGATATTCGATCAGGACAATTGCGGTTGTCTCCGGATTCATTGGCGCACTCCCTGGTTTTTTCTGCTTCCTGTCCGTTTTGCTTAAGGCGGATCCCGCAGGTCCCGCCCGCTCCTTCGGACAAGCCACGATACGCTTTTTCTCAAGGAGCGGGTAATGGCTTATTGTCGTCGGCGCCACGGTTTGACCCGTTTCTATGAAGCGGATCAGGCGCGGTCTGAAGGGCTCTTCCTGAAGAGTCAGTCTTCGCCGACGCCGTAGCCTGCCATCCGCGCGCGAACGTTTTCGATCTCGGCTTTCGACAGCAGCGGCGGCGTGCCGATCTGAAGGCAGCCGTGATATTGCCGCGCCAGCGCCTCGACCTCGACCGCGAGCCACATCGCTTTCGCAAGCGAAGTGCCGATCGCGATCATGCCGTGATGGGCCAACAAACAGGCCGAGCGGTCCTCAAGTGCGGCCACCGCATGGCGTGACAATTCTTCCGTGCCAAAGGTCGCATAGGGCGCGCAAGGAATCGTATCGCCGCCGGCGCAGGCGATCATGTAGTGGACCGGCGGGATTTCCATTCCCATGATCGCGAGTATCGTTGAAAAAGGCGGATGCGCGTGGACCACCGCATTCACCTCGGGGCGTGCTTTGAGAATGTCGCGGTGAAAGCGCCATTCGCTCGACGGCCGTTGTCCTTCGGCCGGCGCATCGTCCAGTTTCATGAACACGATCTGGTCGGCTTGCATGGCATCGTAGGGCACAGACGTCGGCGTGATCAGCATTCCCTCGCCATGCCGCAGGCTGATATTGCCTGACGTGCCCTGGTTGATGCCGAGATGGTTCATCTGCCGGCAGGCATCGATGATCGACTGACGCTTAACTTGTTCCTTGGCCCGGTCGTTCGTTGAAGACATCGGCCTTTCCTTAGCTCTTTCGGCGCAAATCGGCGGTTATCGCGGATATCCGTCGGTCGATAGAAGTCCTTGCGGCTAAAGAACATTAGTTGAATATGGCTTTGCGATATAGTCGGCGGGACCGTTGAAACGAACCGGGTTAATCATGGCAAAGGCAGTACTAGGCATCATCGGCGGATCCGGCATTTACGACCTGCCGGGGTTAGAAAATGCCCGCGACGAGCGGGTCACAAGCCCGTGGGGCGAGCCATCGGCGCCGCTCCGCCACGGCACCATTGCAGGGTTGCCGATCGTGTTCCTGACGCGCCATGACAAGGGACACCGGCTGTCGCCCTCCGACATCAATTATCGCGCCAACATCGACGTGCTCAAGCGCGCCGGCGTCACCGACCTGATCTCGCTCTCGGCCTGTGGTTCGTTCAAGGAGGAGTTGCCGCCCGGCACCTTCGTTCTGGTGGATCAATTTGTCGATCGCACCTATCGGCGCGAGACCTCGTTTTTCGGCAAAGGCTGCGTCGCGCATGTCTCGATGGCGCATCCGGTCTCGCCACGCTTGCGGATTCATCTGGCCGCGGCTGCGGAGGCCGAAGGCATCCCGTTCGCGCGCGGCGGCACCTATGTGTGCATCGAAGGCCCGCAATTCTCCACGCTCGCCGAAAGCCTGACCTACAAGGCGCAAGGCTATTCGGTGATCGGGATGACCAACATGCCGGAGGCCAAACTCGCGCGCGAAGCGGAGATTTGCTATGCGAGCGTCGCCATGGTGACCGATTTCGACTGCTGGCACCCCGATCACGACGCGGTCACGGTGGCAGACATCATTCGCGTCCTGAACGCCAATGCCGAGAAGGCGAGCCAGCTCGTGGCGCGTCTGGCGCAGGATTTTCCAAGGCAGCATGAAGCCTGTCCGATCGGCTCGGACCGCGCGCTCGATGCCGCGCTGATCACCGCACCCGAGGCGCGCGACCGCGAGTTGTTGAAGAAGCTGGATGCGGTCGCGGGGCGGGTATTACGCGCATGAAGGTCGACGGACAACCTTTCCGCAGCATCTGGGTCGAAGGCGACGGCTGGACGATCGGCGCGATCGATCAGCGGCGTCTGCCGCATGAATTTGTCATCGCAACAATGACTGATTGCGAGGAGGCGGCTGACGCCATTAGCTCCATGCTGGTGCGCGGCGCGCCGCTGATCGGTGCGACCGCGGCTTACGGTGTCGCGCTCGCGATGCGCCGTGACGCGTCCGATGCCGCACTCGATCGGGCCTATGCGACGCTGATCGTGACGCGCCCCACCGCGATCAACCTGAAATGGGCGTTGGATGAAATGCGAAAAGCGCTAAAGCCGCTTGCTCCATCGGCGCGCCCGCCGGCCGCTTACCAGCGCGCCGGCGAGATCGCGGAGGAAGACGTCGCGATCAATCAGGCGATCGGCCGGCACGGCTTGGCGCTGATCGAGGCGATCGCGCCGCGCAAGAAATCAGGCGAGCCGATCAACATCCTCACGCATTGCAATGCCGGCTGGCTCGCCACGGTCGATTGGGGAACGGCGACCGCGCCGATCTATCTGGCGCATGACCGCGGCTTGAAGGTCCATGTCTGGGTCGACGAGACCCGTCCACGCAACCAGGGCGCTTCGCTCACGGCGTGGGAGCTGTCGCATCACGGCGTGGCGCATACCGTGATCGCCGACAATACCGGCGGCCACCTGATGCAGCACGGCATGGTCGATCTCGTCATCACCGGGACCGACCGCGTCACCGCGAATGGCGACGTCTGCAACAAGATCGGGACCTACTTGAAGGCGCTCGCCGCCCACGATAACGGCGTGCCGTTCTATGTCGCGCTGCCGTCGCCGACGATTGATTTTTCGATTTCGGATGGCTTGCGGCAAATTCCGATCGAGCAACGTGCCGCCGATGAGGTCGCCACCATGACCGGGCGCACCAGCGAAGGCCGGATCGAGACGGTGCGGATCGTGCCCGACGGCTCGCCGGTCGCCAACTACGCCTTCGATGTGACGCCGGCGCGGCTCGTCAGCGGACTGATCACCGAACGCGGTGTGTTGCAGGCGAATCCCGGCGCATTGGCGAAGGCTTTTGCCGAGCGGGCGAGGGCGGCTGGATAACACCGACGCCTCGGCGCCGTCAGTAACCAACTGCAGCACCTAATTGCACTGAGGTCTGTCTCTGTACACATTGAAGTCGTTGTCGACGCCAAACCAGTTGTTCGAGCTCATGTTAGGTATCGTTCTGCATTCGCGCGAAGGCATGGCAGCCGATGTTGGCGCTTTCACAGATCGAGCCGCTGAGTGCCGGTTTCTTTTGCCGTGATGGGCGCCTTGAGCGGCGGACAAGCAGCTCGAAAGCCCAAGCACCGCAGCCAGCGTGATTGTTATTGTCTTCATCCTCGGTTCCTTCGCTTTGAGCGGTAATGAAGTAAAGAACAGCCCGGGCAGATGGATATTCCAGACGTGGCGACATCGCCGTCGGCGGCCCGAATAAACTGTTCGTATGGATCTCGTATGGATGATGTAGTGACATTTCACAGCGCTGCCAAAATAGCCTTTTAAAACGTGCTCCAACGGTGGAAATGGCAGTGAACGAGAAACGGCGAAAACACCTCTCCGCGACATGCCAATGCGGCAGCGTGGAATTGGTGGCAACCGGCCGGCCGATTCTGGCCGGCACGTGTTATTGCACGAGTTGTCAGGAAGCCGGACGGCAGTTCGAGCAGCTGGCCTCCGCGCCGCCCGTGCTCAATCCCGACGGGGGAACAGACTTCGTTCTCTATCGAAAGGATCGTGTGGAATGTGCGATGGGGCAGGAGCATCTCGAAGAGCACCGGCTCAGGCCCGAATCCCCGACCCGGCGGGTCGTTGCCACATGCTGCAATTCGGCGATGTTTCTCGACTTCACCGGGGGGCATTGGTTAACGATGTACCGGAATCGTTTTCCGGCAGAGGCTCCGCCTCCTGAAATGCGGGTCATGACAAAAGAGCGGCGGGTCGGCGTCGAGTTTGCCGATGACTTGCCGAATTATTCCGCTCACTCCGGCAAGGCCATGTTGAGGCTTGTCTCCGCTTGGATTGCGATGGGTTTCCGCAGGCCAAAAATCAGCCTGGGATCGGTCCCTGCCGAAGCCGATGGTCAGCCGGCGAAATGACGCGCGACGGTAAAGAGCGCGGTCGTGAACACGACCATCGTGAAAAGGGCGCCCAAAACACCCCTTGTCAGCCGTGCGCGGCTTAAATGCTGGGACATAGTGTCCTCCGGAGCCTGTCATGGCAATCGCCAGAGATAGCGGATGGTTCCAGCGACAGCCTGTCTCAGGCCGAACCGGCCGACAATCTAAAGGTGCAGCCGTTCGGGCGCGGGCGACCCCTGGCGACCTGATCCACTCCTCCCGCAGACACCCCCAGGACGGCCGCCGGCAGCCAAAGGGCCGGCAAATCAGCAGGCCGGCGAGGTCGTCAGCCCGAACGTTTTCCGGGGTCTGGCTCACCCTCAGCGGCGACATTTTCCTGGCTGTTGAGCATGTCTGCGAACAGCTTTGCTGTTTCCGCGGAGATCCCGATGGCCGGTGCGTCATCGACGACGGCGACCGCACGGCCCTTTGTGTCCCAGACCATCCAACCTTTCGTTACCTTTCTGACCGTGTATCTCACGACGAGAAAAGCCTTGGCGGGGCCCTCGGTTCCTGGGAGGGGGGCTCGCCCGGGCGGCTTTTCGCTTGCCGTGCTCTCCGCAATCGATCTAAGGTCCTCGCTCTGCTTTTAAATGGGAGTGAGATCGTGGCGACAGGTACGGTGAAGTGGTTTAACGCAACGAAGGGTTACGGATTTATCCAGCCCGACAGCGGCGGCAAAGATGTGTTTGTGCATATATCGGCGGTCGAGCGAGCCGGGCTGAGCACCCTGAATGAGGGTGCCAAGGTGAGCTACGAGGAAACGGAAAACCGCGGCAAAACATCGGCGGAAAATCTGAGGGTCGGCTGAGGAAGCCACTTTGCTTCCTTATTGGCGGGCGAACTAAAGCGACGCGGCCTCGGCCATTTGACAATTGTTCAAGCTCGCTTCTGACTTGAGCAATCGCTGGTCGGGAACGGTCAACGGGCCGGCGCGCTCCTGCCGGGCTGGCCAGGGGCACAACCCTTGAGCGGCCTCGGCAGCCTTGCTGGGGCCCTTTATTTTGCCGCTCCCGGCACAGCGAAAAGCCCGGCAGAATGCCGGGTGGATCGCCAATATCAATTAAGGTGCAATGCACACCGGCTGGAGCTGGCGCTCTCGCACGCGCGTCCTGCTGCGCCTTGACGCTCACGCTCCCATACGATGCCGACAGCCCTGATCCGACGGATGAAGCGCGCCATTGGCCGTGCAGGCTGAACCGGCGGGCCGCGTCGGGCAGGCGTTAAACTGCTTGTCAAGCCATCGAAATATGGCAGCGCCGGAATAGATAGGGACCGGCCGGTCCTCACCCTTCTGCCTCCCGAATGAATGTCATGACCGAACAAATCCTGACGAAGCCGACCGATGAGCGGCAAGAGCTATCCCGCGGCTTTTCGCGCTACCAGTCCATCCTCGTGGCGCTGCTGGCGGTTGTCCAGTTCACGATCATCATCGATTTCATGATCATGTCGCCACTCGGCGCCATTATCATGCCGGCGCTCGATATTTCGGCCGCGCAGTTCGGGATAGCGGTTTCGGCCTACGCATTCAGCGCGGGAATTTCCGGCATCCTGGCGGCCGGCTTTGCCGACCGGTTCGATCGCAAGCGGCTGCTTTTGTTTTTCTATGTCGGCTTTACCCTCGGAACGGCGCTTTGCGCGATCGCGCCGAACTATCATGTGCTGCTCGCGGGGCGGATCGTTACCGGCTTGTTCGGCGGTGTGATCGGCTCCGTGGTGCTCGCCATCGTCACCGATCTCTTTGCGCTGCAATTGCGCGGCCGCGTCATGGGCTTCGTGCAAACCGCCTTCGCTGCAAGCCAGGTGCTCGGCATCCCGGCCGGTCTTTTTCTCTCCAACCACTGGAATTGGCACGTCGCATTCGGCGCATTGGTCGGCCTGTCGATTGTCGGGATGGCCGCCGTGCTTTTTTTGATGAAACCGGTGAACGGCCATCTCTTGCTGAAGCAGGACAAAAACGCGTTCCGGCATCTGATCGCGACGGTCGCGCAGCCGCGCTATTGGATGGCTTTCGCGGTGACGACGCTGCTGGCGACCGGCGGCTATATGCTGATGCCGTTCGGCAGCGCCTACACCGTGCATAATCTCGGCATCGACATCGTTCACTTGCCGACGATCTATCTTGTTTCCGGCCTGTTCAGCATTTTCATCGGACCGCTGGTGGGACGCGCGAGCGATGCGTTCGGCAAATTCCCCACCTTCGCCTTCGGCAGCGTCATGTCCGTCGTCATGGTGCTGATCTACACGCATCTCGGTCAGGTCAGTCTGACGCTCGCGATCCTGGTCAACGTCCTGCTGTTCGTCGGCATCTTTTCGCGCATGATCCCCTCGCAGGCTTTGATTTCCGCAATCCCCGAGCCCTCACAACGCGGCTCCTTCAGCGCGGTCGGCGCTTCCCTGCAACAACTCTCCGGCGGGCTCGGCTCCGTGCTCGCTTCGGCCCTCATCGCACAGGAGGCCGACGGCACGCTCCTTCATTTCGACCGGCTGGGATACGTCGTCGTTACAACGGCGGTGATTTCCCTGATCTTGATGTATTTCGTGCAGAGGCCGATCGCGGCCCAGGCCGGCAAGCGGGTTGTTTAACCGGCCGAGCTACCAACGATGTCCATTTTGGGATTGTGCTTCGGCTGCTTCGTTGGTTTCATCAGGACTTGGTGTACCCAGCGAGTTTTGATGATGAGAATTGCTCCGGCTGCCCTGTTTGCTCTCGCTCTTGGCGGGAGCGGGGCATCATTCGCTCAACATTCGCCGGATCCCCGCGTGGCAGATCTCGTGCAATCCGGCGCGCTGCGAACCGGACTTGGTATTGGAAGCTTGACGACAGCGACAAGAAATCCGGCGACGGGCGAGGTCAAAGGACCGGCGCTGGAGTTGGGGCGTGCGCTCGCTGGGCGAATTGGGATCCAGTTTGTATCCGTCGAATATCCGAGACCCGGCGCGGTAATTGACGGCCTGCGTGCCAACGCCTGGGATATCTCTATCCTCATTGTCGACCCGGTGCGTGCAGAGCAGGTGGATTTTTCGCATCCATTCATGCAAACCGATCTCACCTACCTGGTGGACGGGGGGTCCACCATCCAGGGCGTCGCGGATGCGGATCATCCGGGGATTCGTATCGCTGTCGCGCGCGGCGATACGTCGGATCTGTATTTGAACCGCGTGCTCAAGCGGGCTGAATTGGTCCGGACGGACAGTATTGCGGCGGCCGTTGAACTGCTGCGGACGGGAGGCGTCAACGCCGTAGCATTGAACCGCCCCAGCCTGATTGCCCAATCCGCTACGCTCCCGGGATCGCGCGTTTTGAGCGATGGCTTTGCTGACATCTACTCCGCAATGGCCGTACCCAAGGGACACGATGGGCGGCTTGCGTACATCAACGAGTTCATCGAGGAGGCGAAAGCCTCAGGCCTCGTCAATCGCATGATTGAAACCTTGGCCCTGCAAGGGGTTCGGGCCGCGCCGCCCGAAAGCTTGTCCAAGTAAACAGATGACAGAGCGGTAGACCGAGCCCGGCTTTCAGCTCAAAATCCCCTTCAGTCCCGCATAAATCGAGCCGACCGCGGTAGCGGCCACGCCGACCAGCGGTCCCGCCGTTTGAAGCAGATTCTGGATCAGGCGGGCCCTGCGTCGCAACTGCTCGTCGCCGACATGTTGCCCGAGCAAGCGCGCAGTCTTCAACGCGAGCGCATTGGGTTTGCTCCCATGCGCCAGGATGCGCGGCATCACCTGGAAGATCAGAACGCCGAGGATGTTGCCCGAGACAAAGGCGAGCAGGATGCTTGCGCCATATTCGAACACCTCGCGCCATTCGATCCAGACTTCGGGGAGGATCGGTACGTTGTCGTGGAGGCCGGTGACCGACAGCATCGCGAGCACGCTGACGCTTGCTGCCGAAACGCCGAGCGCCAACGCGCTGTTCATCGAGACCCTGTGCAACGGATAGGCCAGGAAGCCGAACAGGACTGGAATCGCGACAGAGGCAAGCCGAAGCCATAGCGGCGAAATGTTGAAGACGATCGTGACCAGGATATGGGCGATGACCAGCAGCAGCGCGGGAATCAGAACATAAAGCACAGCGTAGGTGACGAAGTATCGCAGCGGGTTGCGGTAACGCTCGAGCCTCGTGTTGACGCGATTGAGGTCCTCTCTCAGCCCGTCGAGCTCCGAGACGATGTCGTCGATTTCGAGCAGCATCGGCCGGACCACCCGCAGGTCGCGCGAGCAATGCCTGCAGACGATGGCCTCATACTTGATCGTTTCGGCGCAGAACGGACATTCCATATTTAGCGCGACTTTCTGCGGCGGATGATCGTCTCGACTTCGCCGCGGCGACGTTTCAACTCATCGCGCAACGCCTCCCGCTTGCGCAAGAGCTCATCGCGCTCGGCGATCAGCGTCGACGGCACCGCAATATCGCGCGAGCAGGCCGCGCAGACCAGCGCATCCTCATCGGTTTCCGATCGGCAATAAGGGCAATTCATTTTCGCATCACGGCGTAACCTTCAGGATGAAGCTGGCGCTGCCGGGGCGGCCGTCGCTGTCCTTGACGTCGACCCTCACCATATATTCGCCCGGAGGCAGTTCGGCATCGGGCATGTCGATGCCGTCGGCCTGGATGAACGGCCTGACGCGGGGTGTCAGGTCGACATTCGGCGTGCGAAGATAAAGCACCTTCACCGACTCGATATCGATCCTGGCGCCGCCGAAGGTCTCGAATTTGAGCTGCAATCGCAGCGGCGAGTGCGCCGCCTCGTTCGGCGAAATCACTTCGACTTTCGGTCCGCGCAGAATACCGCGCGTAGCGGCCGAGATCGCGCCTTTCGGCGGCGGTAACTTTGACTCGTCATCGGTGATCAATGGGGTGGCGCCTGCCGGCCCCAGGCTAAGAAGGCCTGCCGCGAAGATGCCGAGCCACATCCGCTTCGTCATTTGCCCACTCACTTTTGCTTCCAGTCCAATACTTCCAGCCCAACGTCATCGCACGCCGCCGTCGCCGATGATGGTATAGGGCGCCCAGAACAACGGATGCGCATAGGCGAATTCCGTCTTGCCCTCGCCGTTAAGGTAGCCGGGTCCGTCCATCAGGGAAAGCATGGCCTGCCGCAGCGCTTCGCTGCGCCCGATTTTCGGGTCCTCGGCCTGCCGCTTGAACAGGTCGGTGACGAGCTGCCGCGCCGACTGGGAATGCACCGACCAGTTGGTGACCAGGAGCGCGCGTGTGCCTGCGTAGAAGAAGGCGCGGCCCAGTCCCGAGGCCGCCTCCGCGCCGGCCCCGGCGCCAGCGCCGGTGTTGCAGGCCGACAGGATCACCCAGTCGGCATCGAGCTTCAGGCCGAGGATCTCTTCCATGGTTAGGAGCCCGTCGCCGTCTTCGCCGGTCACCACAGGCGCGGACAACGCGAGCGCCGGCTGCGTCAAGCCGTTGAGTTCGCCCGGCACTAGGCCGTGGGTAGCGAAGGCCAGGATCTTGAAGCCGGAGAGGTTCATCGTCTTCACCGCGCTCTCTTTCGCTTCCTTTCCAAGGAAGAGCACCTTCGAAGGGTCTTCCTGGAGCGCCAGCGCGATCGACTTCAATTCGTCGGCGGTATCGGGCAGCCGCGGCAGAAGACCAATCTCGGCGCTATCGACGCCCTCGAGCTTCGGGCTGCTGCGGCGCTTCAATGGTAACCCGCGCGTGACGTTGCTGCCGGCGTCGGCGGTTTGAACATCAGTGTCGAGCTTGGCCTCAAGGGTTTTTCCAGCGCCTTCCGCCTCAGATTGCTGATCCTTGTTGAAGTAGGGATCGCCGAAGGCCACCAGCCCGCCGCGGCCAGCCTTACCGGGCGGCAATTGCCGCAGCGTGCGCAGCGCCGCCGCCGATGGGATGCTCGTGACCGCGTGGGTGCGGGCGAGCCACGGCACTTGGCGATAGCCGGCGAACAGCGGCTCTTCGTCCTCTTTGATTTCTGACGGCGCCGTCGGCAACAGCGACAGCGGCAACAGGCCGAGCGCGCCGTTAGTGACGACGATGAGATTTTTGGCAGGCTTCCAGCCGCTTTCGACCGGCTTGAGCAACAGCTCGTAAAGCTCGTAACCAAGTTTGAGATCGAAGGGCGGAATATCCGAGATCATCGCCGCCTGCGGCTCGAGCGCCTCGCGCAGCTTGCGAATCTTCGTCTCGACATCGCCGATCTTGGCGTTCACCGCCGCAAAAGCGATCGGCCCCGACTTCGGAACGGCCCAGACAAAGGCGCTATCCTGTCCGAAATAGAATGACAGCATCGCCTCATTTTCGGTGAGCGTCGCTCTGATCTCTTGCACGTTCGGCGGCTTGGGTGAGACGAGCTCGGCATAGGCGGGAAACTTTTGTTTGATCTCCAACCGCGCTTTGTCGCGCTCGGCGCGCTGGGTTGTGATTGCCGCCTGGATTTGCTGGACGCCCTTCTCGTCGCGCTCGCTCGAGGGTATCGCCAGCACGTTATTCAAGGCGCCGAGCTGAGCGTTGACCTGTTTGGTGAGATCCTGCTCCTTGCGCACGAGGTCGGCCAAGGCTGGATCGTGGGCGGCCGCGCGGGCGCTGGAAGCGGCCAGCGCCTGCTGCACCGTATGGCCGCGGACGGAATCGGCGAGGCCGAAGGTCTCCTCGCCGACCGCATCGGTTGCACCCTGGGTGCGGGCTAACAGAGTAAAATAGCTTTCGACGAAGGTTTGGAGCCGCAGGCTACGCGCAGCCACCAGCGTCGTGTCTTCGTCGTCAGCATTTTCCTGCGCGTTCGCCAGCATGACGGGAATGGCTATCTTGAATTCGCGGCTCGCATCGGCGTCGCGTCCGGCGCGCATCAGCCCGATGGCAAGCGTTCCATGGGCGGATGCGGCGTCGAAATGATTTTCGCCGACGCGCTGGACCTGCCGCTTGACCAGCTGCTCGGCGGCGGCGACGCCTGCGTCGACCTGGCCCGATGTATAGAGCGATAGAATGCGCGACGGGTTGAGCTCGAATGCCTGCCGGCGCTGCGGATCCCATTTAGCGACTGCCGCATCGATCTGGTTAAAGATCGTATTGGCCTCCTCGTTCTTGCGCTCCAGCCTCAGGATGCCGGCCAGGTGCGCCAACGGAGTGACGGTGGCCTGTGAGTCGTCGGCGAGGCCAACCGTCCGGTTGATATCGACCGCGACGCGGGTCAACTGCTCGGCTTCCTCGTAGCGCCCTTCTTCGACGAGGATGTCGGCGAGATTCATCACGTAGCGCGCGGTGGTGGAGTTGTATTTGCCGGTATCCTGAAGTCTCGACAGCAAGGCGCGTCTTGAATCGACCTCAGCTTCCGCGAGCCGCCCGAGCCGCGCCTTCATTCGCGCCTGGCCGGCAACGGCCGCGTCGATCGATTGAAGGATCGTTGACCGGGTCGGAGCATTTTCCAACGCCAGAACGGCCTGCATTCCGGCG
>Ga0210397_10000459_pt1 | contig 27420 bp, 44 predicted proteins | sample IncBWH2OmetaG_FD_160126 | JGI IMG/M metagenome (GOLD analysis project Ga0210397, IMG submission 160126) | Forest soil microbial communities from Barre Woods Harvard Forest LTER site, Petersham, Massachusetts, United States - Inc-BW-H-2-O ...
CTCCTATGGCATCGGATCGGCACCCCCCGCCCCCCGCCCCCACCCGGTCAGGCTGGCCGAGGCGGGCGGGTCAGGGTCGAGCGGCAGAGCGGGGCGGGTGCGGGTGCGGTGTCCCTGCCTCGCTCCCTGCTGTGCCTCTGTGCTCTTGGCTCCTGCCCGGTGGCTGCCAGTGCCAGACGCAGAGGAGCCCTGGCTCACAAGCGAAGCCAGGGCTCTCTGATGCAGCTGTGATGTGTCGAGTGTCAGTCGGGTCTGTCGATCTCAGCAGCGCTGTGCTGGCGGCGCTCGACAGGAGCGCCTTCAGGTCTGAAGGCTGCTGAGTGGACTGTGCGGCCTGTCGAGCTGTAGCACTCGATGATGTGCCACTCACCCTGCCTGCGCCAGCTGTGGCTGTAGCCGCGCCTGCTGAGCAGTGGGATCATGCGCTCCACATACCTGCGGCACTGAGCATCTGTGCCATCGAAGTGGTCGATGGGTCCTGCGTTCGTGTCGATCCACCAGCGCTGCTCGACTGGCTCAGGCTCTGGCACAGCGCAGGTGATCTCCTCGCCGATGCTCAAGCGAACATGCTCCGCCCGGTAGAGCTTCTCAAGGTCTGTCATCTCCCTGATGTGGCTGATGCTGCCAGCCGCATTGCGATCAGTGGCGATGTAGTACCTGCCAGAGCTGACTCTGATGAAGGTGGTGGTGATGGTCATGATGGGCTCCTTGTCTCTCTCTCACCTGAGAAGCCCTGACTCCTTCAAGGAGCCAGGGCTGACAGGTGCAGCAGTGATGTGTGATGCGCTCAGTGGTCGAGCAGGCGCTCTCGCTTGATGGCTGCCGCTTCAATCTTCATCTCTTCGCAGACCATCTCAGTGCAGTCAGTCATCGCAGTGCGGAAGCTCATCCCACACTTCAACTCGACCAGTCCAGAGCCACCGCTCTGAACTGACAGCGAGAAGGTGCCATTGCGATCAGCATGCACTGTGTAGACAGTGCCGACTCCGCACACTGTGGCGACTGGCTCTGACTGGTATCTGTAGCTCGGGTGCTGTGTCATCTCTGCTCTCTCTCTCAGGCGCTCTGCCTGTCTCTCTCACCTGAGAAGCCCTGACTCCTTGTGGGAGCCAGGGCTATCAGGTGCAGCTGTGTGATGTGGTGAGCTACTTCGCAGCAGCCTTGCGAGGAGTGCGCTTCGCAGTGGTGCTCTTCGCAGGAGTCTTCGCAGCAGCCTTCGCAGGAGTGCGCTTGGCAGGAGCCTTCGCAGTCGAGCGCTTGGCAGCAGCCTTCGCAGGCTTCGCAGCCTTCGTCGGCCAGGGTGCAGCCACTGCCTGCTGCGAGCTGAGCTGAAGCTCTGCGATCCCCTTCTCAAAGGAGTGCACCTGCACATTGACCACATGCAGACCCTTCAGGCGAGGGATGCGGCGAGCCCTGTCAGTCGCAACCTTGACTGATGCAGCAGCACCAGGGATCGCAACCTTCAGCGAGGTCACCTTGCCGATGTTCGCAGCAGCAGCTTCGATGGCAGCACCGAAGTCCTCGGCACTCTTGATGGTGGTGGTGTTCGGGCGCTTGGCCATGATGTCTCTTGTCTCTCTCTCTCTCATCGGGCGCTCTGCCCTGATGTAGACACTCTACGGCGGGAGCCCCCGCATCGGCAACGGGGGACGCAGCCTTCTTAGGAAGGTCTTACCGATGCGGGTCTGTGTGCCTGATGGGGCTCAGCAGCTCCTGGCTCAGCTGGCCAGGAGAGCCTGCCAGGGCTCGCTCTGAGCGCTTCTGGCTGCCTGATCGCACACTTGTGCCAGCAGCTGCGCTCAGGGGCTCTCAGGGCTCAGGGTGACTGGTGGCTCCCGGCCCTGGCTCATGCCCATCTTGAGAGAGAGAGACTCTGAGACATCAGGGCTCAGGAGCGACCAGCGCTCGACAGTCTGTCACTTCGTCGAGCGGTGTGCGGGGATCGAACCCGCCCCTTCCGACCGGAAGTCGGCTGGCTCACCCTTGAGCCTTCCACCGCAGGGATACGGCTTCGCCATCGCAGCGAGCTTGCGCTTCATGGCACGGTCGAAGCCCACTGCGTACTTGTGCTTGCCGTCGATCACTCGCAGCACTCCTCCCGGTGGAGCTGGCACACGAGGACCGTTGAAGTTACCTGCGGTCGCTGCACGCTGATGCACCACTGACCCATCGGGCATGACGAAGTGTCGCGATGGCGCGCTCTGTCCGAGGTAGCGCCAATTCATCGCTTGATAGATCCCGCCAGTGTGACCTTGACGCGGGTCGGCGTAGGAGATCACGAGCCGCAGTTCGGGTGCGTGCTCGTGTAGCGCCCGAAGGGCTCGAGCCCCGATCATCGACACCGGGTGCTCGTGCGTGTGCAGTGCGATGCGGTTCAGCTCGACGTACTGCCCGATCATGAGCCCGAAGGCATCACCTAAGTGATAGTTCGCTCCTCTGCCGAACACGACAGCTCCGATGAAGCGCTCGTCTTCCCACACTCCGAACGTGGCCAGTCTCCCGACAGGCAGTGTGTGCGAGTAGTGCCAGCGCTGACAGGCGAAGCGAGCAGCTCGCACATCGCACCACTGCACCGACAGCTCAGTCATCAGTGCTGCATCCGGTAGAGAAGCGAGAGCACCGCACCTGCCAGCTCGTAAGTGTCGCAGGGATAGCGGACGAAGCCACACAGACCACAGCGCTGCGGATACCCGAAGTCCTGATTCGCAGGGTCGTGCTGTCGATGAAGCGAGAGAGCCCACGCATGCAGCTCCTCGTCAGTCATCGACCGCCACCACTTCACCACCGACACCCGTGCGCCACTTGAAGCCACATTGCGGGCAGCACTGCGGTGTGACTTCATCGAGCCGAGCTGCCGGCGCATCGGTGGGAGCGAAGGTCGAGCCGAGCAAGCGAGCGAGGTCTGCCTCTGTGTAACCCGTGGCAGCGAGGAGCACTGCATCACCTTGAGCACTCACCACTTCCAAGAAGGCGACAAGTGAGTCTTCGTCATAGACACCGAGGTCCGCAGTGTGATTGTCAGCCAGAGCCCACGCCCTCGCTGTGAGGTCGTCATCGTCGCACCACACGACTGCAATGGTTGTCCATTCCAACTCTCGTGCTGCGGTGCACTGTGTGTTCCCCGCTGTCACTTCGCCCCGACCGTCAGCCTTGTGTCGCGCCACTATCGGCTTGCGCTGTCCGAACTGTCGATATGAGCGCTTGACCGCTTCGACATCGCCCGGCGCGGGTTGCCGTCGAGCAGGTCGAGCAGGTCGAGCGGATACTCAAGGCTGAGGAGCTGCTCGGCGATCACCTGCGCCGCCTCGCTGCCTCATAGCCTTCTCGACCAGTCTTCGACCGGTGGCAGGGCTCGCAGAGCGCTTGCAGGTTGTCCCACGCATCGGTGCCGCCGTTGGCATGGCTGACGATGTGATCCACATCACTCGCAGGCGCTCCACAGCGCTCGCAGCGACCATGAGCACGACGCAGCACAGCTCGACGCTTCGCAGGCGGGACAGGGTGCGCTCCCTTGGCGTAGGCCGTGGCGGTAAAGGAAGGTCGATGCTTCGGGCAGCGCTCCTTGCCTCGCAGAAGGATCGGACAGCCCGGTGTCGGGCACTGTCTCGGAGCAGACCACGGCATCAGCTGCCGATCCTAGCTAGTGTCGAGAGCTGCGGCCCGCCCTGAGCGTAAAGCCGATCAGTGGGACGAAGCTCGGTGCTGATCGGTGTGTGTAGCGCTCAGGGCGGGCCGCTGACTCTAGCGCTCTTCGACCACCGTCCAGCCTGCGAGCCAGCCGCCAGGACCCTTCGGCAGCGCATCAGCGACGATCAGCAGACCCTCGCGCACATCTTCTGGCGCTCGCATCGTGAAGCTGAAGCTGCTCGGAGTGCTGTGCTCTTCGACAAGTTCGATCAGACCATGCTCGGTGAGCCCGTGCACTGTCCTGGTCATCGTGGCTCTTGCATTGATGGTGATCCTGCCCGCTGGTCTGCCGTGAGCGATGGAGAGCCGGTGCAGTGTCACCAGCGCGACTCGATGCAGTCAATGGTGCCAGATGGGCTGAGCGTGATGACGACTTCATCGCCGACCCTGATCCCGCTGGCATCAATCTTGCGGTAGTTCACATCACTCGCTGTGGTCGCTGCGGCACGCTCCCCGATGGTCGAGCGCCAGTGCAGCCGATACCGAGGTCTGCCGGCATCGGTTGGGTTCAGCACTTGCACTTCGGTGATCGTGGCTTTGATCGGAGCCGTGATCTCTCTGCGCTTGCTCATGGCTGCATGATCTCACTTGCGCTCTTTCAGTTCACGGATCATCGCTTGCAGCTGTGGAGTCGCAGCCAGGTCGAGCTTCTCCTCGTCAGTGGTGCGACGCAGCATCAGCCCGCCAGCCGGGAAGCGGTCGAAGATGGCCACTGCGCCGCAGTACGTGCAGAGCGACACATCTCCTGCCTCTGGCCGCTCCTCTGGCGGTGCTGTCGGATCACGAGCGAGGTCGAGCACTTCGCCGCATTCGAGACAGCGCAGCGGCCCGATCAGCCGCTCTGCGCTCATGATGCCTTCCTTGCCTGCTCGCTCTGGCGCACCGCAGAGAGCAGCACGTCACGGTGCCAGTCGGCCACGCTCATCTGCTCTCGCTTCGCTGCCTTCTCTATGCGCTTCCACAGCGAGAGCGCGACCCGCACACTCGCCACCTTGCGGACGTGTGTGTCCTCCTTCATGTTGCGTCCTTCCCATTGATCTCGACACTGACTGCAACCTGCATCCGTCTCGGGGTGATGCCTGCATCAAGCGAGCGCACCAGTCGAGTCGTGACCCATCCGATGAGCGACCCGACAAGGGTGTCCATCGCATCAGTGCTGAAGGTCACCATCGGCTGCTCGACCACGGCTCGCTCTGAGCGCTCTATCTCAAAGGACATCGACGGCCCCGGCAGCTTGAGCAGTGTGTCCCACTCGTCATCATCGACAGGCGGGCTCACTTGCGCCTGCCCTTCTTCGACAGGTGCCCGGTGATGGTGGCACTCCACATCTGTGTGCCGTTGGAGAGCTGCATCGCCAGCTCGCCGTCGTCAGTCATGGCGAGTGCTCGCACAGTGAGCACTGAGCCAAGCTCGGGATGAGTCAGCCCCTTGACTTCACGCTTGACGACTTCGCTCTTCGCTGGCGGGCCCTGAGCTTTGCCTGCCACTCGGTACTGCATCAGTCGCTGGTGCGCGCCATCTCCTACGGGCGCACCTTCGACTTCATAGCCTGCCTGCCTGAGCTTCATGCAGACCTGAGACAGCAGCGCTATCGAGCCGCCGAGCTTCAGCGCATCGTCACGGCTCGTCCAGTCACCCTTAAGCATGCGCCTTCCGAGCTTCGCTGTGACTGTCTTCGCACCTGACTGCTGCCAGCGAACCACTGTCGCTGCGGCAAGCTCTTCCTTCGTTCCTGTCATGCTCACTTGCGCCGCCCACCTTCCGTCAGAGCCAGGAGCATCTGCTCTTCGTTCGCAAAGACCTTCGCTCGGCGCATGACCTCTTTGCGCACATCGTCACCGTGCATCGGCTCGCCGTCGCCTTCCATGACGTAGCCCTCGGCATAGGAGTACCGACGCCCGTGGCGCTCGCCTGTCTTCGCATCCCACTTGTCAAGCGCTTGTGACCCGCAGCGAGAGCAGACCATATTGCGCCGCACTTCACCATCGGGTGCCTTGTAGTACCCGAGGACTCGCCAGTGATGGCCGAGATTGCCTCGGCGACACTCTAGAAACTCCTCGTCATAGCTTCGCAGCGGGTTCGCTGGCATGCAGTGGTGATCCCTTCTGATAGAAGAGAGATCGGCGCGCACTGTCGGGACCGACCTTGAGCGATGCGCTTCTGTGGTGGTTTCGCATCGCTCGGTCGGGACCGACCGCCCTTGCCTTCGCTCTCTTGTGGTGGTTTCAGACCTGCAATGTAGACAAGGCGTCTACACAGAGCAAGTCTTTGCCTCAGAGCTGCGCTGCGCCTGCCTTGAGCGCTGCTGCATGAAGAGCTGCGAACTGCTCAGGAGTCATCACGACTCGCCACATTCCGCCCCGCATGCGCACCATCGTTGCGGCATAGCTCGCATGAGCGTGCAGCCGTTGCACTTCTGCTCCGAGCGGCTTCTCACGCACGACACGCAGAGTGTCTGATGGTCGATATGCCACTTGCATCACTGTGTCGGGCAGACCAGCGAGGTCACCTTGATCTTCTCGCCGCCCTGCGCCGAGCTTGCGCTCGACGTGATGACCGGTCAGGTCAGACAGCAGCCGAGCCGCCTCGAGCTCGGCTGCGTCACCTTTGCGTTTCGCAGGAGCTGTCACTCGCCCGAACATAGTCCGTCCCCCGACTAGCCGGGAGGGAAGCCGGGGGACGGTGATCCCCGATGTGTGAGATGAGGGATCAATGGGAAGCTAGTCCACGATGCCCTCACATGCGCGCCTGAAGGTGCCTAGCTCGGGATCGAAGCGATACCAGCAGATTGCTTGATCGGTCAGCCGCAAGAGTGGGTCAGGCGGCTTGTCGTCCACTGCTGTCGGGCGCTTGCAATGCTGACACTTGCCACCATCCATGATCGACTCTGCGAGTCGCAGCATCGCTTGATACGGATGCAGGGCTCCCGCTGCCTGCCAGATGTCTCCCCATCGTGCGCACGCGATCCACACGATAGGCATCTCTTCTTCGCAGTAGCGGACCTGAAACTCCTCCGCACCAGTGCGCCCGAGGAGGTCGATCAGCGCAGCGAACTTACCCTCTGTGATGTCGGGCAGCGGATCAGGCATCAGATGTCTTCGATGCGTATGCGATCAGTGTCATTCGGGCTCAGACCTTCCTTGACGATGGTGACTCGCTTCCCGATGAAGTCGAGCACGCCCTTAATAGCTGCTCTGCGCTCATCGCTCGACAGCTGATCCCAACATTCACGCAGCAGACCGGGAGTGCTCACATACTCGGTGTCAGTGTCGCCGCTGAGTGCGTAGAGATTGGCCAGCTCGGCATTGAGGTCTGCGATGGTGCTCTCAAGGCGGGCAGCGAGCTTCATCCCGAATCGGTACGGCGAGACTCCCGACTCGACATCATCGACCACTTGAGTCAGCTCGCCCTCCTTGCGCGCCAGCTCTCGCTGCACTCGGGCGATCTCTCTATCAACGCCCTTCGCACTCTGGCGCTTCGCCATGCGACTCAGGTCCCGACCATCAGTGAGCACGAGCACATACTCAGTCAGGAAGTCAGCGACGACCACGCCATTCATCGACATTCCACCGCATCGCTCTACGCCGGGGAAGAGATGACGTGTCGGGCATCTGAAGCGATCTCGACCTGAAGAGCGAGCGTGCCACATCACTGCGCCACAGTCGCCGCAGTGCACGATGCCTCCGAAGGTGGACACGTTGCGGGGAGTGCGCCGGCGATCTCCTCGGCGAGCCAGCTCGGCCTGAATGCGATCCCACTTCTTGCGGTCGAAGATCGGTGGCCACACGCCTTCGATCAGTTCGCCATCACTGACCCGCAGCCCTGCATGATGTGGAGCACTGAGCATCTGTCTGACAAGGTTGCCGGTCCAGCCATTGCCGCCGCGCTTCTGCTGCACTCCTTGCTCAGTGAGCGACTGCGCCAGCTGTCGCAGCGATGCACCGCCGAGCAGGTCATCGGCGAGCTGTGTGAGTATCACTGCCTCTTTCGGCTCCTGCTCCATCGGAGTGCGCCAGCCGTAGGCCACGACAGAGCCCGGCAGACCTTGCTCTCGGCGCTCTCGCTTCTGATCGGTCACTCGCTGGCTGATGAGGTCAGTCTCCATCGCTCCCACCATGACCAGCGTGCGTGCGGTGAGCTTGCCTTGAGGAGTCGTCAGGTCGATGAAGCCATGAAGAGTCGCAATGGTGCACGGGTTCCCATCCTTGACGAACTTCGCTCTGCCTTCTCGTGTCAGCTGCTCGGCGAGAGCGATGGAGCGCTCAAGCTCCATCGGCTGACGCCACAGCCGGTCAAGGTTGTAGCAGACAAGCAAGTCGGCCTGCCCGCCTTCCAACATGGCGAGCGCTCGCTGATAGTCAGGCCGCACCTTGCGCGAGCGATGCGATGCGCTGATGTCGTTGTCCTCAAACATGGCGAGCACTTCGGCACCGTTGGCTTTGCAGAAGGCTTCGATCATCTTCGCCTGTCGAGCGACTGTCGCTCCTTCGTGCTTGTCTCTGCTGACCCGGCAGTAGCCGATGGCTCGCAGCTTCTTTACTGTGGTGGTTGTCATGCGCAGCAGGCTAGCTCAGATGGGCAGGTTAAAACTTTCGACCCTGTTCTGAAGTTTTAACCTGCCCACCCTGCTCGATCTACCCTAGAGCCCTGCCCGTGAAGCTCTGCCAGGGGAGAGCATCAGGACAGAGGGAGCCCCTGCTACTCGATCACGAGCAGGGGCTCCCTTTGATTCAGTTCTCTTCGACTGCTCTCGCTGCCGCCTCGTGCTGCATCGCTTCGTAATCATCGACCCTGCGCCGTGTCTGATCGGCTGGCTCCTCTGCGATCTCCCACTCGGCGATGACAGCGAAGGTGCTCCCGTTGTAGAAGCGATGCGGCAGCTCGTGACCTTGCACGCGATTGCAGTGCACCTGCGATTCATAACTCGGCGATGTGCGAACCCACGGACCGGGCACCATGCAAGTGCTGAGCTTCTTCGGACCCATCAGTAAAACCTCCTGACGATGCGCCGGCCGATAGCCTCGGCCACTTGTGGAACGACGGCATTACCTAGCGTGCGCAGTCTGTCCATCCGAGCGGGAACCCCATCAGCCATTCGACCCACGTCGGGTTCAATCTCCCAATCGTGACGTCGGGCGCTATCACGTCGGTCAAGGTCCGCCCCGAGTGGTGGCGAGTCGAAGACGGCGAGCGCTTGGCGGTTGCGTTGCGAGAGCGCTTGGCGTCCTGCGCTGTCGGAGTAGGAAGCTGCCGCTGCACTGCTGTGCGCAGATTCATGCCGCCGAGTCGCTTCGGAGATGTCCCCGGCCCACTCACTCCGTCTGCGACGGTCGGCGTAGGCCACGATGAAGACTCGCTGCCTTCTGTGCGGCGCGCCGACATCGGACGCCGCCACGCGATCCCACTCTGTGTCATACCCGAGGTCGGCCAGGTCCCCGAGAACGTCTCCCATTCCACGAGAAAGCAAGCCTGAAACGTTCTCCACGAGTGCGAGTCGTGGTCGAAGTAGACGAATCGCTCTAGCGAAGGCGGGCCAGAGCCAGCGCTCATCTTCGGCTCCGAGTCTCGACCCGGCGTAACTGACGGGCTGGCAAGGGAAGCCTCCGCAGATGAGGTCAGGCCGGGCAGTGTCGGCTGAGAGTGTGCGGGCGTCTTCATGGCACGGGACATCTGGCCAGTGTGTCGCGAGGACTTGCCGACAGTAGGGATCATTCTCACACTGCCAGATGACATCGAAGCCCGCTCTCTCTAGGCCGAGGTCGAGCCCGCCGATGCCGCTGAAGAGTGAGCCCACTGTCGGCATTCATGACTCCTCGTGTTCGTTGTAGTGCTCGCACCAGTTATCGAAGGCTCGACCCTCAGAGACTCCTGCGAAGCCTTCACCGCACGAGCAGACCACGAGCACCACCACATCGGCGATGTCGTGGCGCACCGGCTCAGGGTCTGCGTAGAGATGCAGGCTTCTCACTTCGACCGCCTCTGCATCGAAGCGGCGAGCCCCTGCACGACTGCCTCATAGACGACCTGCTCCTTGTCGATCCCTCGCACGATGGCTTCTGCCTCAAAGATCAGCAGCACTGACTCGGGCACATCGACAATGATCCGAAACTCAGGCACCGTCGTCGCGCTTCTGCTCGTGCAAGTGAAATGTCGTGTCGTGAACGTTGACGAACTCCTCTGGCGGCGGGAGCTTCATGACGACCTCGAGCTCGGCCGGCAGCAGTGCGTACCGAGCATCTGCGATCTCATCCCAGGTCGGGTATCGAGAAGCGCCACGCTGTCGCTTCGCCAGCTGTCGCCGATTGTGACTGATGCTCATGTGCCAGAGAAACTCAGGCGGGTTGCGAGTGACGATGGCGGTCAGCTCGCCGTCGTGTACCCGGCGCACCATGATGCCGATGTCGGTGCAGCCCGCCTCAACGAGCATCTCAAGGGTGCGGTGATTCACATCTCGTGATGGCTCCCACAGCGAGCGCTGCCGGGTGAGCGGGTTACCGGGTCGCTCTGTCATCTGTGGCACCAGCACCGGCACGAGAGATCACGATGCTTCGGGCTGTCCACATGACACTCAGGGAGATGCTCTCGCTCAGCCGAGCACTCGCCGCCCTGACCGTCAGGGTCCGATCCTTCACTGAAGATGACCATCAGCTCTCCTCCACGATGGTGACGTGTGCTTCCTTGGCATGGCGTAGCTCTGGCGATTCGGCCCACCAGTCGAAGGGCTCGCAGCGAGGTCGAGCGGCCACGAAGCGGACCCTGATCCCGACCGCTCTGCGCCAGCGGGCCCTGAGTGCGCTCACCACGGCTCACCAGTGCGCTCGGCCCCGATGTACGGATGCCCGCACAGCGGACGCCAGTCAAGCTCTCGGGACCCGTAGAGCGCAGGCAGGTGCCGCACTCGACCGCCAGCGACTCCGAGCGACCACGAGGGATCGCGAGGGAAGCGACTGTCACGCCAGAGCGCCGCCCACTTTGCACAGCGCTTGCAACGTTCACGCACTTGAGCATCAAGAGAATCGGAGCGCTCCGATTCAGATTGAGCACCTAGAGAATCGCCCGATTGAGCACCTAGAGATCGGTCTCTTGATGCTCTTCCACATGGTTGAGCATCAAGAGAGCCCATTTTCGTCTTCTTCCTGCTCGGAGCGGGTGCTCTCTTGATGCTCAGCTGAAACTTGAGCATCAAGAGGTGCGGGCTCTTGATGCTCAATCTGATCGGGCTCTTGATGCTCAATCTGTGCGGGCTCCTCTGGCGGGTCCTCTGCGCCGCCAGGAAGGCACACGAGCCAGCTTGAGATGCGCCGCCCCGATGGGTCGCGCAGGCGCTTCGTGGTGACACCGAGCGACTCCCTGGCTCGCCTGAAGGTCGATGCGGTGATGCCTGCGCTCTGCATGCCCTCGTTCAAGTCCTGAGCCGTCAGCGGCCCATCGGCCAGAGTCTCTCGCAGCCAGTCCTGAGCGGCGCTCAGTGACGCCCGCTCGCCTTCGTTGGCCACCTTGAAGAGATCAGAGCTGCGCACGTTCAGGCGCTCTCCGAGCCACTCGACACCCGACGTGTCGATGGGCAGCCCGCCAGCGGGGTCGGGAATGTAGCGGGCTTCGATCTTGAAGGCGAGCGCAGGAGCTGAAGCCATCGGGCCGAGGTTGGACTTCACCAGCACCACGACACGAGCGTCAGGGTCTGATGGGTCGATGCCCACTCCGAGCACAGCTCTCGCTGCTGCGGTGAAGGCACGGCTGCCGAGGATGCGATCAAGCGCTGTGGTCGTCGGTGCCTTATTCCAGTGCATGATGCCGACCGCTACCGCTTGCAGCTCGTCCATCGCTGCGGCGAGTGGAGCGATGGCGCGCCGCACATCTCGCTCCTTGTGGCTGTCTGTCCTGTCGTCGCCGATGTGGACACTGAGCGGGTCGAGCACCAGCAGTCGAGCGCCGAGCTGGCTCATGGCTGCGCTCAGCTGTGGGAGATCAGCCGGGATCGACAGCCCGCCAGGAAGGTCGTCGATGCGCACGAAGTGCACCCGAGTGAGATCAGCCCCGGCAGCAGTCAGGCGCGGCACCAGTGTGTGAGCTTCTGAGTCCTCGGCGCTCACGTAGACCACGGAGCAGGGTCCGCTGACATCGCCTTCTAAGGTGCCTGCTGTCGCCTGAGCGGCCAGCTCGACCGCAAGGGTGGACTTCCCGAGCCCTTCTTGACCAGCGAGGAGCACAGCGCTTCCGAGTGGCAGCCGGTTGCGCCAGAGCCAGCGCTGATGCTTGACCGTGATGCTCGCTGCCGGGACAGTGCTGAAGCCAGAGAGACTCAGAGGCTCGACCGGCAGCGGGACCTTCAGCAGCTTGCTCAGAGCCTGCGGGTAGTACGGCTCCGCACTCTGCGCACCATCGACCGACGTTGACCAGATGGTGACGTGATGATCGGGGTGCGGGTAGATCGTGGCCGAAGTCCCATCCTTCGGGCTCTTGCCGGGGCGGGTCAGGTGAGCCTTGCCAGCGTTGTCGATGTGGGGCTCGGAGTAGCCCGCCGTGAGCATCATGGAGAGCGACGGCTCTAGCGCTTCACGGCCAGGGCTCGACCCGGCAGGCCGCAGCGAGTGCAGCATCCACTCAGGCGCTTCGGGCGCTTCGATGTGCGAGGGTCGCCCGCTCTCCTCCCAACAGTACGTGCCGCCGTTCGGGTGCAGCGATGGTGGAGCGAGCACCTGCCTGCCCTCGGCCCGAATGTCGAGATGGTCGCCGAGTGTCTCACGAGGGTTAAAGCCGGGCCATCTGAAGTAGAAGTGCCAGCCGCCGCCAGGAGTCACCACCATCGGACCCTCGGGCAGCGGGCCGTGCTCCTGCGTCAGCGCAAGAAGAGTGTCTTTGCCGAGCTTGTCTCGACCGTTGTCGTCCACGTCGAGCACGAAGATGCCTGAGCCCGCCCCGGTGGCGATGCCGATGCCTGCGCCTGCGTGACCGTTCGTCCACCAGTCTTCGATGACCGCAGGGTCAGTCGTGGCGAGCTTCGGCCAGTCAGCGAGATCAGGCACCTTCGACCCGGTGCGGATCGGGATCACCCGCCAGCCGAAGTCGTGCGCATAGCGCAGCGCGACTGCGAGCATGGTGGGATTGTCCGTCAAGGCGAGCACTCAGACGAGATCGTCCGCAGCGACACTGGTGCTGCGGTGAGTCACCGTGACACGGAAGAGCTTCGCCGGGTTGCGTCCTGGCTGTGCCTTGTCTGACTCGCCGAGGTACTCGATGGCGATGTCGTCGCCGATGGCGGGCGGGTTCTCTGCCAGCTGTCGCTGCAGCCCGCTCTGCGTGGCGCTCACGATCACGTCGCCGTCAGCAGTGCGTATCTTCAGCTCGGGATACTCAGCTCCGAACCCACTCGCCAGCCCGACGTGAATGACCGTTCCGTCCACGATCACACCGGGCTGCTCCCACTTCATGTAATCACCCTTGAACCGATTCCAGTCGAAGCTCATGCGGCGTCTGTCCTCTCTCTCATCGGAGCCGGGTCTGGCTCCCCGAACGGGATGCGGTGCTCCCCTTCGATCCGTTGCAGCACTTCGGCGACCCGCTCGAGCTGCTCGGCAGTCTGTCCGTCGTGCTTGAATGTCGGCACTCCGAGTGGCCACTGTGCAGCGAGCGCAGCGAGCGCTTCGGGGTGATGCTCCTTGAGGCGGGTGATCTCGCCGACAAGCCAGGTGCGGCGATCCTTCGGCATCTCTGCCTTCACCTTCGCCTTGCGAAACGAGCGGACGTGATGCGCCAGCAGTGCGCCTTGCCATCCGAGGTCGAGATCGACGGCGAGCAGCTCGCACTTCGCCTGACCCGCAGGACAGTGAGCGACAATCCCGATGCGCTGATTCACTGGCGGCATCGGAGTATGCGTGTGCGTCGAGCGGTTGTAGATCGTGGCTCCGTGCGCATAGAGCGCCAGCTGTATCGCGATGGACGTGAGCCCGAGACTCTGGCCAGTCTTCACGTCGAGTATGTAGCGCTCGCCACCGAGCCACACGACACGATCAAGGGTGCCGGCGACAGTGAGATCGGGCACGACGACGGTTGACTCGACCAGCTCGACCGTCAGATGAGCCGCCTGCATCGCTTCGGAGTAGGCGGTGATGTCAGCGAGCCAGGGCTCAGGGACTCGCTCAAGCGCCAGCTCTCCGAGGTCGAGTCGCTCGGTGAACTCGTGGAGCGCCTGACCTATGTTGCGACCCGCACTCGCTTCTGCCGCTTCGATGGCGTCCACGACGAGCGAGTCGATCCTCGTCTTGTCGTCATCCCTCGCTGCTGCGACTCCTGCGAGGAGATCAGCTCGACGGCTGAGCCCGATGGCCACCATGCGCTGTGACCACTTCTCAAGAGCGAAGCGGTCGTCAAGTGTGGCTGCGTGTGTGGTGGCTCTCGTGTGTGCGACTGGCTTGCCGCCGTCTGCCGGGACGATCAGATACCGGCCCCACTGGTCGAACCCTTCCTCGGGCATGATGCGCTCCTAAGTACGGCTTAATGATGGAGACGAGGAGCGCCAGCAGTTCGGGTGGCAGTCGTCGTGGGAGCCTGCCCGCTGACTTGTCAGCAGCGACACGCTCTCGGGCGCTCACCTTCACCGCTTCACGCTCGGTCCCGACACTCACCCGCACAGCTCCTTGCGAGAGCAGTGCAGGATGCGGCACAGCTGCACGACCCGGCCCGGCTGCGGCACGTTCTCATCGCGCTCCCACCGCCCGATCACTGACTCGTGCGTGTCGAGTCGAGCGGCGAGCTGTGTGCGGGTGAGATCAGCGCGACGACGCAGCGAGGTTAAGCGACTCCCAAATGTGGGCGGGCTCTTGCGCACCGCTGTCGCTGCTGGTGGCACTTCAGGCTGACCAGTGTCGGGCATTGAACACGCCCCCCGTTCTGACGCACCCGACACATAAGCGTCAATAGCCTTCTCTCTCGGCGGTCAGTCTGATCCCCCGTTTCGGCTGGCCGATCCCCAACCTATGCACAGCCTGAGTGTCGTGGCAAGTGCCGTGGCAGAATCGTGCTACTCGCTGGCATCGGATGCAGTGCCGAGTGGCGTGTCACTTGGCGTGGCAGGTGCCACGACACTCTGAGCACTCGCAGTGGTGCCAGTCTGCTCAGCTGACTTAGCACTCGGTTGAGACAGCAGCCCTGCTGTCGCTGCGCTCCTCCCGTAGCGGAAGCCCATATACCCGCCGAGAACGGCCACGAGCCCACTGACGGAAGTGTCGAGCAGCTGCGTCGCGTTCGCCGATATCGCAACGTCGATCCCCTTGTGACCGACGATCACTTCGATCATGGCTGCCACGGCGATCAGCCCGACAAGGACAGCGAGCCCGGTGGCGAGCACGAGCGCCACCACATCAGGTCCCCGGCCCTCGGCCTTGTGACCGAGAGACTCGGCCTTCATCCCTGCACCGAGCCAAGGAAGGGAGCGCCGAAGGCGAAGGCACCACCATCAGCGGCTCCGATGTAGTACCCGCCCTTGCTCGCTGCGATCCCGACCGCTGGCCAGTTCAGGACGATCCCGCCAGTCGAGCCAGCGAAGCTCGCAGCTCCGAAGCAGAAGACTCCACCATCGGCACCGACCAGCCAATACCCGCTGCCGTCAGCGATGGCGTCGATGCCCACAATGGGCTGATTGAGCTTCGTGCTGCCCGCAGAGCCCCTGAAGTCGCACCCGAAGGCAAACACGCCCCCATCGGCTCCTGCGAGGACGTAGCCGCCGCCAGAGCGAGCGATGCCCACCACTGGCGCATTGAGCTGCATCCCACCGGCTGAGCCGTGGAAGGGTGCATCCCCGAAGGCGAAGACTCCTCCGTCAGCTGCGGCCAGCCAGTAGCCTTGACCGCTCGGAGTCGCAGCGATGCCCACCACCGGAGCATTGAGCTTCGTCCCACCCGCTGAGCCGTAGAACTGCGGAGCGCCGAAGGCGAAGACTCCTCCGTCACTCGCAGCGAGCCAGTACCCACCCGGCACCAGCGCGAGCCCCACGATGGGCGCATTGAGCTTCGTCTCAGCTGCCGAGCCGTGGAACATGGTCCCGAAGGTGAAGATGCCACCATCAGCCGCAGCCATCGTGTAGCCGCTGTCGTCAGAGTCGATGGCCACGATGGCGGCATTGAGCCCTGGCGGCACTGGTGGTGGAGTGGGACCCACTGCGCCACCACCGAGCACGCGATCCCACGGGAAGCTCGGACCAGGGTCCCAGTGCCCGCCGCCTCGTGAGCCGAGATCGACGTGACCACATACACCGGTCCCGTTGCCTTGTGCAGCGCTCGCTCCGATGCGCAGCAGTGGGATGCCAGCAGCTGCGCACTCCTCGGCGATCCATTGCCGACAGTTATCGAGCATGACCGGGTGACGGTTCCACTCGGCCAGGTCCCATGATGCGAAGCCGCACAGCTCGGTTGAGATCGCAGCACTGTTGAAACTCGCCTGCGTCCATGAAGCGTTCTCTCGCTTCACGTACTCACCGATGATGCCGGGCTGATCGTCAATGCCGGTCTGAGAGCTGACAGCGTTGGAGCGGTTCGCAAAGAAGGAGCCGAGGCTCTCAATCGTCCTGGCTCCTTCGGCTGTGTGCACGACGATGATCCGAGCTCGAGCGCTGCGAGAACTGAAGCTCGGCGACGCGATCCACTTCCTTTGCAGGCTCATGAGTCCTCCCCGGTCGCCTTCTCTTCTGCACCGACATCGGTGCTCTCGTACTCAGTCGCATCTGCGGGCCGCTCTTCTTCAGGTTGCGGCTCTTCGCACGGAACATCGTCGGCTGCCGGCGAGTCCTCGGACGGTTCCGATACTGGCTCTTGCGGCTCTTCGTTGTCATGACGGCGCTCGTGTTCACTCATGGTGCTCTCCTTTGCTTGATGGTGGTGATTAGATCGGTGTGCCTTCACTGTCGAAGTACAGAGCCGCCACTGTCGGGAAGTTCGCTTGCGTCAGGCTCAAGAGGTCTGCATCAAGCACGAGCGACTGGTCTATGGTGCCGTCCCCGTTGTCCACCTTGTCGGCGATGCCAGGCCCGCCCGCTGCGAACTTGAGCAGACCTGAAGACGGACCCTGCTCATCGCGCAGCACTGAGCGAGCGCAGGCAGCGATGTCGGGTCGAGTGTCGTTGATGAATACCTCGGACTGCTGTGTGTTCACGGCCCGCACTCGCAGCTGAAATGTCGGGTCCTGCTCTAGTTGCGACTGAGCGAGATAGCTCATGGGTCTTCCTTTCTATGCGTCGGAGATATTGATGGCCATTGACTCAAGGGACGGCTGAGACACCGGACGACATCGGAAGGTGCCACCGGCATCGACCCATGCGTCAATGCCGAACGTGTAGAGCGTGCCCGGTGTGAGCCCGTAGAAGAAGGCAGACCCGCCAGCGAAGAAGGCTTGCGGAGTCACTGCCGACATCGGGCTGCACAGTCGCACCACCGTCTGACCGAGGGTCGTGCCCTGCGCCGCTCGGAAGTACACACGATTCATCGCGACAGCGTTGAAGCCGGTCGCCACCAGCTCGACCCGCACTGCTCGTCGTGCCGGTGTGTACGTACCTTGCAAGATGCGCTGTGCTGTGGTCGATGTCAGCGCAAGGTCCGTCGCCAGAGGGTAAGAGACTGGCTGTCCCGGCACCGAGAGTCCCTGCGGGCGAAGGTCAACAATGGTCGCACCGTCGAGCACTGCTGTGCCGCCCACGACCGTGACCGCACACATGCCGAGTGCGTTCGCCGGCACATTCGGTCTGACCGGGTTGCTCACCGCAGGGACGCCCGTGACCGCCGAGAAGATGAAGTCGTTATTGCCGCCCGAGTCAAGCGCATTGTCTCGCACCTGGCACACGACAAGATCAATGCGTGACTGCCCGGTCGCAGGCGAGGCAGCGAGTGTCGCAACCTCGGCGGTGCTCCATCGACACAGAGCGCAGCCGCCACCCGCTATCGGCACAAGCGCTGTGTCGGCAGCGAGACTCACCTGCATGGTGCTGAGCACTGTGGTGATCGGAGCTGCGGCGAGCACTCCTCCTATCGGCCACACCGTTGCCATCAGGCTTCGATCAAGTGAAGCCGAGTAGTTTCCTCCCTGCTGCCAGAGCGGTGCGTATCGGGTCATGGGTCTATCTCCTTGCGAGAGCGTTCACGTCGGCGGCTTGATTGCGGAGCAGGTCGATCAGCGAGAAGGCCGAGCGACCGAGGGTGAGCGACACGTCCTCTTGACCATCGTCGCCGATGTCGAAGGTGATCCCCATAATGCGGATCGAGTCCTCAACATGCAGGCGGCCTGAGTTGACCACGAGTGGCACCGTGTCTCCCATGTTGAGCAGTCCCTCGCGATAGAAGCCGGGTCGCAGCACTGCGGTGTACTGAGGGATGAGCACACCGCTGATGTCGAGCGCACCCTGAGACTGTTCGTCCAGCGTTGATTGCAGCACCACGTCCGAAGCGTTATCGACATTTGACCAGAGCCCGACCGGCGTCACCGTCACGTTGTTTGCGTCGGCATTCCAGTGCTCGCCGAAGAGTGGCGGCGTGCCATCAGGCGAGCCATCGGGCACGCCCCCGATGAGCCACTGATAGTTGGCATACGCCGAGGAGTCGATGGTGCGGGTGAGCGTGGACACTGCGCCGCCGTACTCAAGGACGAACTGTGATGTGCGGTCGATCCCCTGGCTCGGATAGAAGATGCGAAGGTAGTCCCACGTCTGCGCTGTGTCGAAGCGCCATCCCGGCACGATGTCGTAATCGAAGCCTCCGATCACATGCGCGAGATCATCGAGCAGAGTCCCGATGTTCTGTGCGGCGATGTAGTTCCGATCTCGGAGCTGACCTGATGGGATTGAGCGCCGAGAGCCGTCAGGGTTCACCGTCCACGGTCTGAAGGGAAGGTACGAGCCAGGTTGCAAGCTCGTGCCGTTCGATGTGCTGACCCGAGTTGACCATTGCCAGAAGCTCGACACGATGGCATCTTGCTCGGTCTGGTGAAAGTTCCACAGCGCTGTCGTCCACCGACGCTGCATCATGGCGAGATAGTCATGACAGGTGAAGGTGACGGTGTGTGTCTGCTCGGACAGCTCGTCCTCTGAGTGGCTCACGATCCCTCTGAAGTAGGCCACGTCCCGACCGGCGCTCTCGCTCCACCGCCACAAGATCACATCTTGAGACAGCTCCTTGATGAGCGAGGCAGCAGGCGAGTTACCCGGCAGCACGAAGGTGAGCTGTGCGGGCGAGTTGAGACTCTGCTCAAGCTGGCGAGAGCGAGCATCAGACAGCTCTGCGATCATGGTCGTTCCCCACGCCACGTCGGCGAACTGTCGATTGTGCAGAGTCAAGCGCCAGCGACCACGCCCCGAGGGAATGGCGACGGTCACGTCACGAACCGATCATTCCAAGTGGCGCGCACCTGCGTCGAGTTGGTCGCCGAGGACCCGTAGAGACTCATGTTCGTCCGAGTCGGTGCGACGGGCAGCTGTGGCCAGAGTCTCGACTGTACCCAGTCGATGAAGGGCAGCATGTTCTGTGTCGGGTCGTTGTCGAGATAGGCCGTGCGCGCCGCACAGTCGATCTGAAGGAAGTGTCCCGCATCGACACGGAAGCCGGTGTCAAAGTAGAAGCGCCAGTTCGCACTGCCGACACTCGGGTAGAAGAATATTTGCGGGTCGGTGATGGGTCCGAAGAGTTGCAGCACCGGAGCGACAGGCAGGTCACCGTTGCTCACGATGATGCCTTCGATGTAGCCGCCACTGCCTGCGGGATAGGCCCGGTTGAAAGTGAGATTGTAGACACGGCCCGCCACGACAGAGCTTCCACTCCATGCCGTCGCTGATGCAGCGACAGCCGAACGGATGATGGGATCGGGTGCGACCCAGCTGAGTTGAAAGTCTCGCCGCACCGGTTGGCTCATCTCTGCGGACCATGCCGTCGCTCGGAGTATCAGGACCCGCTCGAGCCCCGATGTGTCCATGAGCGTGTAGTGCAGTTCGGGTCGAGCAGACGGATCAAGGAAGGGTGCGAAGCCTTGCACGATCTCGTCCAGTGGCACGCTGCCGTCAGGCACTGCGGTGATGTTCGCTGTCACCACACGAGAGCCGAGGTACTGCGTGCGATCATCCGTGCCGTGCTGATCGGGCGAGTTATTCACCACTTCTCGCACCACTGGACCGCCGAGGTCGAGACTGGTGCACGCCCATCCCGACACGAGATCATCAAGCGGTCGAGTCAGCTGGCCGAGCACCAGCCATGCCTTGCGCTGATTCACTGGCGGACCCGGCTCAGGCTCGGGAGGTCGAGCGCCACTGAAGGCAGCGAAGTGCGCTGCGACTGTCGCTGCGCTCAGCTGCGTCGGGTAGATCGCCACGTGGCAGAGGTCGCCGAGTAAGAAGCCCCCGAGGTTCCCGTTGGCGATGTGCCAGAAGCCAGTGAGCGCAGTCGGCGAAGCGCCCGCCGAGTATGCGACTTGCACTCCGTCGCGATAGAGCGTCAGGTTGCCGCCCTGATAGGTCCCGACTGCGTGATGCCACTGACCATCGTTCGACGTGTTCGGGTCCTCGATGACCGGCACGCTGCCGCCGTACGTGTAGACCCTGAGCTTGCCTCCGCTCAGGTAGAGAAACGGTGTCTCGGACGGATCAAGCGCGAGCTGGCCAGCATTGAAGGCAGCCAGTGTCGCGCTCTGTGCACCCGTGCGATACCAGCACTCGATTGAGAAGGGAGCGAGCGCCATCGGGCGAGAGCGCATATCGACAATGAAGCCGCTCACGCCATCGAAGGTGCATGCGTAGGGTTCGCCCCACGGATCAGGCCGCCCGAAGGTCTGCGATCCCATCACGACACCGTTGAGATTGTTCACCAGCTCGACGGCAGCGATGGAGTTCACCCGGTCACTCAGTGGCCAGTACGCCGAAGGATTGGAGCCCATCACTGCGGCACGGTAGGCATCAGAGAGTGGCATCACACACCTGCTGTCTGCGCGACCCACGCCACGCGCTTCATGAAGTGGTCGATGTCCACGTCCGAGTTGAAGTTCGCTGTCTGTATGACGACAGCGGGTCCTCCCGCACCGCTGCCGGCAGCCATCGGTGAGCCGCCGCCGAAGTCGGGCAGCACATGGTTGAGTGTGTTCGTGGTCGCACTGGCGAGTGACTCCATGCCGTTGATGTAACCCTGCACCGTGTTCCGTCCGAGATCATGGAAGACGGTCGATGGCGAGTGAATGCCAAGGATGCCCTTCGCCGCATTGATCGGCGCAGTCACGACGGACTTGATCTTGTCTTCGACTGCACCAGCGAGCGAGCCGATGCCATTGATGAGCCCCTGAATCAGCGCTCGGCCTGCATCCTTGAGCAAGCCACCGAGATCGCCGAGAGCGGTGATGATCTGATGCGGGATGCCAGAGACAACGGACCACAGTCCTCCGAGCGCACCAGCAGCTGCACCTGCTGCGGTAGAGAAGCCGCCTGCAATGGCACCGAACACGGCACCGCCGAGCCCTGACAAGAAGCGCACGACCTGACCCGGCAGGGCTGCGACGGTCCCGAAGAAGCTCCCGAGCGCTGCACCGGCAGCACCGGCAGCAGTCGAGAAGCCGCCTGCGATGGCACCGAACACGGCACCACCGAGCGACGACAAGAAGCCGACGACCTTGCCGGGGATCGAACTGACCTCAGTCCAGAAGCCTTGCAGTGCGTTCGCGATGCCGGGGCCGAGGTTGGCGAAGGGTGCGGTGATGTAGTCGAAGAGCAGCTTCGGCACCGCAGCGAGCGCTCGCAGCGCAGAGAGCACCGCATCCTTCGCTGCGTTCCACGCTCCCTGCCAGTTTCCGGTGAGCAGGTCGATCAGCACCTTAAAAATGTCCACGTACATTCGGATGATCGGCTGAATGACGTGGTATGCGTCCTGCATGAGTCGAGCCGCTGTGGTGAAAGTGGCACCGATCATTTGCCTCAATGGCGTGATGGCGTTGTAGATATCTCGGGTCGCCGCAGCGAAGAAGTGCGCGACGTCCTTGAAGGCGTTCGTCGTGTGCTCCATCGCTCCCGGTAGGTTCGTCCCGAGCCATGTGGCTGCGACCGTGAGCGCCTTCGTCATGCCGATCAGACCCTGCGTGATTCCCTTGAAGACGGCGGTGCTCAATGGCTCAAGAGCCACTGCGGTCGCATTCTTCAATGTGGCGAAGGAGCCGCCGAGTGTGGCGGTGCGCTTCGCTGTGTCGTTGATGGAGTCGCCCGATCCCTTGACCTCTTTGGAGAGCTTGCCAAAGTCGAGCTGCCCTCCTCGCACCGCCTGCACCATCTGCACTGCGCCACGAGAACCGAAGGCACCCGCCGCAATGTTGAGTGCGTCGGTCTGATTGCTCGCTCCCTTGATGGCGGTGATGGTGGCGTCCATCGCTGCGGGGATGTCTTTCACGCCCGCCTTTGCGAACTTGGCACCCGCAATCTGCATCGCCGCCATGACCTTCGACGTGTTCACGCCATGCTGCTCAAAGCTCGCCAGCATCGAAGTCGAGTCGCTGAAGCTGTAGCCCATCGTGCGCAGCTGTGGCGCGAACTTCGTCACGTTGCCTGAGAGGGACGAGAAGGTCACTCCTGTCTTCTGGCTCGCCGTGAACATCTGATTCATGGCGGTCGTGGCGTCTTTGCCGTGAAGGTCCCACTGCTCTAGCGCCTTCGACCCTGAATCGACATTCGTCTTCAGGTCGGTTCCGGTGATGCGTGACAGGGTGAGAAACTGCTTCGACAGTCCCTCAAGATTCGGCCCGGTCGTGCCAGTCATACGCTGCACTTCGGTGATGGCAGTGGTGACATCGGCGAAGGAGGACGGCCCGCTCTTTGCCACATTGCGGAACGACTGCTCTAGGTTGGCCAAGTCTTTACCGGTCGCACCAGTGTCGCGAGCAATGGTGCGGTATTGAGTCTCAAAGTCTGAGCCCATCTTGTAAAGCGCAGTGCCGACACCGACTGTCGCAGCGACTGCTGCGGCTGCTGCGATGCCGTACGGACCCGTTTCGCCGAGCATGCCAGCGAGCCCGGCGATCCCGCTCTTCGATCCGCCGAGCCCCTTCTCCATCCCGCCGCCCATCGAAGAGCCGAGCTTGTTTCCGAGCAGCGCTCCGACAGGGCCGAGCTTCGCCCCGAGGTTGCCACCGAGTGAAGTCAGCTCAGACTGAAGCCCCTTCGTGTCAGCACTGATGCCGACATAGCCCTTCCCGACTTCAGTGCCCGCCACGGCTCACGATCCTCTTCAGGTCACGCCATGAGATGCGCTCTCGCTTGCGCTCGACCTCACCCGGTCTGCGTATGCGCAGCGGGTCTGGTATCTCCTTGGCTCCGCTCAGTGCGAGCAGGGTGCGGTACTGCGCAAAGCTGATCTCAGCCAGCGATGCGAGCATCTCATGCTGATCCCACCCGATGCGCCGGCGCTCGGCTGCCTTGTCGCAGAGCGCGTCGAAGTACGCACGCCCACCTGCGAGCAGCTCGGCAGGTCCGCAGCCTGTCATCAGTGTCAGCTCGGCGAGGAGATCGGCGGCTCCGCTCCGTTGCTCGGAGCCGTTGCCGTAGGGTCCTCGGGAGCGAAGTCCGCAAGCTCAGAGCCGACGAACTGGCGCAGCCACTCCATCAGCTCACCATGACTCTCAGGGGCTCGCTCGTGTGCGTCATAGAAGGCGAGCCATCCGTTATCCGCTGCGCTCTCAGGCGCACGCTTGAACGTGTCCTCAAAGAGGACGGCCAGGAAGGGAGAGCCGACGTGTGCGACCTCGGTTGTCCCGTCCCGGCGTGTGAACACCAGGACCTGAGCCACTACGCAGCAGCTTCGTGGTCAGCCTGCGCCCCGTTGCCAGCGACGGTCGTCCAGTCATCGGGGAAGACGAACTTGTAAGCCACCGGTGCAGCCTGAATCGAGAACGTCAGAGGCATCTCAGCCGCTCCCGACTTCTTCCACGGGATCACCACGTTGTCACTGAGCAGCACCCGAGGAGCCCAAAACGCCCACTCGTCGCCGCCATCGACAGCGGTGATGTAGAGCGCTCGCACGTCGAGTGTCTCTGCGCCTGCGGGCATGAACTCGCCCGATGTGCTGTCGATAGTGCCACCACCGAGAGCGAGGAGAAGGTTCGCCACACTCGACTGCATGAGCGTGAACTTCACACTCTTCGGCGCTTCGGTCGTGATGAGTCGCAGGGTGTCGAAGCTCTGCCATCCCTTCAGCTCATCTGTCGTCTTGCCGAACGTGAACTCCACACCGTCCTCAGTGGCGAAGCCGTGATCGGTCCATGCCGCAGGCACTGTCGTCGTCGGCAGTGCCGTGTCAGCTTGCGCCGTGTAGATATTGCCGGTGCCTGCTACGTACAGCTCGGTTGCATCCTGTCCAGCCATTACTGCTCCTTCCCGACAGGGACTGCCTGTCGTGTTGAGTCGCGACGAGGACTGCTCGCCGCAGGCGACGACACGTCGCCGATGTGTAGATCAGGGCTCGAGCTGGTCGGTGTCTGATAGCTCGGCCAGAATCGGATGCCATTGAACATCAAGAACGAGATATTGAGCACGCCGGGAAACTGCGATGCGGTCGAGTAGAGCAGCACATCACCGCTCGGCTGAAGGAGCACTTGCAGCGCCGTGCGTGGTCCGCTGTAGCCGCCGAGATCGCACGGTGCGAGAACGACTGTCGGCTCACTCGGGCGATAGTTGACCGGCAGGTTTCCGATGCGCACCTGAGCTGTGCCGGTCCACGGATTAAGCCCGGCGTAGCCGTCCATCACGATCTCTCCGTGATGACGAGCGAAGCGGATCGGGTTCGTCGGCATCCACACCGGATCGAGTGTGAACGGCAGCCACAGCGGCGGCTGGTCGAGCTGGTGCAGCGTGACCTCACCGGGATCACCCTTCGGACCAGTCGAGCCTTGCGGACCAGTGTCGCCGTGCGGCCCTCTGTCACCTTCGATCCCCTGCGGCCCTGGCTCACCTTGCAGACCTTGCGGACCATCTGCGCCAGGATCACCTTGCGCACCGGGAGGACCCTCGGGGCCGTCAGGACCGTCAGCTCCTTGTGGGCCGACGATCTGTCCGACATCGACCCACCCGCTCGACTGTGAAGCCTGCGACACGAACACGAAGAGATGTCCGTCAAGGGGCTGCTGGCCGAGGACGGTCTGGTAGAAGAGCCCTTCACCGACTCGACACTGATACGCCGGTGTGCCGGGTCGATCCCAGTCGGGCGGCAGGTAGCCGGTGGCAGGCAGGTCGAGCGGAGTCTTCGTGATCCCGAAGCGCCCGACGATGACCGTTGCCGCGCCATCTTGACCGGGCGGACCCTGCTCGCCGAGTGCTCCCCGAGGACCCTGAATGCCTTGAATGCCTTGTGACCCTGGCGGGCCCTGGCCACCAGTCGGCCCACCGGGACCCTGCGCTCCTCGCTGCCCTTCAGAGCCCGTGTCTCCCTTCTCACCGGGCGGACCCTGCGAACCCTGCGGACCCTGCGAGCCAGAGGCACCAGGAGGACCCTGCGGCCCTGTCACGACCGCAGGATTGATCCATCCTGTCGGGTTCGCTTCAGTGCTGACGAAGACCCACAGACCTCCGGTGCGAGTGTCGATGCCCGCCTGCCCGACGAGAAACTGAAAGTCGGCGACCGGGGTGAAGGGTCCGTCCCATCCCGCAGGGATCAGGCCGCTCGGTGGCAGCTCGCTCGGGTCACGGTTGGAGAAGCTGCCGACGATGGTGGTCGTGGCTCCTGGCTCACCTGGCACACCGGGCGGACCTTCGACTCCCTGCGGACCATGCGGACCCATCGGGCCGGGAGGACCCACTGTGCCAGCGCTCACCCCGACCTTGATCTCGGTGGCAGGAAGATCGACGGTCACGGCTCGACTCATGCGAGCACCGCCTCACGCAGTGGTGGAGTCACTCGGGTCACTGAGATGATGGCTCCTCGCAGCACTGTGCGGCCTTCTCCTGCTGCCGGGTCGCGCCCGGTCACATCGAAGTCAGACCACCGCCGAGAAGGCAGGAGGAGTGTCTCTGAGCCCCGCAGGTACAGCTGCACACCGGTCGGGGTCGGGGTGCACGTCCATGCCATGCGAGTCCCGCCACCAGTGTCGATCTCGGCGGCCCACGTCCAGCCGGTCACGTCTGCGGGCTGGCCGCCGACAGAGAGCACGATCTCAAAGTCGAAGGCGTCGCCTTGATACGCACGGAAGCGCCACCACTGCGGCACCAGCTCAAGAGTGTTCAAGGTGTCACTCATGGCAGCGGGGCTCGCAGTGGTCGCACGAGAAGCTGAGCAGTGAAGCGATACCTCGGCTTCGGCGGGTTGAAGCTCGCATCTGCGCTCTGCACCAGTGAGGACACGAGGACGGAGAGCACCACGCCTTGCGGCCACTCGCCGACAAGCTTCTGTGCCATGCAGGCTCGCACTGTCTCAGCCAGCGAGCGCAGTGGTGGGAAGCCACCGTCAGCCCACACATCGACCTGCATGCTCGGATTGTCGAGCCAGTACGGGTGCCCGCCGTAGAGCGGATCGCCGCCGAAGCGGTACACACGCGCCAGCGGGAACACACGAGGAGACTTCGGCACGATGGAGTACAGACGACCCTCGAGCTCGGCCAGCTCGGGCATGCCGGCGAGTGCGCCGATGACGAGCGCTTCGGAATCTGGCAGGACGATTGTGTCGGTGCTCATGTTGGAACGTAGACCTCCACCACGCTCTGCACTGCGGAGCCGAGAACGTTTGCCGGTTCGTTGTTGATCGAGCCGAACTCGATCCAGTGCCAGTACCACGAAGAGCTTGCGAGCATCGCTGTCGGCGTGTCTTCGTCATCTTTGATGCGAGCGAAGAGCGAGCTGCGATAGTCGCCCGTTCGCTCAGGGGCTGCCGAGTAGGCAGCGTTCAGCGCATCCTTGGCCACTCGCACCAGCAGCGAGCCCATCTCAGGAGTGTCGGTGACCTTCTCCGCTGCGTCGGGATAGATCGTGATCCCACCAGTGATCGGCATCAGGCTGCCCTCGCTGCGGTCGCTTCGATGTGGTCGAGTCGCCCCGACAGTGTGTAGGCGGGCCAGGAGTCACCCCGAAACTCGTACGTCACGCCGTCAACGATGAGCTGATCCGCAGCCTTCGGTGGCACGGCGTTCGGCAGGAAGGTCACGAGCCACGTCGTGTCGCTCAGCTGTCCCATATCGCCGATCTCTTGTCGGCCCCGCTGCTGAAACTGGCACAGCGTGTCCACGTCGAAGAAGAAGTCAGTCGGGTTGCCATGCGCATCAGGCGCACCGCTCGACTGGTAACGGATGGTGCACTTGCGAGTGAGGTTGCGAGCGACACTCACGAGAGCTGCCTCTGTGCTCGCTCAAGGTCTGCGATGTCTCCTGGCCACCACCAGTCGCCGCCATAGCCTCCGAGTCCGTACTCCAACGGGTGCGGCACCACGAGCTTGAGCGAAGCGAGATCGGGCGCACGCCAGGGCTTGAGGAGCAAGCGCCAGCCTTCAGGCAGGAGCGAGCTGTCAGACCAGTTCGTCGCGTAGGCCGTCTGTACCCACCCGATGCGCTCCATGCTCACCGCACCATCAGGACCGGCAGGCTCGGCCACCAGTCGAGCGGTGACCTGACAGGTCACGAGCACCACTGCATCGGGCACCGGGCCGGGGTCGATGGCTTCAGGGTCCGTGTCGTCATAGTGAACCCACGGCAGCACTCCCGGCGCGACACTCGCCACCACCGACGACCCGACTCCGAGCAGGAAGGTGACCCTCT
>Ga0210397_10000462_pt1 | contig 27358 bp, 30 predicted proteins | sample IncBWH2OmetaG_FD_160126 | JGI IMG/M metagenome (GOLD analysis project Ga0210397, IMG submission 160126) | Forest soil microbial communities from Barre Woods Harvard Forest LTER site, Petersham, Massachusetts, United States - Inc-BW-H-2-O ...
ATTCTAATGGAAAGTAAAACAACAGAAAGACATTATAGACAAGATTATCCTAAGAGAGTAGGATTCGATTTTGATGGTGTATTGTCAAATAGTAAGCTATATCAGATATATGCGTCTCACTTGGTATCATCAGGCGTATTTGTATGTATAATCACTAAGAGATCAGTAGATGATGGACAACCTGTATTGGATATGGCTAAAGAACTTGGAATTAAGTCAGAGAATGTGTTTTTTACTGATAACCAGAATAAATCACCTGTGGTCGATAGAATGAGACTGACAAAGTTTTATGATGATGATAAAATCAATATACAGGATATAAGAGAAAATACGGATTGTAAAACCTTTTTAGTTAAGTAATTATGGATAATTTGCCTGAAAAAAAGACCAAAGTAGATAGATTGACCGAGAAGAATATGGCATTCATAGATCACTATCTGGCTAATGGTATGAATGCTACAGAAAGCTATTTATCTGTATACAAGGATGTTACAAGAGAAAGTGCAGGTGTAGAAGGATCAAGGGTGTTAAGTAAGCCTAGTGCTGCCGCTTATCTCGCTGTCAAAAAGTCAGAAATAGCAAAACGCTACGAAATCAAGTTAGACTACGTTGTTCCTAAGCTTTTTAAACTTATAGAAAATTGTGAGGCTGAAGGAGAGAAGTTTGCTATGATTAAGGGATTAGAGCTGCTTTGCAGGCTGGGTGGACTTCTCCAGGCTAACCCGATGGTGAATGTACAGTCAACTGGAGAGATAAAGATAGACTTTGGTGGATATGCTTTCAATGATAAGAATGCTATTGAAGCTTCTGATTCTACTAATATAATTACCGATGTTGACTTCGAAGACACTGATAACTCTAATGAATAACATATATGATGTTTCTTATATTGTGTATCATATATAGTACACTCTTATACGTAATATCATATAAGAAACGAAAGTAACTATGAAGATAAGCCTATATCCCGAACCACACGAGAAGCAGAAGCAAGTGCTCAAGAGCTGCTCATTAGATAGTCTTAATATGTATACTGTCGTTGTGGCAGGTCGTCAGGGTGGTAAATCAACCACAGCTAAGCATCAGACAATCTATTGGGCTCTAATGTATCCAGGCTCCAGAATATGGTATGTTATGCCATCTGAGGGGCAGTGCAGAGGAGTGTGGAGAGACATCGTGGTGGCTATGCAGCCTGCTGGACTTATCAAGAGTAAGAAGGCAAGCTCTGGAAGCATTGAGATCATATTTAAGAATGGTACGATACTAGAGTTTAAATCTGGTAATAGCAATAGCTTAAGAGGTACACCAATCAACTTTCTAATTTTAGACGAAGCTGCCTTCCTTAATGGGGCTAAGGTGGAGAGTGATCTCCTTCCAGCGCTTAACGTAGCGGGTAAGAAGTGCCTTATCTGTTCGACACCAAAAGGTAAGAATTGGTTATTCAAGTTCTATGGTCTTGGTCAAGATGCTAAGAATAAGGACTATAAGAGCTTTAGGTTCTTATCCACAGATAACCCTGCAGCACAGCCTGAGCAGATAGCTATAGCAAAAGAGAGAGCTCCAGAAGCCATTTTCCGTCAGGAATACCTGGCGGAGTTCGTGGACGGTGCTGAAGTTTTTAAAAATATACACGAATTATGCTCCATTACCATCCCGCCTACGGCTCCTGAGCTCGGAAAGAAGTACTATTGTGGTATAGACGTAGGGTTAAAGACTGATGAAACTGTGATAAGCATCATAGATTCAGATGGTAAACTGGCATTTATGGATAGATTTACAGACATTCCTAGTCCTGAGGTAGTTAAACGTATACTTTCTATACTTAGAAAATGGAATCCCATAAAGACAAACATAGAAACCAACGGTCAGGGTCTCACTATTTTTGATTATTTACGAAAAGAATACAAGAATATAGATGGATTCACCACAACAAACCAATCTAAGGAAGAAATAGTGAATCGACTTATAGCTGCTTTCTCTGGAAAAGAGATAAGACTATTTGATAATGATGATATTAAGGCTCAATTAGAGGCATTTATCTTTGAAATGACACCAACAGGCAAGATAAGGTATAAGGCAGGTTATGGTCACGATGATATTGTAATGTCACTTTGCTTTGCTTGGAATTTGTATCTTGATAATAAGCTCTCTGGTGGATTTAAAATCTTCAGTGATACTGTGGGACCAAAATCTAAACCAGGTTCGCACAAAGGAGTATTTGGGGGCTTGGCTGAGGAAGGAAGAGGACAGTTTAATGGAGAAAATGATGAGGAGTTTCTATTCTATCATTAAAATATTGCTAGATATTTATCTTCATACCGTTTCATAAAACAAAAAACAGAACATTTATAATAAAGAACCAGTTCGATGGCAGTTAATCAATTATCTCTTAATCAAATAATTCAGTATTTCGCTAGTCTTGGTGCTAGAGATCAACGTATTAACACATTTGGATATGGTCCAATTGATGAAGTATCGTTTGGTCCGTACTTTGCTACCAAAAATATAACTGGTAATACAACTTACGAGCTATCTAACAAGACCAAACTTGTGTATCCACTTATGTGGGTAAGTCCTGAGCCTTCTCTATTGAGAAGAGATTCTATTGTATTAAGACATAAGATTTATTTTCTTGATCTGGTTGAGAAAGATAACACAAACCAATTAGATGTTTATTCTGACTGCTTGAGAAGTGCTCAAGAGATTAAAGCATTCATATTCAAAGACTTTTTTTATGATATATTTCCAAGTGATGAGAGCACATTAACTCCTATTACAGATGAATTTGATGATGAAGTAACTGGATATATATTAGACTTGGAACTGCAGCTTGATTGGCTTGCAGATGTATGTTCTATTCCTGGTCTTTATCCAAGTGGGGTTACGTTTAATGCAGGTCCAGGTTATTTCAATGTAGCGTCAGTAGGATATCTTCCACTTGCTGGAGGACAATTAACTGGTCCATTAACTGGAACAAGTGCTTATTTTGATAATTACTTCTCTGGTGGAACGAATCTTAATCTTATATTCTCTAGTATAGAGGCACAGATATCAAGTGCAACAACACAGGTTCAGCCTGGATTAAATACATATACAGGAGGAACAATATTACTTCCTACTGTAAATATAAGTGCGGCAACACTTTCTTATATATCGGCAACTACGATATCAGGTAGTTCATTTTATTCAGGATCAACTCCATTCTCACAGATATTCTCAGGTGGATCAAGCTCTAATCTGTGGTCTGCATCCACAGGATTTGGTTCTATAATAGCAAATAATGGAACTGGAAATGTTTCAGCAAATAGATTTTCAATTGTAGCAGGACAAGGAAATAGAACATTAGCAAATTATTCCGTAATTGGAGGTGGATATAAGAACTTCATAGATATTAATGGTAATAGTTCTGTAATATCAGGTGGAAGAATAAACACAGCAACAACTATATATTCTGTAATTGGAGGTGGATATGGTAATTTACTTTCTGGTTTATTCAGTACAATAGCTGGTGGATATAAAAATAGTAATTTAGGTTACTCTTCATTTATAGGTGGAGGTAAATCCAATTATACTAATGGTAATTATGGATTAGTTGTTGGAGGAAAACTTAATTCTGCCACAACAACTTATTCAATAGTTGTTGGAGGAACAAACAACTTAACATCTGGATTAGGATCATTTATAGGAAGTGGTACTAGAAATATTGTTTCTTATGGAACTCAATATTCATCAATAGTAGGTGGTAGTCAAAATATTGTAACTGGTAGTTATTCATCAATACTTGGTGGATACATAAATAATTCATATGGTTCATCATCTATAATTGTTGGTGGTGGATCAAATAAAATAAATGCAAATTATTCTGTTATTGTTGGTGGTGCAAGTAATTATAATAAAGGAGTTTTAGGATTTATAGGAGGAGGAAAATCTAATTCTGCTACAACAAATTACTCAATTGTTATTGGTGGACAACATAATATTTCTTCAGCAGCTGGTTCTGTAATTATAGGTGGAGGATATAATAGAGCATCTGGTCCATATTCTATTGTTGGTGCTGGTTTTTATAACCTGTCAAGTGGTAATCGTTCTGGAATTTTGGCTGGTGCAAGCAATTCAGCAGTAACAAATCATACATTTATTGGTTCTGGTCTTAAAAACTTTGTATCTGGACCTTATTCATCAGTTGTTGGTGGTTATAAAAACTACAGTATAGGTTCAAAGAACTTTATTGGAGGTGGTTTTTCTAACTCAGCATCTTCTGTTTACTCAATTGTAGTTGGAGGAAAGACAAATAATGTATCTGGACAGTTTTCAACTGTATTAAATGGAACAAGCAACGTTATAACAGGTGCAAGAAGTGGTATTGGAGCTGGAAGTAACCAGACTCTTACTGCAAATGATACTTGGCTTTCTCCAAATCTTCTTGCTACATCAAATATAAGTGGTGGAACCTTTTATTCTGGTTCAACTCCATTATCTCAGATATTCTTAAGTACTGCAAATACATTTACATCTGTAGCAATACAGAATGGATTGAATACATATACAGGTGGAACTGCTACTTTACCTACAATTAACATTAGTGCAGCAACTCTTACTTCACTAAGTGCTATTTCATTATCTGGAGCAAATATTTATTCTGGTTCAGTTAATTTAAATCAAATATTCCTTTCAACTGCTACAACTTTTGTATCAACAGCTGTACAAGCAGGATCAAATATAGTAACTGGTGGAACCCAAGGAGTTCCAATTATTTCTTTGGCTGCTTCTCCAAGTGTTAATAACATAACCGCAAGTGGAACTAGCACATTTAATAATACAACTGCGGTTACATTATCAGCAGGAACAATAAGTGGAGGTACATTCTATAGTGGTAAAACACCATTATCTTCTGTATTCCTTTCTACTGCATCTACATATGTACAATCAGTTGGATCATCTGGAAATATTACAACTGGAGGAACTGCAAGTAATCCTACAATAGGAATTACAACAACTCCTATATTTACTTCTGTATCAGCTACTACAATATCTGGTGGTACATTATATTCAGGTAGCACTCCTCTATCTCAAATATTCCTTACAACAGGACAACAGATGTTTAATTCAAACGGATTAAATACATATACTGGAGGAACAACATTACTTACAAGTATTAATATATCTGCTGCTACACTTAATAATTTAGCAGTTACTGGTAATACAACTCTTTCTGCAACAACTGCTTCATCACTTAGTGCAAGCACTTTGACCGCAACAACTTCTGTATTTACATCTGGAATAAGATTTGTTCCAAGTGCAGCTACAGGATATATATTTACATCTTCTAATAACTCAGGAGATGGATATTGGGCAGCTCCATCAACTCTTTCATCTGGTGCAACTGAATTGGCACCAGCTATATCTATTCTTTGTACTCCTCCAACTGCAAATACTGTTGGTGATACATACTTAGTTTGTTCAGCTGGAACAGGAGCTTGGTCTGCAAATAGCAATAACGAGGCAACATATGTATCAGGCACAACTTGGACATTTGTAACTGCAGCAACTAATAATACAATATTCATTACTTCGACTCTGTTAACATATTTATTTAACGGAACAAGTTGGTCTGTATATCCTGGTGTAGCAATACTTCAAAATGGAAATTTCCTGGGTAATACGATGAATATTGGAACACTGGACTATAACTCAATTAACTTTAAAATATCTGGTAATACAGCTGTTACAATACAAAAACCTACAGCTAATCCAACAGGTACTTCTATTAGCTACTTAATTGTAGGTGGTGGTGGTGGTGGTGGTTCTTCTACAGCATCACAATCAGGTGGTGGAGGTGGAGGTGGTGGAGCCTGGATTACAGGTTCAACTATTTTATCTGCTGCATCATATTCTATTGTGGTAGGAGCTGGTGGAACTGGAGGAACAACAGCAACATCTGGATTGGCTGGAAGTGGATTTACTTCTACATTCCTTGGTGTTAATGCAATTGGTGGTGGAGGTGGTGGTAATGGTAACGGAGCTATTAATGCTGCAGGTTTAAGTGGAGGTTCTGGTGGTGGAGCTGGTGGTGGATTAACAGCTGCTGGTGGAGCTAGAGTTTCTGGACAAGGATTTAGTGGAGGTACTTCAAATGGAGCTTGGGTTGGTGGTGCAGGTGGTGGTGGTGGATCACAGGTGGGACAGAATGCTCAATCATCACTTGTTGGTGGTACTGGAGGAACTGGATTTAATTGGTCTATAACTAATACAAGATATGCAGGTGGTGGAGGTGGTGGATCAACTTCTGTTACATTAGCAGGTGGTTCTGGTGGTGGAGGTTTTGGTGCTAATGGTGGTCTTGGTGTTGGTCCAGGAAATGGTGGTAATGGTACAAATGGATTTGGTGGTGGTGGTGGTGGTGCTTATGCAGTAACTGCAGCTGGATCAGGAGGATCAGGTACTGTTATTATATCTTATCCAGTAGGAACTGGTATGGGTACTGGTGGAACAATTTCTTACTTCGGTGGAAATGTAATTCACACATTTACTTCTAACGGTACATTTAGCTTTTTACCAAGTGGTACAACTATGGTAGGTATTGGAACAACTCCAACTGCTGAACTTGATGTACAAGGATCAAACGTAATTAACGCAGCACTTAGAATTAGAAGTGGACAGACAGTTGCCAATCCTAATAACGGAGATATATGGAATGATGGAACTTTCATTACTTCTCAAACAGGTTTTCAAACAACTGGCAATACAAAACTAGCTGCAGTAACAGCATCTACTATTTCTAATGGTAACCAGGAACTTCAGGGATACCAGATGAATATAACTGGTGGAACTTTAATGTCTGCTCTTACAGTTGTTAATACTACAGGATTAGGTCCTGGTGGTGGAGGAACTCCAAATATACTTTTGTCTGGAGATTCTTTAAATGCATCTTATCCGTATATATCTTTTGTAGGTGGATCACAAGCTGTAACAACAAATTGTTATGTATCTCTTGGTAATGCTGGTAAAAAAATAACTCTTGGAGGTCCAGTACTTTCAGCTAAACAATCTTATATTGACGCAGATAGTTCAATAGGACTGATATTTGCAGCACTTACAGTTCAGGGTATGATCTTGGACAACTCTGGATTTGCAGGTGATGCAACTCCAAGAGTTCAAATAGATTCAGCTGGTTGTGTGTTTGGTAGAGCAACTGCCCTTTTAGATTTGGCTGCTCCAACAGCTAATAGAGCTTCTTTAAGAATAAGAAGTGGTTCAACAAATCCTGGAGTCCAGAATTCTGGAGACTTATGGAATAATGGAGATAGATTAAACTATTCATCTAATGGTTTGGTTATTCAAGAACTTCCACAGATACAACAAACAAGAGTTCTTACAAATTTTAATAAGACAACTGATACAACATTGTCTGCAATTACAAGTTTATCAGCTCACACAGTTTCTGGTAAAAACTATATGTTCACAGCTAACTTACACGTAACTGCTGATGCTGTAGGCGGTTCTAAATTTGCAATACAAGGAAGTGGTGCAACAAGTGCAACATCAATTATTTATCAAGTAACTATGCTTGATAATACAAGTAATTTAAATACAATTACATCAAGACAAACAACATTAGGAGGATCAGTTGGTCAAGCTGGTACAACAACTGGATGGTGTAAGATTGAAGGATTTATGACTATGGTAACTGGAGGAGTAATAGTACCAGTATTTGGACAAAACGCATCTAATGGAACGAGCATAATCTTAACTGGATCAACATTTGTGGTTCAGCAAATAACATAATGTATGAGCATTATAATGGGTAAACCTCTACCAGCTTTAGTTAGCTATAAGGTTATTAGCTCAAATTATACACTAACAAATATTGATTATACAATAGAGTGTAGTGCAAATACATTTACAGTAACATTACCAGATGCAACGACAATTTTTACAATACCTGGTAGGACTTATACAATTTGTAATACAGGAAGTGGATCAATAACATTAAGTGCAACAAATTTACAAACAATAAATGGATTAACAACTCAAACAATACAAGCACGAGGAGGACCAGCAAGAGGGTTTTCTACGTGCATAATACAAAGCACAGGATTTAATTGGCTTATAATTTCAGCATCTTTACCATAAAAACAAAAAAAATATGTATTACATCTTAACAGACATAAGTTATCAAGGAGCACCAGGAACAAATCCTGATGGAACTTTTAATCAATCAGCAATTGTAACTATTGGAATTAGCGGAGACACCTTTGGATTTTATCAAAAACAAAATATTAGTATTGTTTTTGGACCAACAGACTCTGTTTATTCGGTTCAACAGTCAATTATAACAAGTGCTCAGACACTTGTTAACTCAATTTATAATGGAATTTAATAATTAAAACCAATCTATTTATGAGTGAGTGGAAGAACATAGAATCAAAGGTAAAAGAATTGGAAAGTAAGTGGATGAAAGATTTGAAAGAAGATATTGTTCACGCTGGACACGAAGGAAAGGGTGCTTTGATAAAAAGTATTCATATAAAGGTTAAAGATGGACAAAAAGGTCCTCAGATAACAATACAGGCAGATGATTATATTAAATATCTTGACAACGGAAACTTCTTAAAAAGGTTTTTAGAAAAAAAAGAAAAAGAATTGATTAAAATAATAGATGACAACATAGGAAAAGACATCTTAGATCAATTAACAGATATATTTGAATAAAACAAATGGCAATAACTATAGTTTCAAGTCCAAGTTTATATCAACCAGTGTATAATCCATTTTATTGGAATATTACTAGTTCAAACTCATCACAACCTAATTTTAGATTTGTTGTTGATATTTTTACTGGATCAACTGCAAGTACTTATGTTTCAAGACTAAGAATTCTTCCACGTCCAGGAGGTTCAGCTAATTGTATTGTATCTCCTGCTCGTGTTTTAGAATCTTTTATTTCATATGATATCAATGCATATTCTGCTATTGGAGGTATACCAACATCAAATGAAATATTAAATTATACTTTGTCTTTTGGAGAAGAGTATGGTGCTACAGCAACTGGAACAACTACTTATCCTAATCTAAAACAATCAAGTGGACTTACTTGGAATGCTGTTGTTCCTTATACTATTTTATCACCATCTGTTTTTAAATACACAGATTATGTTTTGTCTGCAGCCACATCAAACTTTTTAACAAATCAACCAAATAATGTTTATTTCAGAAATCCTACGGATAGAGCTAGTTTAACTTTTACCAATAATGATTTGTCTGCTACAATCAGTAATACTCAATATGTAGAGATTTTTGTGTATCAGAAATCAGGAGGATCAATTTTTTATCAGATAGGTAATAATGCATTTTCTTCTACTACTGCTCCACAAAATATAATTAATCACTTTGGAGTTGGTCCTTGGAATATAAATAATGTTCCACCAGCTATGTTTGTTACTCCATTTGTAACGTCAACTTTGTTTAATTTTAATACTGACTTATACTATACAGTACAGTGTTGGTATAATGAGCTTACACCTGTTAGCAAATTACAAACTTATACGTTAGATACGTGTACTAAATATCAAACAGTTAGACTTCAGTGGTTAAATGAATTGGGTGGATGGGATTATTTTAATTTTAATCTAATAAGTAGAAAATCTATTACAACAAATCGTTCAACTTTTAAGAAACCCCTGGCATATAATTATGTTATTGGAGATAGAGGAACAACTGTAATTGATATGAACTCTCAAGAGAGCGTGTTAGTTAATGCTAATTATGTAAATGATGCAACCAGTATTTGGCTATCAACTTCTCTTATGAACTCAACCGAAGTTTATGAACAACTTCCTGATGGAACAATTCTGCCAGTTATTATAGATGATAATGATAAGGAAGAGTTGAAACAAATTAATGATGGATTATTGAAGTATGAGTTTAATTATACATATGCAAATCCAGTAAATACAAAGAGAAACTAATGAGTCAAGCTAAAATAGAATTATTTTTAAGTGGTGGTAATGGTACTCAAGGAGGTCAGATTGATCTTCACGGAGATGAGCCTATAACCATTTCTATGGCTTTTAACGACATTAGAGATATCAGCGCATTATCTACATCAGTCAGTCAACAATTCCTTGTCCCAGGGTCTTCAAACAATAATCAGTTATTCACTCAGATATTTAATATAACTAGTGATTCTACATTCGATGCTAGAAAGAAGACTCCTTCTTTTTTAATGGTTGATAGCATTCCAGTTTTAACTGGTAATCTTCAGCTTACAGATATATTTGTTGATGACCAGCAAAATATTCAATACCAGATATTACTTTTAGGAGATACTTCTTCTTTTGTAACAGCTCTAAGTGACAATTATTTAACAGATTTGAGTTTTAGTGCTCTTAATCACTATTATGTTTACTCGGCAATAACTGATTCCTGGACATCTACTACTAAAGGATATTATTATCCTTTGATTGACTATGGATATGGATTTAACTATAATGATTTTAATGGAGTAAATGGTATTTCAAACGTTGCACAGGTAAGTCAGTTCTTTCCAGCTACATATGCAAAGACAATATTAGATAATATTTTCCACTCAACTGGATTTACATATTCATCTTCTATTTTTAATGGTCCTGATTTTGCTCGTACAATGATTCCTTTTAATGGATCACTTGCACTTAACGAAAGCATATCTTTCTGTACTGGAAGAACATTTATTGCTCAACTTACTGGAAATACAAGCATACTATCTAATTATTTAAACACAAATGATAATGCTAATGAGCCACCAGAATTTTCATTTAGTGCTAGTTCTGCTGTATTAAATCCCTTAGGTTTATATAGCTCATCAACTTTTAAATTTTCTGCAGATACAGCTTTTAATACCACTTTTGGTCTTAAGATGGATTTTAATAATGATATTGGTAATTATGGACCAGCTATAGATGTTACATCTATAAGTGTTAATTTTTATAGAAGTACTTATGCAGGTGGTACTGCTTATTTTGACCAGTGTACAGTACCACCTGCACCTCAAGCAAATAAGGTTCAAACTCTTTTATTTGGAACAAATTGTGACAATCCATTATCTACAAGAAACTATCCTGCTAAACCAGGTGAAACCTTTTGGGCTAATGTTAAAGTTGTAACTAATTATGCTCCTGGTGGAGGTGGTTCTATTGGTCCTGGACACGCTGTTTTTCAATTAAGTGGTTCTTCTTATTGGTTTAATAATGTGACTTCTGAACTTGTACCTGGACAGTTGGTTGATTACGATATTTTTATTCCTCAGAAAATTAAGCAATTAGATTTTGTAAATTCACTTCTTACAATGTATAATTGTTTCGTTATTCAGGATGTAAATAATCCTAAAAACATAATTCTTGAAACAAGAGATGTATTTTATGCATCAGGAGCAACAAAAAATTGGACAAATAAATTAGATTTAAGTCAGTCAATTCAACAAAGTTTGATTTCTGAATTAAATCCTAGAAAAATAACTCTTACTCACAAAACAGATCAGGATTATTACAATAATAATTACCAAACTGTTACAAATAGAACATATGGTGACTATATTTTTGAAATAAATAATGATTTTAATAAGGACGAACAAGTAATTTCTACAATATTTAGTCCAACACCTGTTGGATTGGTACAAGGTTATGCTGCAAGTCAGAGTACTTTTATAATTCCTATAATTGAAAAATTAGACCCAAGTAACGCAGCTGGTTATACCGCAAGTAATATCAGAATTGTTCAAAAGAGCAAGAATAATGTAATTTCTTTGCAACCATATGACTATTGGGACTTCAATAATGTGATTCAAACAACACTTCCATACGTTGGAATGTTTGATGATCCACTTAATTCAACAAGTGATATATCTTTTGGAGCACCAAACTTCCTATATTATACAGCGAGCACAGTTACTTCAAATAACTTAGAAGGATTGTATTGGGATAAGTATCTGAGTGATATAAGTGATAAAAACAGCAAGTTAATAACTTGTTTCTTATATCTTACACCTGCAGATATACAACAATTTGCCTGGAATGATTCTATTTACATAGAACATATTACTGATGGTGGAGGAGAATACTTCCACGTGAATAAGATTGATTATACGTGTACTTCTAATGAACCATCACGTGTAGAACTTATTAAAATAAGCAATAAATACGTTCCTAAAGCAAGTAACTCAAACAATATTTCTATAGGTATTGGTTCAGCAGTTTCTGCTGGAATAAAAACCAACTCTCTTGTACTTGGATCAAATGCTACATTAGCTCAGAGATCAATTGTTGTTGGACAAGGAAATAATATTGGAATTAACTCTAATAATTCTTTTGTAATTGGAAATCAAAATTCAATTGGTGGAGGAGTACAAGGTAATTCTATTATAGGAGGAAGTAATAATACAATAAATGGAGCATCAAATGTATCTCTTATAGGTGTATCAAATGTAACAGCAACCACATCTAATTCTTTGGTAATACCACAGAACCTTGTTTTTGCAAATACATCAGGAGGTACAATAGCAACAATAAATGTAACTCAATTAACTGGATCAACTCTTTGGTCTAGTTCAACAGGAGCTCATTCAGTTATTTTTGTAAATAATACTCTTCAAAACTATGTTGGAACAGCATATGGAAATATACTTGGTGGAAAAAATAACAAAATAAACTAATGAGTAAATACGGATTTATAGGTAATGGAAATGGTAATAGTGCTACCACTTATTCTTATGCTTCAGTTTTAAATGGAAATTTAAACTTGGCATCAAGTTATTTTTCTTTTATAGGAGGAGGATATAAAAACTATATACGACCAGGTAATGGAAGTGGATATGGAGTAATTGTTAATGGTAGAAATAATATTAGCGAACCAAGTTGTTTTGTTGGTACTGGTAGTTATAATTCTGCAACAACAGTATCTGGTTCTGTAGGAGCTTCAGTATTAAATGGAAATAGTAATTGGGCTGCTGGTAGTTTTAACTCTATATTAAATGGTAAAAAGAATGTTGTTTTAGATAACTATTCTATAATTGGAAATGGATATAATAATAAAATATCTTCTGTTTATACACATCATTCTTTTATAGGAACAGGAGTTAATAATCAAATAACACCTGGTGTAGCAACAATATCGTTTCACAGTAGCGTATTAAATGGATATGCAAACACATTAAATTTAGGTCAGTTCTCAACAATATTAAATGGACAGAACAACAATATAAATAACTGTAAGGGTAGTGCAATTTTAGGAGGAAGTGGAAATACAATTTCTGGATCACATTCCTCCATATTGGCTGGTACAGGAATTACATCTTCTTTAAATGATACAGCTATTGCACAAAATTTTGGTGTTGTAACAAGTGGACATAATCCAAGTGCTGGTCAAGGAGTTTTGGTAGCTGGATCATTAACTATTACAACAAATGTTGCAACTGTCAATTCATTAGTTTTTTGCCAAAGACTTTCTGGTGGTATAAATCAGGGATTTCTTGTTGTAAATAATTTTGGTGGTTCATTTACAGTATCAAGTTCTAATGGTTTAGATACAGGTACTTTTAACTGGTGGGTATTAAATCCAGCTTAATTAATAAAAATAACTATTTATATAGCGTACAATAACAACAACAATGGCTGACGAAAAGATTTACTACATATATTTTCACATTAATCCTCTTAAAAATGAAGTTTTTTATGTTGGAAAAGGAAAAGGAAAAGACAAAAGAGCTTATTCTAAACAAGGTAGAAATAAATACTGGAATAATACTGTTAATAAGTATGGTTTAATAGTTAATTTAATTGAAACAGGATTAACTAATGAAGAGGCTAAAGAAAGAGAAATATTTTATATAAATAAATTAGGAAGAAAAGACCTTGGTACTGGAAGTTTAGTTAATATGGTTATTGGTGGAGAAGGAGGAAATGGTAGAAAGAAAAAATATCATACAGAAGAAGAAAGAATAAAAGCATACAAAGAACATAAAAAGAAATATATTAGACCTGCTCACGTAATAGAAAATGGGAAGAGAATGAATATCATATATAAAAAAAGAGAACGTGAAAGAATTAAACAAGAAAGACTAACAATGATATTCTAAATAATATGGATGAGAAGAAAAAAATAGATGTAGACGTAAATGTAAATGTTACTGGAAAAGATAGCATTGATTCCACCAAAGAATCCCTAGAGGGACTTGCTGGTAGTGGAAAAAAATTGCCTGGTGTTTTCGGTGAGGTTGCTGAGGGTGCTATTGGTCTTGCTGAAGGCATAGGATCAGCTACTAAAGCAGCACTTGCTTTTATGGCAACTCCTATTGGTCTTGTTCTAGGTGCTCTTGCAGTTGCTATAGGATCGGTTAAAGCCGCATTTGAATCATCAGAAGAAGGACAGAACAAATTTGCTAAAATTATGTCTGTCATCGGTTCTGTTGTACAGAAGGTAATAGATGTATTTGCACAAATAGGTGATATCATTATTGATGCATTCGAACATCCAGTTGAGTACATAAAGAAATTTGCTGAATTAATTAAGCAAAACGTAATCAATAGATTTGAGGGTCTTCTTGAATTAATTCCTAATTTGGGTAAAGCTGTATCTGAACTCTTCCACGGTAACTTTAAAGAAGCAGGTAAAATAGCCACAGATTCCCTGGCTAAAGTATCTCTTGGTGTAGATCACGTTACAGATAGAATAGAGGCTGCTGCAGCTGCTGCAAAGAAGTGGGGTGAAGATGTTAAGGTTGCTGCTGATAGAGCTGCTAAGGTAGCTGATATGAGGGCTAAGGCAGAAAAAGAAGAGAGAGAATTCAGTGGAAAGAAACTTGAACTTGAAGCAAAGATTGCCAAGCTCAGAGAGGATATGGCGGACAAAGACAATTTCTCTGCCTCTGAAAGAAAGAAATTTGCTAAGGAAGCACTGTCATTAGACGAAGAATTATTTGCTGAGGAAAAGAAACTTGCAGATCAGAGAAAAGAAGCAACACACCTTGAACTTGATTGGAGAAAGGCTAGTGGAAAGCTTAATAAAGAACAATTAAAACAACTTCAGGAAGTAGATGATAAATCTACTGAAGTAGATATTGAACGTGCTAAGAGCGGAAAAACTCTGACAAAAGCACTTTTAGGAACAGAAAGAGAAATTAGAGCTGCTGAGAAAGCGGCTGCAGCTGAAAAAGCAAAAGAAGCAAAAGAGTATGCAAAAACCATTAAAGACCTCAATAAAAAGGAACTTAAAGGTGAACAGGAAGTTTCTAAAGGAGTTTTAACAGAGCTTGATAAAAAGAAACAAGCAGTTCAAGATGCATATGATAATGATTCAGCTGCTCTTCAAGACTTATTGGATAATAATAAGATAAAACAAGCTGACTTTGATAAGTTTTCTCTTGCTTTAGAAAAGAAAAGACTTGGTGAAGTAGCAATTCTTGAAAAGGAAGCTAAAGACAAGTACGATAAAGAAAAGAGAGAGTACGAAAAGAAAAAAGAATTAGAATCACTTGAGACAGAGAAGGCTACGCTTCAGGCTAAAACAGATTTAGCTATACTTGCGGCTAAAGATGATGCACTTAAGATTCTGGAGATAAAAGATCAGGAATTAAAAGATGAATATTTTCTAGCTGTTGAAGCGGCTATTGCCAAAGGAGAAGATATAAGTAAGATTGACCTTGAATACCAGGCAAAATTACAGAAAAATGCTGAAGAAACAGCCAAGAAGAAGAAGGAAATAGCTAAACAAGAGGCTGAAGGAGAGAAAGCAATAGCTTCAGAGCTTGAATCAAGCCTTCAGGGGTTATCAGACATCACATTTGATGTAATGAACAGCAACCTTAAGAAGGGTTCTGCTGAGCAATTGGCTGCTGCTAAGAAGCAATTTAAGATTAACAAGGCACTTTCCTTGACTTCTGCCATCATAACTGGTGTAGAAGGTGCTATGAATGCCTATACAAGTGCTGCTGCTATCCCTGTAATAGGTTGGATAGCTGGTCCTATAGCCGCAATTGCTGCTGGTATAGCTGCTGCAGCCAACGTAGCCAAGATATCTTCACAACAGTTCAGTGAAACAGGAGGAGCATCGGGTGGTGGAGCTTCTGGAGCACGTGGTGCCAATCCTTTGGGAGCATTAACAAGCGCTCAGTCTATGATTGCTCCTACTCTAACAAAAGTTGGTAATAAAAATACCAATATGCCAACAGGAGGAGCTACTGGTAAGGGTGGAATAAATACAAAACCACAACCTATTAAAGCAATTGTTGTAAGTACTGATATGACCAAGCAACAGAATAGTGATGCAGCAGTTCAGAGAAGAGCCAAGATAAGATAATACTTTTAAAACACATATTTATAAATAAAAATTATGAGAACAATAAAAATAGATGGAGTGAAATATAAAGTCCCAACAACCTGGGACGATCTTACTCTTGAAAAATTTAATGGACTTAGATCATTAGAAGATGCTCGTACATCTGGTAAGATTACAGATGGAGTTGAATTTATGAATCAATTTGTTGCGGTATTAACTGGAATAGAAGGGGATACTCTACTTAAATTAACAGAGGATGAGTTGGAAAAAATTTCAAACTTGTTATCTGAGATAGTTAAAAAACCAATTTCTTCTTTCAAAGAACAGTGTGTTGTTTTAGATGGTGTTCCTTATGCTTTTGATTTGGATTCAAAACTTATGACAAGAGGAATGTTTATTGACTCAGAGAATATTACAAGAGGAGTTAATATATGGGATGTGGCACATAAGGTAACAGCAATGTTCCTGCGTCCTATGTCGGTTAAAGATTATCTTTTATACAGAGCAAAAAAAATGCTTAAAATGAAGGTTACTTTTAAGGATTTTCCTGTTAAAAAATATGACTACTCTTCTATGGAAAACAGAGCAGAGATATTTAGCAAAAAACTTCCGATGACTGCGGTTTATGCTGTTATAACTTTTTTTTTGCTTTTAAAGAAGGTCTCCAACGTGACTTCCCAATCCTCTATCCAAAACAACGAGAATCAAGAGAAGATGATGGTGGAGTAAAAACAACAAAGAAATATATCAAGACAGAGACTGAAGAATTTAATGATACCTGGTATTGGTTTGAGACTCTTTTTGAGATGGCAGGAGAAGATTTGAGTAGAATGGATGAAGTAGCAGGAGAAAATTTGTATTCAATGCTTAACTTTTTACAGTACAAAATACAGAAGTCTCAATTACAAAATTATTTAGATAAGAAAAACAACAAATAAACAACAAAAATATGCAAGATAATAATGAACCAAAAAAGTTAGCCTGTTACAGACTTCTTATTGACGAGAATGATGATACAGAAGTAAATTATATTTCTATGGTGGAGGACCCAGCTATTAAAATAGACTGGTTTGCATTTTCTAATGGAGATGTAAAACCAAAGGAACAAGAGTTTAAATTTAAGACTCTAAATAAGGAACACGCTGAGAAAAGAATGATTTCTGGTGTTTTTATGGTTCCTGATAAACCTATTTATCGTGTAGACAAAGAAAGTGGAGAAGAATATTTTGTGATGTTTACAGCCGATGATATAGAAAGAGCTAGAAATAAGTTTATGAAATCACGTTATAATAATCAGATAGATACTGAGCATAACGAGATAGCAAATGGATGTTACCTGGTTGACACCTGGATTCTACGTGATGAAGATTCTAACCCTGTTAAGAAATATGGTTTTGAAAATATTCCTGTAGGTGCCTGGGTGGGAACAATCAAGGTTGATGACGATGCGATCTGGAACGATTTCATTAAAACAGGTAAAATTAAGGGTTTTTCTGTATCTGGAATGTTTAAATTCGGAAAAAAGTCACTTATTAATACGTTCAAAGATGAAAAAACACCTCATACATTCACAGCTGAGGAACTTAAATTCATAAGTGATATAGCTGATTTTCTTCTGGATGACGAAAATATTTAAAGAATTTTACCTACAAAACAAAAAAAACACTCATTTATATATATAAGCAGATAACTATGTCAAGCAAAAAAGATAAAATAACCGAAAAGCTTAAAGAACTTTTCGCTCTTACAAAAAAAGTTACATTCTTTGATTGTCCTTTAAAAGATGGATCAATCCTTAGAACTGAAGACGAAGCTCTTGCTAAAGGTTCTGAAGTAAAGATCATCTCTAAAGATGGTGTTGAATCAGACGCTCCAGATGGAGATGTTACTTCCCAGGATGGCAATACAATCAGCATTAAAAGCGGTGTAGTTGATGCAATTGCACCAGCAACACCTGAAAAAGCTAATGAAAAGATGGATACTCCTCCAACACCAGTTGAGGGAGCACCAGCACCACAGTCTGAAGCATCTGCAGAAGACGAAGCACCTATTGATATGGATATGTTACAGGGCATTATACAGAACTTGGTAGACAGGATAGCAGCTCTTGAAGCAAAGATCAGCGATACCAGTATGACTGTAGAGAAGATGTCCGCTCTTCCTGCTGCAAAGCAGTTCAATTTCGACCCAATGGGAGATTCTCTTTATAAAGAAGGATCAGTTGGATACGAAATAGAGAAATTTAAGGCTGAAAAGAAGGCTAAGAGGACTGCTCAAACAGCTTCTAACCAAGATGCTTTCTCTGTAGAGAGAAAAGAGAAGCCAAAATCACAACAGTTTAGTAAGAATGATGCTCCAGTAGCAAACTCAAACAAGTCAGAAATGAATTTGGACAGCTTATTCGGATCAGGATTCTCAGTAGGAGCTTAATTAACTAGAAAATAAACAAATAAAAATAAAAGAATATGGCAATTAGCTATGGTAATTTAACAAACTATGTGAAGCAGTATTCACAGCCTATTATATCTAAAGCGATCCTTGAAGCTAGAACTCTTCAATTCGTAGATATCATAACTGGTGTAAAATATGCTGAGCAGATCAACATTATGGATATTAATCCATTTATTGTTCAAGCTAACAACCCTTCAAACCAAGGATTCTTCGATGGTGGTACTCCGATCTTGTCTGGAAAGACAGCGGTTGCTTGTCCTCTTAAAATTCAGAACGCATTCGTTCTTGAAGGTGTTTCTTCCCTGGAGTCTATTTGGTACTCAGAACTTATGAAAAAGGGTTCTTATGTAGAAGATGCTCCAGTGTTTGAAAAAGCATTTATGAATCTTTTAGGTAAGTATACCTCACAGGTAACTGACCTTGGTTTCTGGCTTGGATCATATGCTCCAACAGGTGCAAATGCTCACAGTGCTGATACAGCTGGTAACACAGGTTACTTGGCAGGATGTCAGGGTGTTCTTTATAACATCTTTAACACTGCATCAAGTGCTGCAACTACCTTCATCTCTTACTCAGGTGCTCCAACAGTTTCTACTATTTATGGAATAATCGAAGCAATTGTAGGTGCTATTCCAAACAATATGTTGATGTTGCAAAATATCTCTATCTGGTGTGCTCCACAATATGTGGACCTTTACAAGAGAGCGTTGATTGCAAATAACAACTTCCACTACTTCGTTCAAGGTTCAGAAGCTACTTCTGATTTGGATATCCAAATCCCAGGTCGTTCTAACATTCACCTTAGAGGTACTCCAGGTCTTGCTGCAATGGCAGTAACTGGTTCTACAACTGGATTCCAAGGATTAGTTTGTACTAACGACAATAACTTGGCTGCAGTAGTTGACCTTGAGAATGACTATGAAAAGACAACTCTTTGGTTCTCTAATGACTTTGACCAATTGAGAGCTACAACCAAATTCAAAATTGGTGGTATCCAGAGAATTGACTCACAGGTTATCGTGTACTAAAAATACACTTTAAATAAGAAAACAAGAAAGCTGCTGCAGAAAAAAGTGGCGGCTTTTTTTGCAATAAATTAACTAATTAAAACAAAAAAATAATATGGCAAATTGCGGACCTACCTCAGGCTTACCACTACCTTGTAAGACATTTATGCCTGGTCTCAGACGTATTTATATTGCGTCTTTTTATTCAGGCTCTACAGTTGGTGAAAACCTTACGTATACAACTAATGCTACATCTGTAATTACAGCTGCTACTCTTGTTACTGGATTCTTCTATCAGTATGACCTGACTAAAGAAGCTGGTGAAGTACAAGATGCTATGCACTTTAATCCACAGAATGGGACTACTTCTTACGAAAGTACAATCAACGTATATCTTTCACAGTATTCTACTGCCGTAAGAAACCAGATCGTAACTCTTGGAAAATCAAAACTTCTTTTGATTACCGAAGACAGAAATGGTCAGTATTTCCTTTATGGAACTGATGGAACTGGAGTTGCACCGAGCACTTCTAACGGAGTTGACTTGATGGATTCTACTGCTACAACTGGTAAGGCTTATGGAGCTGACCAAAATGGTTATAACCTTGTGTTTAACTGTATTGAGAAGACTATGGGTATCGAAGTTGCTGCTTCAGTAGTTGCTGGTATAACTTCTATCTAATTTTAACGCTGTACACACCTTCGTCTTAACAAACGAGAAAAAAAGAGGGTTGGACTATAAAGTCTAGCCCTTTTTTATTAAATAGAAAACTATGACAATAAAACTAAACCAAAATCAAAGCAACAATGTGATCTTGACTCTTCAAGAAAACTCTGCTTTGTTTACATATTCTGGTTATCAGCCATATTATTTGTTTGTTTTTAGTTCTCAAACAACCAATTCTTCTTTTTCTTTTGTTGCTGACAATATTTCATCGGTTTCTGCTCGTAATAGTTACGATCAATTTACAATTATTTGTACTGGAGCTACACACATTAATTTAAGTGCTGGTACCATAAATTTGAATCCAGGTATGTTCTGGCACTATACCATTTATGACCAAATTAACCAGTATAATTTTGCTATTAGCGGAACAACTGGAATGGTAGAACAAGGTAAGGTTCAATACTTCCCTGCGTCACAAGATTTCCAATATATACAAATGACTGGAGACAGTTCTTATATAGTATTCAACACCTATCAATAAGATATAAATCCATATTTATAAATAAAAATTATGAATGACGAACAATTAGATGATTTCAAGAAAATAATGGATGAGAAACGTGTGTCTTTTAAGAAAGATAGCGTAATTCAGTCTATTGACTTCAGTACGTATAATACTCCAGTCTTCAAAGAATCAAACTTCAAAGAATACATCCTGGCAGGTCACGATAATTTGTGGCCACAATACCTTACAAAGCTTTATAACAACGGAAGCATACATACAGCTATAGTTGATGACAAAATACGTAGGATCGTTGGAAAAGGGGTTAAAATCGAGGATTCTGAAGACAAAGATCAACTGGCAGAAATGACAGATTTTCTTAAGAAGACAAATATAAAAAAACAACTAAAAGGTTGGGCTCAGGACCAGCAAATTTTTGGCTATTGGTTCGTAGGTATCACCTGGAACAAAACTAGAACTGCTATTAGCAGACTATATCACGTAGATGCTACTACAATTCGTGTTGGTAAGCCTGATGAAGATGGACGTGTAAATGATTTTTGGTACAGTGAGGACTGGTCACGCTTTCGTAAGTCAGGCTTCAGACCACAGAGAATTGAGCGTTTTGATCCATTAGAAAGAATTGAAGAAAATTGTCTTCTTATGGTAAGACGTAAAATACCAAATTCTAGGTTCTATTCACTGCCACCTTACGAAGGCGCTAGAGACGCAATTGAGCTTTCGGTAACTCTTACATCTCACTTGCTTAATAGTCTTCAGAATGGACTTAATCCATCTATGATTATTAACATCAATAATGGAAAGGGTCTTTCTACAGAAGAGTTGGAGACAACTTACAGAACAATCCAAGGAATGTTTACTGGAGCAAAGAATGCAGGTAAATTTATGATGGCTGTAAACGACAGCAAGGATAATGCTACAGAAATCGTTCCTATCAATGCAAATAATATGTCTGAGCTTTATTCTAAGCTTGATGAATACGCAGAAGGAAAGATTCTTAGAATTCACAAGACAAGTCCTATTCTTGTTGGTATTGCAACTAGTGGAAAACTTGGTGGAGCAGGAAATACACAAGAACTTGAAGTTACAAGTGAAGAGTTTAACTACTCTGTAATCGAACCAGCTCAAGATGAAATTTTAGAAGTACTTCAGGATGTGCTTGAGATAAATGATTTTAATCTTAGAGTTTATATCGAAGGAGTTAAGAAAATTAGTTCTTCATATGATTCTAATACACTTCTTTCTGTTTGTACAATTGATGAGATCAGATCAAAACTTAACTTACCACCACTTTCAGAAAGTGATAAGAAGAACCTGGCTATTAATGCTTCATCAGCTGGAGCAGAACTTCCTGCAGAGAAATCAAATGCTCCATTAGAACAATCTGCAGAAGAAATGGCTATATTAACACCTGGATTACCAAATTATGTTGACCAAGCACCTACAAAGAAGAAAGAAACCGATAAAACTGAATAACTATGAGCTTTAACACGCTAACCCCCAGACCTTCCAAGGTTCTTTTTATTGACGAGACCTATCTTAAAAATTGTACTGAGATAGATCAGAACGTTGATGCTCGTTTGTTAAGAACAAGCATTCAATACACACAAGACAAATATGTATTGCCAGTTCTTGGTAACAATATATTTGAGCAGTGGAAACAGTGGATTGCATCTGGTGTAACCTTGCAGAATAATGCATCTTATTACTTTGATTCTAATGATCTATATGTACTTGAGACATTTGTTCAACCAATGCTCGCAGCTGCTTGTATGATTGAATTGGTGTTTAAAATAAATCTTCAAATTAGAAATAAGGGAGTTGAACAATCACATAGTGAGTTTTCTACCACAGCAACTGACAAACAAATAGCTTGGCTATCAGAAAACTATAGAGAGACAGCCAATTTTTACTGTCAGAGATGTACTCAGTTTCTGTCTGCAAATCCAGACATATTTGTTAACTGGTTAAATCCACAACTTGGAACGAATGGAAATGGAGCTGACTTGTTTTACCCAGAGAAGACCAAATACAATTGTGGAATATTTTTGCCTGGAATAGCTGGCGCAAATTCTGCATCTGCCACATCTGGACCAGGAGCGGGTTGGGGAATGTCTGTCCTACAGAGAATAGAATTTTTGGGTTATGAATAATCAAACAAACAAATCAATGGAACTATCACACGACACAACAAAACACATCTTACAAGTTATTGCAGTTAATATAGCTGCAATAAGTATCACCTGGAGCGATTTAAACAAGGCTCTGAGCACTCTATCTCTTGTCATAGGTATATCCTATGGTTTGTATAAATGGTGGAAGGAAATCAAATCAAATAAAAAGCCCAATTAAGGGCTTTTTTTATTTAATTGTATCTGTTACTGTGAACATTTCACCTCCTTGTGATGTCAAACTATATGTCTGTAGAATATTGTTGTTTAAACGTGTTGTAATGAAGAAGTTTGAGCTGGTATGTATTCCATATACACTCTTAACTATATCTCCTTTCTTAACACAGATTGTTGTATCACCTGAGGTCATATACGGAGAGAACCATCCCATAGGTGTCTTCTTCATATAGTATTCAATTGTATCTTTATTCAATATAAGTGCATTAACCATTCCCCCAGATGTAGAACAGGTTAGATGATAATTTGATGTCTGAGTTGTTGACGTTACAACACTTGGTTGTGTTATTGATTGCTTCTGACAGCTTGACATCATTGTCGCTATTAATACAAGTATTAAGAATCCTATAATGTTATTGATGGTGTTTTTCATTTGTCGTTGTTTTAGTGTTTATACTTAGTTATACGTGTTAATTAGCAAAAGGTTTCATAAATCTTCTTCTTTATATTTGAATCCAACAACTCTCATTATCTCAATACAACTGAATGAAACCTGGTTAACATCTCTACTAAGATGTTTGTATATTTCCTTCTCAGTAGTATAAAATGTCGTTATTTTACCCATATATTCAAATATTAATTGAACTGAGTCATTTAATTCGATTACTTCTAGTTTCATCTTATAGGTTTTTTACTTCTAAATCATAAGTTCTCCAGTCAACACCAAGTTGAATAGCCATATTTCTCTCCATAGATTCAGCATAAGCGTGTTCCATTCCATATGGAGCTCTTGGGTCCCATCCTGGCTCATCATCTTGTGTCCACTTACCATCTACTCTCTCTAGTTCAAACTCAAGATCAAAATCCATTATTTGTTTCTCAGTTATACCACGATGCTCGGTTTGAATAACCTCAATCATCTCGTGAAGGAATACTAAAAGTTCATAACGATTATCAGACATCTCACTTACACGAACCTGAAGAGTACCTGATTCATCAAACCAGTAGTCGCCAACCGTTTCATAACGATGTTCTGAGTGAGGTATTACTTTAAATTCTACTTTTTTTATGTTCATTTCATTATTGATTTTAATAGTTCTTGTATCATTCTATATCCTAGATTTATTGGAGCATTATATGTTTCACTTTTTATTTTTCCATAGAACTCTTCAATTGAACCTTTACCTATAAATGGTATTGTTTGTCTAATTCTTATTGGATCACCAATATCACGCTTAAAAAATAAAATCACTTCAAGTCCATCCTCTCTAGTATTTGCTCTGACTAGTTTTGAGAACTTAATCTTATCACCTGTATTAAGAATCATATTTGATTCCAAATCAGATTTTATATATGACCACACTCTGTTGTAGTCAATTAAGGAGTTATAGTATTCAATTCCTTTATAAATTTGTTCTATTGTGTAGTTCATTTGTTTTTGATTTTATCTTCTATTTTTAGATATATTATCGTTCCTGAAAAAAATACAATTAACAATGCCATTATACAAATTGGAGTCATTGAAATTATATAGAGAATTTTGTCCATCATAGTTATTTGTTTTTGTATTTCCATTTGAATCCGTAACCAATTCCTCCTAGCTCACAAGACTTCTTAATATTGCTGGCTCCTTTATACTTGCCACAACTTGCAGCGGCTGCATATAAGCTCTTATATTCTTGCAATTCATCTCCTGTCTCAGGATCGCATTTAATCACAATTGAGGATGATTTTTTGCTCCAGGTTTGATGCTCATTTGTAAGTTTATAAGCTCCCTTCTTACTATCATTAAACGATTTTAAAAAAGAATCATTCTCTAAATCACGCAATATAGTGAATATTGATTCTTTATTATTTAACCTTTTTGTCACTTGATCGTAGGTTTTATCCAACTGGTGAGCAGTAAGGAATATTCCTTTTTGAGACAAATTGTTGTATACTTCTTGTTTAATTGTCATATTTTAGTTTTTAATAAATGTGTGTTTTCCTTTTCTAACGTTTCTTAGAGAGCACAGTGGTTGGAAATTATACCATCTATTTGCCTCTTGTAATTCTTCTTCTGTATTAACATTTGCTATTGCCTTTCTGTGATCTAATTGCCAAGTTTCATTTTCTTTTCCTGTAATCTTTCCCCAATTATTCCAATTCATCCAGGGTTTGAATTGTTGTTCTATATATTGTTTAAATTGTTCTATAGAACATCCTAGTAATTCTTCTGCTCTTATTATCTTCTTTGTCTTTTTTTTTAATATGAAGTTTTTCTTTTTATACTGAATAAGCGCTTGAGATACTATAATTCTTAATTCAAACTTCTTCTTTTTAAACGGATCACGTTCTAGTTTTATAAGAAGTCGTCTTCTCGTTTCTTTTAGTTGATCTTTCGTCCTAGTTTGTTTCTTTATGTCTTTCTTTTCATATTCTATTCCAAGACAGTTATCAACATAACACCCATAAGCTATTATATTTCCTGTTAAGTGTTGTTCTTTAGTACGATATTCTTTTTTTTGATAGAAGAACTTTTCACTTGTTTCAGTATTGGGGTTATTATACCATTCTTCATATGTCATTGGAATTGTTTTCATATCTTTTAAATAAATAGAACCATTATTGTTATTAACTTAATGTGTTAATAACTATTTCTTTTTAGACCTCCTGTTAGCCAGGAACTCTTCTAGTTCATTTGACTCTCTCCTAGACATCTTGTGCATTGTTGTAAGCGCCCACTGTCGTTCTTTCTGAGCCTTCTGTTGAGCTTTCTTCCAGTTCTCAAATGATTCCTCAAGGAAGTGTAGTTCTTCTAATTTACGTGCAATACTGTCCTCGTAATTTGCACATATTTCTTCGTGGTAATATTCTTTTGTTTTGCTCATAGTGGTTGTTTTTAGAACGATTTAAGTATGATTTTTTTCCAGTAATTGTCCCTGCATTGTTCCCTTACACGATCTATGTGTTTCATCATATATTCGTGTGCATAATCCTTCAATCTCTTGGCGACCTTTGGGTCCTTCTTGTAGTTATGCATATAGTTTGTAATATACTTCCTGCTCTTCTCTGGATTCTCTGCTCTGTATTTGGCAGCTTGAGCTCTAAGTCTATCTCTTTCTCCAGGTATAGTCTGTCTCCTAAGCGTTTGATATATGTTGATACACTTCTTACAGGAGTGTCCACGTCCATCACGACATAGTTTGATCTTTCTGAAGTCTTCAATTGGTTTAATTTCACCACACTTTCTACATTCTTTTTTCATAATTACTTTGTTAAAAATTTGTTCAGTTCTTCCGTTTCTTTCTTAATAGATTTGGTCTTTTTTCTTCTTCCAGTGATTCCCATCTTGAACATTTCTGCTTCGAACTTTGCCATACATTCATTCTTGTGATTTATTCTGGCAAATTGTTGTTTGTTTAGTGCTTGTGTCATTTTAGTTTTGTTATTAGTTTTTCAATAACCATTATTTCTTTCTTATATTCTTTAATGAACATTAGTTTAGGTTTTGATTCATTTTCTTCTGATTCTATTCTATCAAGAAAGCAATCTCTCTTTACATTGATTGCATCTAATACTTGTTCTAGTTCTTGTTTTGTTAACTTTACTGTCTTGCTCATTTTTGTTGTTTTTATGAAGAGCTTCACTGCTACTTCTATTAATATATAGTCAAAGATATTTCTTATTAATCTAAATACAAAATTATTTTTCCAAAGTTATTAACATTTGTTGGTTATGTATAAAAAAAAGGAGCCCAGGTTTCCTTCCTGAGCTCCAAACTAAAACAACAAAAACTCCAACTTCACTATTTATATCTACATCCTTGAGAAGAGAACGACCACTTCTGGGATGACTTAATGCAAAGATACATTATATTATTCTAACTTGCAAGTATTATTTTTACGGTTTATCGCAAAAGTTATTGTTTATTTTACGGTTTATCGCAAAAGTGTTAATAGGACTTTCAAAATTTGCAAGTCCATAAAAATCTTTTACTCATTTTGCAAATGGCTTGGTTTATATAATTTCTTAGACTATTTTTTATTGAGTTTAGAGCAAACAGGTTTACCAT
>Ga0210397_10000465_pt1 | contig 27313 bp, 36 predicted proteins | sample IncBWH2OmetaG_FD_160126 | JGI IMG/M metagenome (GOLD analysis project Ga0210397, IMG submission 160126) | Forest soil microbial communities from Barre Woods Harvard Forest LTER site, Petersham, Massachusetts, United States - Inc-BW-H-2-O ...
AACGGCAGGCAGCCCAGCGTGCGACCCGGCCGCGTCTAAAAAAGGCTGCCGAATGGCTCATGCAATAGACCGTGGTCTTGCCGGTGCACGTGATATTTCTGAGTCGACCGTCGGTGCGCTGCATCGAACTAATACCGACACTAAGAAATAGCAGCGGGACAACCGGATTCCTCGGTATTGTGGAACTCCTGGACGAACAATGGGTGAGTATGGCGAGCGCAACTACCAAAGAGATCGCAGGCTCCGGCGCTTACGCGTCGACTGCAGACTTCGAGCGGATTTTCATCGAGGACATGAGCGCTCTCTACCTGCTTTCGCTTCTCTTGACCGGAGACGGAGACAGGGCGGAGGAGTGCTTTGTCGCTAGCGTCGGAGAATCCACAAAAGGAAACCGGGTATTCAAGGAGTGGGCGCGCTCCTGGGTTCGGCGCACCATCATTCAGAATGCGATCCGGCTTGTTGCGCCACGGCAGCGTTCCGGGAGAACGATACAAAGCGCTGTTTCGCCTCGAGACTTGAATTATGTGCCCCTGGGTTCGGAGGCGGAGGTAGGTGCCATCCTCGGGCTTGCACCGCTTGAGCGCTTCGTATTTGTTATGTTCGTCCTCGAACGCCATTCAGAGCACGACTGCTCAATTCTTCTCGGTTGCTCGCGGAAGGATGTAGCGGAAGCCCTGGCTCGTGCATTGCAGCACTTGGGAAGGTTGATGAACTTTCAGCAGACTGAGGCAAATTCCGGGTTAGAGGGCACATCAGGCCTCGAAAGCTTCAGGCCAGTCATCGAACTGACGATTGCTCGATATTTCGGAATACCACGCCGCAACACAACTCTTTCCCCATAAACGCGCTTCGTTAGCTTTTGGTATGACTCGCGGCATCACCCACCACTTGGGTGCTCATGTGGTCAATTTTGACCAGTTCTCCGGTCCCTTCCCGCTGCATAGTAAGAAGAGCCAACCCGCCAACGAGTCTCAGGATGATGCTGTAAGGATGCGTCTGGCCATCTGAATCCTCACCACTTCCTCATTTCAGCAAAACTAGGGGGACAATGTCGGTATCAAACACTGGGCTTTCCAGGCCAACGCTGAAAATCGTCGGCGCGCACACCCCGGTCGAGGCCGGCAGGTCAACACTTCGGCCAAGATTGCAGGTGAAGCCGTCACTGCCCAGCCGAATTGCCGTGATCGGAAACTATCTGCCACGCCACTGCGGCATTGCTACTTTCACTACCGATCTTTGTAGCGCGATCGCTGCCGAATGCGGAACGGCCGGTTTGCTGGCTCTACCCGTAAACGACGTAGAAGAAGGATATGACTATCCGGCACGGGTGAGATGGTCACTCAACCAGAATGCGGTCGCCTCGTATGAAGAAGCCGCTCGCTTCCTGAACTTCAACAATATCGACATGGTCTGCCTGCAGCACGAGTACGGAATCTTCGGCGGCCCGGCGGGAAGCCACATTTTGCATCTCTTGCGCGGGCTGAAGATGCCCGTGGTGACTACCTTGCATACCGTCCTTCGTGAGCCCAATCCAGACCAGTCGATCGTGATGAAACAGATTGCCGAGCTTTCCGACAGGCTGATTGTAATGAGCCAGCTGTCGTCCCAGTTCTTGCAGGAAATCTTCAAGGTTCCTGGCAGCAAGATCGATCTGGTTCCCCACGGTGTTCCGGACTTGCCGTTCCTCGATCCCAATTTCTACAAGGACCGGTTCGGTGTCGAGGGAAAAGCAGTTCTCCTTACGTTCGGCCTGCTGTCGCCGAACAAGGGAATCGAAAACGTGATCGAGGCCCTGCCACAAATTCTCTCGAAGCATAAGAGTCTCGTGTACATCGTCGCGGGCGCGACTCACCCGCATATTCTGCGCCGTGAGGGTGAGAGGTATCGAACGCACTTGCAGGCGCTGGCGAAGGCAGTGGGCGTGGAGTCGAACGTGATCTTCCACAACCGCTTCGTCAGTCCTGAGGAAATGGTCGAATTCATCGGGGCTGCCGACATTTACATCACTCCTTACCGTCATGAAGCTCAGGTCGTCTCCGGGACACTCGCGTACGCTCTGGGTGCCGGTAAGGCAATCATCTCAACGCCTTACTGGCATGCGATTGAACTCCTGGACGATCGCCGGGGGGCCCTCGTCCCCTTTCAAAATCCGGGGGCAATTGCTCAAAAGACGATCGAACTTCTCGATACGCCCGCGATCCGCCATACCATGCGAAAACGCGGCTACCTTTTTGCGCGCCAGATGATTTGGAAACGAGTCGCGCAAGGGTACTTGGAGAGTTTTGCACGGGTTCGCGGCGACCGCATGAAGTTCCCGCAGGTTCAGTTCTCGGCCCACGCCACGGAGAAGACGCTCAATCGCCTGCCTGCGTTGAAATTGAGTCACCTGAAGCGAATGACCGATGACACCGGAATGTTTCAGCATTCGATCTTTACGGTCCCGAACTACGGAGAGGGGTATACCACCGACGACAACGCCCGCGCGCTCGTCTTCACCGTTTCTCGTGCACAAAGAATGAGGTGCAAGCCGGACCAGGTCGGGGCCGCCGCTCCGAAGTCCTCGATCGTCTTGTCCTCGAGGTACTTAGCGTTCCTGGAGCATGCATTCAATTCGTCCAACGGGCGGTTTAGAAATTTCCTTACTTTTGATCGTCGCTGGAGCGAAACCCAAGGTTCCGAAGACTGTCACGGGCAGGCACTGTGGGCACTTGGAACAGTTCTCGGCCGCTCGGTCGACGAGGGATTGCGGGGCGCCGCAGGACGACTGTTCGAGTTCTCTCTTCCGGCAGCCGTCGAATTCCGAAGTCCTCGCGCCTGGGCCTACACAATGATCGGAATTCAGGAATATCTAACCTCCTATCCCGGAGACCGGGATGTGCAAAAAATCCGGTCGGTTCTCAGTCGGCGCCTCCACGAAATGTACGAGTCCAGCCGAACCCCTGACTGGCACTGGTTCGAGGATGTTCTTGCCTATGGAAACGCGAGATTGCCCCAGGCGATGATGCTGGTGGGATCGGCCTGCTCGGATGGTCACTTGGTTTCAATCGGTCTCGAAGCCCTGGACTGGTTGTTGACACAGCAGCAATGTGAATCCACTGGCCACTTTGTACCGATCGGCTCGCAGGGCTTTTACCGCCAGGGTGGTGAAAAAGCGCGTTTCGATCAACAACCGATTGAAGCTGCCGGCGCCGTTTCTGCGTGCTTGCAAGCGTACCGTGTGACTGGGGACACGCACTGGCGAAGCCAGGCGTGGTCAGCCTTCAACTGGTTCCTCGGCGACAATGACCTGCAGCTTTCTCTTTACGACCCAGTCACCGGTGGGTGCCGTGATGGTCTGCATCCCGACCGTGCGAATGAAAATCAGGGCGCTGAGTCAACACTATCGTTCTTGATGGCGCTGTTAGAGATGCGCTCGCTTGACGAGTCCCAACAACTGGAGATTCCGTCGTGACCGTCCCTGTCCACAAGCCCATGTCTGTTCTGATCGCTCAGCAAGAGCCACTGCTGATTCGTCATCCCGGCAACCCAATCCTCACCAGTAAGGATTGGCCCTATTCCGTTAACAGCGTGTTCAATGCGGGTGCGACACTTCTGGCGGATGGCTCGACCCTGCTGCTTTGTCGCGTGGAAGACCGCCGCGGATTGTCCCATCTTTGTGCCGCGCGTTCTCAGAACGGCGTTGACGGTTGGCAAATTGACAGTGAGCCGACGCTCATGCCCAGCCCAAAAGAGTATCCCGAAGAAATCTGGGGGATCGAAGATCCCCGCATCACCTTCGTACCCGAACTGCAACAATACGTCGTCACCTATACCTCCTACTCGCGCGGCGGACCCGGTGTGTCCCTGGCCCTCACGAAAGACTTCCGAACTTTCGAACGCTACGGCGTCATCATGCCGCCGGATGACAAGGATACGGCGCTTTTGCCGCGGAGGATCGATGGTTACTGGGCGCTCATTCACCGTCCGATGACGACGCTCGGTGCGCACATGTGGATTTCCTACTCGCCTGACCTGCAGCACTGGGGGAGGCACAGGCTCATGCTGGAGGCAAGGCGTGGTGCCTGGTGGGACGCCAACAAGATTGGCTTGTCGCCACCTCCGATCGAGACTTCCCGAGGATGGCTTGTGCTCTACCACGGCGTGCGGCACACGCCTTCGGGATGTTTGTATCGACTGGGGCTGGCCCTCTTCGAGCTTGAAAAACCGGAGAAGTGCCTGCTGCGCGGAGATTCGTGGATCTTCGGTCCCGAGGCAGAGTACGAGAGACACGGCGATGTCGACGATGTCGTGTTTCCGTGTGGTTACACAACGAATCCCGATGGCGACACGATCAATGTCTACTACGGAGCGGCTGACTGCGCGATCGCGCTAGCTCGGACTAGTGTGAGGTCTCTGCTGGGCTGGTTGGATGCCCACGGAAGCTGCGAACGACGACAACGGACGGAGTTATGAGGCTGCCGCTTTGGCTGACACAGGTTTTTGGCGGGTGTCATCACAGTCGACTGAGCAACGTGTTCACGATCCATAGACGAACGTATCAAGTCTGCCTGGAGTGTGGTCAGGAATTTCCGTATTCGTGGGAGCAGATGCACTCTGGAGTTGGTGATTCGGTGCCCAGATCCGCGTGGGCGCGGCTTCGCGTGTCGAGTGATCGCGCCCCTGCTCACGATGCATTGTGAGATGCAGCCGCCAACTCTCGATCTCGGGATTGCGCTGCTAAGGATGCTGTTTCAACGAACTTGAGAAGGGAGCATCCCGTCGATTCGTAGAGGATTGTCGGGCGCGAGTAGTGGTTCTACGCGGCCTGCCCATGCCCATGCGATTAAAGGGCTCCCTGGGTGCAAGCGAGCGCGCCCTTTTGCGTTGCTGCAACGACTCAATACTCAACACAAAATGAAGGGTCGCCATCAGGAAGTGTGGGCCGTCAGACCTGACGACGATCGCATCGACCGACTTGAAAGCATCGTCGGCAATATCCAGGTTGTCGCACACCATCACAATAGGAACGTCCGGGAGGACTTGTTTGATCTCAGAGGCCACGACCGCACCGTCCAGCAAGCCGAGGTGAAACTCGATCACCACCGCATCCACGGCCTGCGACATCAGGAGACGCAGGCCCTCATTCCCGCAAGTTGCGGTCACAAGGCGGTATCCGTCCTGCTGCAAGTAGAGGAGCTGACCGGGATCGCGATGAATGCAGAGTAAAGTGCGTTGCGCGTCCATTCTGATGTCCCATTAGAGCCCGGAAATCCCTTCACATCTGTTCCAAATTGCTCAGTTGTGGGACGTGTTCGATTGAGGCGGGAATCGATTCGCGGACGGAAGTAAAAAGAGGGTACTCAGTACCTGTGGCACATGAGCACCCTTGTAGTGAGCTACTTAGACCGGCTTTACGTTCTCTGCCTGAAAGCCCTTTGGGCCTTTCGTGACATCGAACTGTACCCGTTGGCCCTCTTGCAAGCTGCGGAAGCCGCCCGCTTGAATTGCCGAAAAATGGACGAAGACGTCTTCGCCATTCTCCCGGCTGATGAAACCAAAGCCCTTGGCGTCGTTAAACCACTTCACTGTTCCTGTTTCCACTGTTGTTCCTTTTTCTATTTGAATTGTCTGCTGAGAAGAGTCGCTGCCGGTGAGAAGAGGTAACGCTGGTTGGCGAACCGATTTTCAACTGCCAATGAACCAAACTTAGCCGATAGTCATTGGATGCAGGTTGGCGACAAACAGCTCAGATCTTTTTTACGTTGACCAAAATACTCGCTTTACCTTTGGAATGTGAGTCTTTTTGACCAGATCGGTCGCGTCCCCGTGCGTAGTATGAGTGCGGCGATGAAGCTGTTTTGCGCCGACTCAGCCTAGCGACCCCTTCTGGGTGCGCCGCCCACGCGGAGAAACTATGAAGCGACCTCTTGGCACTCTTGTGGTTTTGCTGGTGTTTGCACTTCTGTCCCTGGCACAGGATACCGGGAGTGCTCAACGCACCAATCAAGTTCCCGTGTCGGGGCAGATGGCGGGTCCCAACGGTAATTTGTCAGCGTGCCAGCATGGCTGGACTGAATGTGATCGCTCGAAGCTAACACCGTCGGAAGCGGCTGAAGTTGAGATGGCCGACCGCCAGCGCAATGTTTCGGATTGCAGGGATCGCATGAGCAGCTGTAATCTCGGGAAACTCAGCGATGCGGAGCGGGCAGCGCTCGCCGTCGCCGGTCACGACGATAATGTCGTCGCATGTAATAACGGCTATGGATCGTGTGACCACTCGCAGCTCACTGCGTCGGAAGCTCGTGCGGTCGCCCAGGCTGAACACTTGCGCAACGTATCTAACTGCAAGTCCGGGATCGGGGACTGCGACGTTTCCAAGCTCACTCAGAACGAAGCGGCTGAGGTGGCCGCCGCGCAACACGCGCGGAATGCCACCGATTGCCAGGAAGGGATGGCACTGTGCGACCCCTCCAAGCTGACGCCCGCGGAAGCGAAAGATGCAGTGACCGCCGGTCACGAGCGCAACTTGACGAATTGCAGAAATGGCTGGAATGACTGCAACCACTCGAACCTGACCACGCAGGAAACGCGCGAGGTGGAAGCAATGGAACATGATCGCAATCTTTCCGATTGCAAGGCAGGCCGCGAAACCTGTCAATACTCGAGGCTGACCGGGCCGGAATCTGGCGCCTTGACCGATGCGGAGCATGTCCGGAACTATCGGGCGTGCCTCAAGGGCTTCGGATACTGCGACAGATCCCGGCTCACGCCGTCAGAGTTGAAGGCAATTCCTGATATCTCACCGGTTCCGCGTTAGGGGGCAAGCCGACTCTCGACGATCAGTTTTGAAGCTCAGTCGTCGGATCGGTCAACGCGATCAATTGCCCGAGCGGATAGTCTTCCGGCGTGAGCGGAGCTCCAGGTGCGGTGTTCACGATCGTCATGACCTCGCCAGTGGCAACGCCCTGAATCGTGAGTCGCTGACTTTCCACCGCTACTACTCGGTAGGTCTCATCGAAAATCGCCATCGTTGTCCTCCTTAGGCTCGTCATTGGATGTGTAGACCATCTGAAGCCATTCGAAACAGGCAACAACAACAATTTACTGAAACGAAGAATCCAGCTATTTGGAGGCACGTTGGCCGCCGTTTCCCGGACCAAGCTGGAATACCGTGTCTTTTCAACATGCTGAGCAGCAGTGTCAGGGAGGGTGACGGTCCCCGGTGGGAAGTAATTACTCGACGGCCTTCCCTCGATCGGGAGCGAAACAAGCATATGACTGTTGCGCTTCGTGTCTCGCACAAAAGGATCCGCGACCCGAATTACCCACTTCCTATGATAATCAAACAGCGGGTCTGTATCTGTTCAATTGCGCTCATCTTTCCCGAGGTTGCCTTCGCACTGTTTTGTGCATCGCCACCGGCCCGAGTTTGTGTTGCCCCCGAGTGAGCAGTCTTGCTCAGACTTAGGAGGGTGGCCCCTGTCATCTTCAAAACATCAGATCAATGCTCGTGGCCATTGAACATTCGGCTCCAGGTCGCGAAAAGGAGTTGCGTATGCTGGGAATCATGCTGACTGTCATTTTGGTTGTGGCGTTTCTTGCGGTGCTGCCCCGGTGGAGCCACAGCATCAAGTGGGGCTATTATCCAAGCGGCGGAGTAGGGCTCATTCTGTTCGTGGTCGTGATCCTCCTGCTTCTTGGTCGTATTTGAACATCGTGAGCCATAGTTGGTTCCGGCCTTGCGTCCGCGCGCTCGCGATCTTCCTCATCGTGGTGACGTGTGCCGACGGGTTGTCCGCCTATTCCGTTTTGACGCACGAGGAAATTGTCGATCTGCTCTGGGGCAATGAGATCCAACCGCTCCTGCTCAAGCGTTATCCCGGCCTCAGCGCGGACCAACTGCGTGAGGCGCATGCCTACGCCTATGGCGGCGCAGTGATCCAGGATCTGGGCTACTATCCGTTCGGCAGTCGAGAATTCAGCAACCTGGTGCATTACGTACGCAGCGGAGATTTCGTTCGCGAATTGCTGCTCGAGAGCCGGGATGTTGACGAGTACGCTTTCGCCTTGGGAGCGCTGTCGCATTACGCGGCCGATATTGTCGGCCACCCCGCGGTAAACCAGTCCGTTGCGATCGAGTACCCGAAGCTGCGAGCGAAGTTTGGCAAGTCCGTACGCTACGCGCAGGACAAGACGGCACATTTGAAGACGGAGTTCGGATTCGACACGCTGCAGGTCGCGAAGAATCGTTATGCGTCGCAGCAATACCACGATTTCATCGGATTCCAGGTCTCCAAGTCACTGCTGGAACGGGTTTTTCCGGTGGTGTATGGGGTTGAGCTAAAGGACGTCCTGGCCCACGAGGACCTGGCTGTGGGCTCGTATCGTTTCGCGATCAGCCGGCTGATTCCCCGGATGACCCAGGTCGCGCTGCAAACTCACAAGAAGGACTTGATGCGCGAGACGCCGAATTTCGCGAAACGACAATTTCTGTACCGTCTTTCTCGCTCCAACTATGAAAAGGAGTGGGGAAAAGACTACGAGAAGCCGGGCGTGGGCACGCGAATCCTGTCGACCCTCCTGCGATACATGCCGAGAGTAGGTCCGTTTAAGGGATTAGGGTTCAATAACCCGACTCCCCAAACGGAAGATCTGTACATCAAGAGCATCAATACGACGGTGGATCAATACCGAGTCCTGCTTGAAGAAGTGCGTACGCACTCGCTGGTATTGCCCAACTGCGATTTTGATAGCGGGCAACCTACCAAAGCGGCTGAGTATTCTCTAACGGACGACGCCTATGCGAAGCTGCTAACCCGATTGTCGGAACGAAAGTTCGACCTGACATCCCCGGAGCTACGCGAGAATATTCTCCAGTTCTATGCGGACCTTTCTGTACCGATCGACACCAAGAAGAACCAAGGCCGTTGGGAGGATGTGCTGACTGCCCTGGACCAGTTAAAGTCTGTGACACCGGCGCCAAGTGTTGCCCGCAGCCCGGCACAGTAACCCCTATTCCGGCCCCCTCATGGAGGATTCTATGGCAGACAAACAATGGACCGTGAAAGACCTGGCTGAAGCCTTGAGGCAGTTTCCCCCAGACGCGAAGGTATATTACGAGATGGGGCCAAACGGTCCCGGAACGGTTGGCAAGGCACAGTACGTCAAAGCGTGGGGGGAGAATGACGAGATGGGCGTCCTGCTGGACCGGTAAGGTTGAGGAATAAACTGCGCGCTGTAACAATCTCTTTTCACTGCTCCGGGGTCTCTAAGAAACAAGAGCCACCACTCGCCGCCAGAGCTGCCAGATCGGTTCGATAAATATCTCGTACAGAAGCGTCCTGACGGGATTTACCACTATTTCACCTGTTCCGATCAGTGTTGCGGTTGTGAAGCGCTCGCTGAGAAACTCATGTAGGACCGCTCTTTGCGCGAGAAGCCCCCAGCCTCACCGGAATTGGTCCGGCGGGCTGGGGATTGTTTCTTGCAGCGCTTGGGCGCAACTTGCTATTTCTTGTCTTCGTTTGCTTCCGCAATCCGTGCCTGTTGGCGTGCTTCTGACACGGCCTTCATGAATGCATCCGCACTCTTCGGGGTTGCCACCTTGCCCGACAGAACTTTGCGGAACTCAACGTTCTTGCCGTAAATCGCGCGCGTGGAATCGTCATCCTGCCGCACAACCGCACCTTCGAGTGTAAGCCCTGCGAACGCACCCTTCGAGCGCGAGTACGTCAGAACTTCAGTGTTCATTTTCCAGTCCGTTCCCGCGGAGGCATGACGACCGACCGGACCCGCCGCACCCGATGCTTCTCCCGTGAGTTCGAATTTGCTGGAAAGCAGATGCTGGAAGCCCTGGTCGTTCATGATCAGCATGACCAGATCTACGCCTTCAACTCCGATCTGCAGTCCGGCGCTCCCGCCGCTAACCGAAACGAATGCGGGCGCGCTCCAACCGTTTGCCGTGCGGCAAGAGGCCACACCGCGTCCGTGCTTGCCACCAAGAATGAAACCACCTTTGATCAGGTTGGGTACTACAAGGATGCACTTTGCGCCGTTTAACACCTCTTCTGGGATGCCTTTGTCCGGAGTCGCCATGATGGCCTGCAGAACTTCGACGGACGATTGCAGGCGATCAACCGAGTCTTCGCGAGCCGAACCAGCCCAGGCGTAAGTTCCAACCATACCCATCAAGCTCATCAACAGCAGCGAAATTGTCTTTTTCATAAATTGTGACCTTTCAGAATGGAACTAAGAGGAGGAAGCTTCAGATGGCTGACTTAGTTCAGAGAACCTGAAAGAGAGAGAAGAAGAGCTCGCTCTGTCGCCATCATCGCTCAAAGGCCGAATCTTAAATGGTCTGAATAGCTCACTCTGCTGTTGCTCGAGTTGCTCCTGGCGAGCAGCTTCCTGAACTCCTCGCTGTCTATCGACGATGGCCGTGAAATGTGAGCAATCCAGCACAGTATCTTCGGGCCACTGGCGTCATGCTTGACCTTGGCAGGGTGTAAGCATGCATTCTGCATAGATATAGCGCTGCCACGGATCACGCCCATGGGTAAACATGGGCAATCGTGAAGGCGAGCCCATGGAACCAGTCCTAGTTCAGTTTCGCGATCGCGTCCGCAGGCGTTTGGCTTTCATGGCTCGGTGGTTCAGCAAGGCGTCAGCGTTCCTTGCGCCGAAACGCCCAGAGGTCCGGTCGCAAAGGATGTGTCCGTTTTGTGGGTTAATAACGTCACGTCGCAAGACTTTTTGTTTGGAGTGCGGCAAGTCTCTCAACCCTGTGTAGGGCTGCAGAGCGAATATTCCTCGCGAACGGGTTTGCGGAGATTGCAAAATCTCTCGATCTGTGACGGGTTTGGATGTTCAGTAATCTTCCAGGAAGGGTGGCACAATGAGGAAACAGTACCTTCATCTCTCCGTCTACTCATGTGACAAGTGCAGTGGACCGGTCGTGGCAGGTTCAGTTGCAGTCCGCGAGAATGAAATCTCCAGGGAGACAGAGATCAAGCAAGTGGGGGCCATTTGCCTGTCCTGCGGTCATCGCCAATCCAAAATGACAAAGCTCGGTATGCCCAGGCAGTTTCCTCCAGTTGAATGGGCACATGAAATCCCCTCAGACCGGTCGCATCTTGCGACGGCCTTCGAGGAAATGCTCCATCGCACGACCTGATGACTAAATGGACGATGGTCAGTGCAAAACCAGGTAACGTCCTTAAAGGGAGTTGCTGATTCTTAACAGGACGGAGAGAACTCTCGCGGCTTATCCTTCAAACCCGGAACAGCTCGAACAGTGGAAATGTAAACGGAAACGAATCAGGCAAGAAACTCGTGCAAGCCCTCTCTCTTCAAAAGCGCCCGGGGGAAATGCTAGTCATGCAGAACCACATTGAGCAGTGAGCTGTGAACTTGTAGCCCGCCTGCATCACCCCCGGCGTAATCAATAAAGCCCATCTTCCGGAACCGGTTCATAAAAAAGCTTACACGGGAACGGGTCGTGCCCACCATCTCAGCCAGGGTCTCCTGACTGATCTTCGGAACCACGGTCTCGGGCACTCCCTCCTTGCCGAAGTGAGCGAGCATCAGAAGCACGCGGGCGAGCCGTTTTTCGCTCGAGTTGAACAGTTGGTCGACCAGATCTTCTTCATAACGGATATTGCGCGCGAGCAGATACGCCACAAACATGTCCGATAGAGCCCGTTCGTTATGAAGCGTGTCCATCATCGCCTTCTTCTCGACCCGCAGAATCTGGCAGTCGGTTATAGCCGCTGCTGATCCCATACGGAGAGGTTGGCCGGCCAAGGCGCCTTCGCCAAAGAAATTCTCTTCGCCCAAAATGCCGATGGTGGCTTCCTTGCCGGCTTTCGATACGACTGTGAGCCGCACCTTCCCTTTTTGAATATAGAAGACAGCATCCGCCGCATCCCCCTGACTGAAGATCCTTTTCTTTCGCGCAACCGCGAAGCTCTTCCTGCCCTGGCCAATTGTGGCGAGGAAGCGGTCGGGATCGAATGCGCGTTTTCTCCTGGTTGCCGCGGCAGGACTCATCTCGTCTGATTATAGTCCTGCAGAAGGGAACCTCCTGCGAGTTTGATCCAATTGGCGCAGCGTGGGCGCGCCATGTGTCAGGTTTTCTAAAATGAGCCATTCTGCACAGTATTTCGAAGGGAAAACAGCGATTCTAGAGGTGCCTCCGGCCCTAACGGGAACTTGCTGCGGCAGCCGGATTGGGGAGCATCCTTCATGTCATTGCCCATTCAAGTCGGCGCCGTTTTGATTGACGAGTCACCGCGGATCGCGCAACTGGTTCGCTTTGAGAGCGAGCCATATTTGGGGAACTGGCGCCTGGTTAAGGGGCTAACGGGCTTCTCATTGGACCGTATGATCCGCCTCTCGGGATGGAACTTCTTCTTCATGGCGACAGAAGTAAAAGCGATCATCTTTGGTGCTCTTGGGACGAGCAAGGTCCACAACGCGATGACACGAATTCTTCAAAAGGTGAGAGGGCAACACTTCAATAGCCTCGAGGTGACGGCGATCGAAGAAAGACGGTTTCTCGGTGTGCCCTATGCCGTTGTTTCAGCACACTCTCGGCATGTCCAGCAGAGTTGTTACTTAGATAGCGCCGAGGCACGTCGGACGTCGCAGCGCGATGCAGCCTGGGCCAGAGGCTGAGCGCAGGTCCGATGGGGAGGTGGATCTATGAAAGCGAACGAGAGCCAAAGTCTGGAGCGAATCCTCGAATCTGCAGTGGTTGTGTCATGGGCAGACCTCATGCGCAACGCACAAGCTGGCTTGATTCATATTGAGTACGGCTTCTCCGCGGACGGCACTATCGATTCTCTGAAGTTCTTTTCATCTGTAAGCCGGGGTCACTGGCTGCTGGCGGTTGAGTACTGGACCTCACCTTCCACGTCTCACAGTACTGGCGTGCGCTTTCATAATGGATACGAAGCGGAGGGGCTGAAGCACACGTTAGATTTGGTGATGCAGCACCAAACTGAATTCTCGCTTCCGGTGGATTTTGGAAGGCCGGGACTGCTCCAGATCGCAACCCCCACGCAACAGGGGAGCGGTGCGGCCTCCGCGCTGGTTAGCGAAACTCTTCACCATCTGCGCTCTGTCGCCGAACTTGCGCCGGCCTGACTCCGAAGTAAGAGCGGTGGTGCGAGCACCCCTGGTACAAACACCGGCCATTAAGGGTAGTGCAACTCAGTGCCTACTCCCCATATATCTGCTCAATGGTATGTCGCAGAGCGATCAGATTGCTGCGCGAAGATGCTGCAGCACGACTGATAGGGTTCCTGGCAAGTTCGGTCTGGTAAATCTTTATGAGGAGATTGGCCTGTCTCCGCAGACGTGCAATTGTTGCAGAATCGAATTGTTCTTCAGGCATACTACATTGTACTGGTTATGGGGCAAATAGTTCGCTGTCGACGCAGTTACGATGGTGGAGGTTCCTCTTGCTAAGCACGTAGCACCGGCTTAGGGGCCGGATCCAGCGAGCGCTTGATCGTTTTCTCTAGTCTCGGAGCTCTATCCCTGGGTTACCACGCAGATACTACGGAGTTAGTGCCCTGAAGTTCCAACTTGCCCCGCCGCAGTAGCGCAAACACTTGAATGTTTGCGAAATAGCGGCTTTCATTCCTTGGAGAATCGGAAGTCTAAGTCTCTACCGATATTAGCTCCGGGCTGCAACGGGAAGTTCGGATGGAATTGACAACATCTTCAGCGGTGAACCTCCCCATAAGCAGAGCGAGCCTGCGATTGCTGGTTGTTTGAATAGGGGTCCGATCGATGCGCTGCACGTACTCAGGACCGCGAGTGCCTTGGCGATTCGTCTTTACAACAAATCTGATAGTTTTCATGATTGTACTTATCCATTCTACACTCTGCTCCGATTCTCTGCTTGTGGTGCACGCGGTTGCCCGGCAGACCGGTGGATGCCCTCTGAACTCTAGGCTCAGAATGTAAGCGATGAAAAGTCCGCCCACGGTTCCAGGGCCGGTAAGGTTCGCAGCACATCGTGCGATGCTGAACAGCTCCGCGCAGAACACGACTAAGTCCGGCGACCACGCAGCAGATTCAACGCATCCAAGGCGTTTTCTAATTTGCGCCGTTCATCCGAAGTCTCCCCCAGAACTCCCATGCGGCGCTGGATTGCAGCATTGGCCTCGGTCATTCGCAGCAATCGAAAAGCTGGGTTTCTTTCGAGTATCGCGGCTCTGTACTTCATGGACCACTCCGGTCGGACAGCCATGTTTTCTACACTCCTATATAGGGTTGAGAGAAGCCGTTTTAAAGGTTCGCGGTTGAGATTCAACCGTTTGCGGTAATCTCCTCGTCAGGTTTCTCAAACCTTCTATCCAATTGTTCGGCCGTCCGCGATCAGCTCAGGGCTTCTCTGTTTTCTGCCCATTGGATGTCCAGTAGCTTTTGCCTCAGGTCGGCAAAGGTTGTCCATAAGGTCGCCGAGGATGGCACACAATATAGTAGGTAGTACCCGAGGCAAGAAACTGGTCAAAAGTGAACACTGGCGCGAGCCTAATTCTTCTCGGTAACTTCTTGCGTAGTCTGCGCAGCGGCCTGGGCTACCTCCGCGCGACGGGATTTCTCCTGCAATTGCGCCGCTTTCTTCATTAATTGTCGGGACCGATCTGCTCGGGATTTCGCCCGTTCGCGTTCCTGGCGGGCTTTCTCACGTGCGGTCAAATTGTTGTTTGGCATGAAACTATCTTGTCACATGCCAGGGAGCTTGGCCATTTCTGTTTGTTTGCAGTCGGAAGCAAACGCTCGCGATACTTGACAACTTCACTCCGCAAGGCTAGGCTCGACAGTGAGCAGAGCTTCTCTTTCCGCTCTTTCAGGTTTCCTGAGCTAAGTCAGCCCATCTGAAGTTCCCCTTCTTAGATCACGATGAATTCCGGAGGTTGACTATGTACGCTCGCAATGTAGCTATCCGCCTGAAGCCTAATACTCTCGGCGACTTCACTAAGACTTTTGAAGCCAACGTGGTTCCCATCCTGCGCCGCCAGAAGGGATTCCAGGACGAAGTCGCATTCGCAATGCCAAACGGAGTCGATGTGGTCGCGATCAGTTTGTGGGAAAGTAAAGAGAATGCGGAGTCCTACAACACCGCTGGCTATCCGGAAGTTCTAAAGAACCTGGAAAAATTCCTCGACGGAAGTCCAAAACTGCGCGTTTCGGACGTCATTAGCTCGACCCTTCATACGGCAGCGGTGGTGGCAGCCTGAATGGCTTGTCAATCGGTTCGGGGACGGCACGAGCCGTCTCCTGGTCGATCTTGGTTTCGCCTTTACGGATGGAGAGAAAATGCCTTCAGGAATTCAGATCGGCTCGATTTTGGTCAAAGCGCAACAGCTCAAGATCGAGAATTTTGGTTTCGAGAGCAACTCCTACTTGCAGGACTGGAGCCTGGTTCGAGCGGTTAATGGCTTTTCGTTCGCTCACAGCGTCCGAGCAGCTGGCTGGAACTGTTTCTTCATGGCACCGGAGGTCCAGGGGAATGCTTTCGGATCCATCCGTCCAGGCAGTCTGCGGGGTGCCCTGCAGCGTATTTTCCTGAAGGTGCGCGGCGATGACTTCAATTGCCTTGAGGTAACAGGGATCGCGGCTCGCAGCCTCTTCGGCATTCCGTACCTAGTGGTGTCCGCGCACTCGCGTCATATCCAAAAAGGGTTTCGTCTCGATCAAGCCCACGAACGCCGGGCTGCGCCGAGCGCGGCAGAGTGCGCCAAGGGTTAAGACATGCAGTGCATAAGTTTTCCGAGTCTGACAGACGAAGATGAACCCATTGAACACGACAGATATATTTCTCGCAGTCGCGGTTTCGCTGCTCTTCGTCGCGGGCGTCGTCCTGCTCGTTGCAACTCTGCGCGAGCGGATCAGGGTCCGCAAACAGTGGGGCTGGCGCGCCTGATGGAACGCACCGGCGATTTGCACACGAAAGGTCTGCCGATCCCTTGTCGGGATCAGACATACCCTTAAGAGGACTATGCTTACGAAATTCATGAAATGGATCGCCAGCGCTGCGCTCCTCGGTGGTCTCTTGCTTCCCGCGTTCCTGGAACGCTTCGCCGGGGGATACCGGATGGTCTTGCTGATCCTGATTCCCGCCGCTGCTACTGTGGTCATATTTCAGGCCGTTGCTCTACACGAATATCGATGGGTCGCCGCCTTTGGCGTAGTAGCTTGCCTGTTCAATCCAGTTGTGCCGTTCGGATTCTCGATCGCATCCACCCTAGTCGTGGACACGCTCGCACTCATTTTGTTTGCAGGTTCCCTGAAGGTGCTGAAAACGCCGCCACGGCTCTCTATTGCGTCCATTACGGATCGTATGCCGGGCAGCGAGTCGTTATGAGGCAAAGCCAACCGCGAGGGACGGTTTCTCTTCACCATGTCTGAACGTCAATGTCCGGAATGCGGAGGCGAGTTGGGGCTTGCGCTGCGTCCAAGTCAACCAGAGACTCCAAACCTCGCTGCACCTTATACTGCGACCCGATCCACTCTCTGGAGATGTAGTACTTGTGGTAATACATTCACGGCAGAGCAAGTCCGGCACGGCAAACGTGTGCGCTCGAAAGCACCCCAATCTCAATAACGATTCATTTCTTGTGCCATGAGCACAGCAGCCGTCGTGTAGGTTTCAGCAAGTGCAGTACGATAAATCCTTAGAGAGAAGGTCAAACATGGCCGAATCACAAGAAGGAACATCAAATGTCCGGGAACGAGGCACCTCCTCGGCCGAAGCGGTCGGCGAGACCGCTACCGCAACTGGGAACCGGGAGATGAAAACACCTAAATCACCGGAACGCGCCACTGACAAGCGTTTTGTGCAGAGGCATAACAACGTAATGAAGGCGCGCGCCGCACATAGGCGCAACATTCGGCGATCGAACACAAACGGCTAAAGAGGTTGCGGGAAAGTCTCGCTCTTCGGGTTCCGAGTGGACCGTTGGATGTACGAGGGCATCGCTATAGCGATGCTGTTAGACAATGCTTTTCTGTCGAGTTCTTTAGGGGCCGGAAGGGAATTTGTGACTTTTGCGGGGTACCCCGTGAACAACTCATCGAACAAGAACGCCTAACGTCGCGCCAGAAGAATTACGCCTGGTGGGTCCAGGATCAGATGACGCTCGCTCCCAGCGAATTCCTGCACCGCTTCTTTCTGCACGTGCTGCCCAAAGGTCGAGAGTCGCACGCTAGCGGTTGATGAAAACCCGCACTCTTGCCATTTGCTCTTTTCGCTCGAAGAAGCTGACCCTTGCCTCCCGCAACGCAACAATTGATAGTTTCCGGTTTGCCGACCAGCCGACAACTTACGCGTCGGGAGGAAAAACAGGGCAATTGTAGGAGGTGTTGCGCGCCGTGTTAGCATCGTTCTGGGGTTGGATTTTCGCATCCTGCTGAAGCTACCGCTCCATATCCAACAAAAGTCTTCTTCTCCATGCAGGATGTCCCGAAAAAGGAGTTCTGCGCGGCTATGAACGACATTCGAAAAGTAATCCGTGTGGGAGAAGAAGAGGGCTATTCCACCGACAGCGAGATGAATCACCCCATTCCACCAGGCGTGCCTTCCGCGCAGGATATAGACGATCTGCTTGCCACCATTCGCACCCGCGGCCTTGACGTGCTTGAAGAGGAGCCTCAGTTACCGCATTCGGGTCTGGATCAAAGGCTGGTTGGCGAACCGGACGAAATTGTTCTCAATCCGGCTACGGTTGCCACTGAGACGGCCAACGATCCAGTGCGCGTTTACTTGCGCGAGATGGGTGCCTCACCTCTGCTCACGCGTGAAGGGGAAGTGGAGATCGCCAAGCGCATCGAACGCGGACAACTCTCCGCCATGAAGGCGCTTTCACGTTCACCCATTGTGATTCAGCAGGTCCTAGCGATGGGTGAGGACTTGAAGCGGGGTCTGCGGTCGATTAAAGACACGGTCGTCTTCGATGAGGAAGAAATCACCGAGGAGATTTTGCAGGACCGTGTCAAGAAAATTACCCGCTGCATCGATCAGATACAGCGCAATTACAAAAGAGCCCGCAGCCTGGCGGAACAGATGGTGACTTTCGCAGCGGATAAGAAGGCACGGAGATACCGCCGCTGCCGATGCCAGCTGAGCCGCGAGATGGTTCGGATTTCACTGATTATCCGCGACCTCGGCTTGACCGCATCGGAGCGCAAGCGTCTGACGGAACGGGTGAATCACACCACCGATCTCATGCGTTCGCTTGAACGCCAGTTCAGTAACCTGGAAAAGAAGATTGAGAACACGCGCAGCGAGGAACTCAAGAAGAGCTGTCGCACCCTGCAGCGACAGCATCGTGCCGAGATGAAAAGGCTGGAAAGCGCGGCCGGTATGACGTTCGCAGAACTGCAGCGCACACAGCGTGAAATCATCCAGGGCGAGATGGACGCGGAACAGGCAAAACACGAGCTCATCGAAGCCAACCTCCGCCTCGTGGTCTCCATCGCGAAGAAGTACGGCAACCGCGGCCTTCAGTTCCTCGACCTGATCCAGGAGGGCAACGTCGGCTTGATGAAGGCGGTAGACAAGTTCGAGTATCGCCGCGGATACAAGTTCTCCACGTATGCCACGTGGTGGATTCGCCAAGCCATTAGCCGAGCGATTGCCGATCAGGCACGCACCATCCGGCTACCGGTACACATGATCGAGATCGTTAACAAACTGGTGCGCATCTCGCGGCAACTGGTGCAAACCCTGGGCCGGGAACCTACCTCGGCAGAGATTGCTCAGCAAATGGACATTCCGGAAGCCAAGGTGCGCAGGGTGCGCAAGATCATGCGGACGCCGATCTCGCTGGAGACGCCGATTGGAGAGGAAGGGGACTCACACCTCGGCGACCTCATTGAGGACCGGGCCCAAGTCTCGCCTGCCGAGGCGGTCATCAACGCGAACCTTAAGGAGAAGACTGCGCACGTGTTGCGAACGCTCAGTGCACGGGAAGAGAAGATTCTCAGGATGCGCTTTGGTATAGAGGACGGCTCAGAGCGGACACTGGAAGAAGTTGGCCGGTCGTTCGATGTTACCCGCGAGCGTATTCGCCAGATCGAAGCCAAGGCGCTGCGTAAGCTGCGCCATCCCTCGCGATCCCGCGAACTCAAGGCACTCTTCGATGACGTAGGCGAATAAGCGAGCTCGAATATGAACCGATTGGTATAGTCACCGCTGAGGTATTTCGAATCAGTTCCAGGTTTGAAGATTGTTCTTGCGCGTTCCTGGAGCACCGAAGAGTAGTGGCTACGAGCGTCCCGAGAAATCCTGTCTCATCGCTGACGATCTGGTGAAGAGTTCGGAGTCTCTGTCTCCCGTAGAGCTTTCGATTCTCGCCCTTCCAATTCAGCTTGGCGATGCTGGGTAGCTTCAGCGGGATCTGTTCCCGCTCTGAGATCTGTTTTCTCGATGAAGTAGCGCCAGCCTTCGTGCCGATCGGAGGACTCTTGAGAATCCTCAAAGGTCTTCAATTCTAACAGTGCGCGCTGCTTGCCCTTGACCACAGCGACCACACCAGCCGAGCGGTAGGTGCGAACGTTATGCCGGATGATTGCGTAAGAATCGATGAGGTGGTCGCGTGTCAGAAAGAATCCGTTCCTAGCTCTCTGAGAAACGATCAAGCGGCAATTTTGCCGCGCTCGCAGTTCACAGCCTATGTCGCCGATGATCTCTGTTTTCAGAATCAGGTGTTGATTCGAGATGAAGCTTCGGGCGAGCTTCGTTCACTCTCATCGAACGCCCGTTAAGGATCTTTCCGTCCAGCGCCGCGATAGCGGCTTGGGCTTCCGTCGCTTGCGTCATCTCGACAAAAGCAATACCGCGGGGCTCGCGCGTGTCCCGGTCCACGACGATCGTGACGGTTTCGACGGCTCCATGTCCTGAAAAAAGGTCCCGCAGTTGGTCGTCTGTTACCGTGATATCAAGGTTCCCTACAAAGATGTTGGTCACCAGTTCATTTCCTGCCCGCTGATCTTCGCGAACGTACTTCTAGAACCAGAAGCGATTTTCAAAAGGCGATCTCGAGAGATCGCCTTTCCGCAAAGCGTCGTGCTCTCAGACTGGATGTACGTTCTCAGCCTGCCAGCCTTTGGGGCCCTTCGTCACGTCGAACTGAACCGTCTGACCCTCCTGAAGGCTCTTGAACCCCCCCGCCTGGATCGCCGAAAAATGCACAAAAACGTCTTCGCCATTCTGACGGCTAATGAAGCCGTAGCCTTTGGCGTCGTTGAACCACTTTACCGTTCCTTGTTCTGCCATGTTGATACTGTTCCTTGTCAAATTTGATTTTACGCTGGAGAGATTCGGAGGTACTGAAGGGCAGGTTACTGGCTGTTGAGGCGAGAGCTGCTCACGACCGATTCGGTCTAACGCACACCGGAATCGTACGCGTAGCCCGCACAATTAGCAAGGCGATTCAACCATCCGTGTCGTCCAGCACCGGGCTGGCTCTGCGAACGGAACGACGGTTTCATGCCCAATTGTCGTGCCTTCACAGTCGCAAGGTACGAGCCTTCAGCATGATTGTGGCAAACAGCGTATACTGAAAGTTCTTAACCTCGAAGATAAGCCGCTAAAGCACCCAGCGCCTTCGCGATTGAGAGATCGAGAGGCGATATTCGCGTAACGTTTACTCCTAGTAGCCAATCTGCTCCACGACCGGTTGCGATTGCAGTCGAAGGCGTGCGTCTTGAGGCGCCTCATAACGCTGATCGCGACGATGCCCTTGGCGGCAACCGTCTTACTTCGCTCTCCGTCCGACTTCAGGGTGGGTGTGTGTATTATTGTGACGTTGGCAGCGGCCACGGTTGTGGTTCGCAGCCTCTTCACCGGCAAGTTCATGTGGACACTGCTTTTCATGGGAGCTCTGGACATGTTGACACCCTTCCATCGGATGCGGTTTTCCCACCTGGTTATAACCATACTCGACATGGCGACTCTGGTGCTTTTTGCGGCTTCGCCGATACTCCTTGGAAAGTCTACCCGTCCGTTTGTGCTTAAGGATCCTAAAGGAAATGTTTGATCACCCGGCAGCAACCGCCGAAAATGACAGGAGCTCATGATGTCAGCACGAAATGGAGACAGGTCCAGATTTAACCGGGAGCGCAAACAGAAGATCGCTCGGCGGAAGCGCACCAAAGAACTGCTGAAGAGCGCGGCAATGGCACCTAGGGCCTCAGCCCGCGTGCAGCCACGGTCGGTGTCGGCATGACCGCGCCGATGGCTCCGGCGTCACTGCTCTCTGCGCCCATCCCGGGAGAAGTCAAGAAGAAACGAGTGCTGCTCGTCGACACTTCAGAGGCGAAGCGGGAGTTGCGCGCTGAGGTGATGAGAAAGCTCGGAATGGAGGTTGACTGCGCGGCCGACGTCGCGGAAGCTCGTTCATGGTGGAGAGCTGCCTTATACGATCTGGTCTTGATCGATATGGAAAAGGGGCAGGGCTATCGGGACAAGTTTTGCGATGACATTCGCAGCGCGATACCCCCGCAGCGGTTGGCGTTCCTGGTCGGCAGCCCCGAATATCTTGCGAATTCGCCCAATGAAGAGTCGCTGGTGCAGAGCGTCGTCGACGACCAGATGATGGGTGACTTGAGAGTGGCCCTCGCCGCCGATCGTGGAGATCTGTCCCAGCGTTGGGGCATCCTGGAGGCATCGCGGCGAATCTCCGCGGTTCGCTCCACGTCACTTGCCCGCACCCAAGCGATGCGCTCCCTGCCCGCTCCGCCACGAGATTCTGAAGGACGTCCATCGAAACGAAACACGACCCCGGTCAACCCAGATGACTTACTCAGAGAGGAATTGCGATGAAGAACCTGTACGTTGGAAATCTGCCCCACAGCACAACAGAAGCCGAGTTGCGAAACATCTTTGAAGCACACGGACCGGTGGAAAAAATCACTCTTGTGACCGACCGGGATACGGGCCGCTCCCGTGGTTTCGGCTTCGTCGAAATGACCAATGCCAGTGAAGCCGACAAGGCTATCGCGGCACTGAACGGCACCGATCTGGGTGGACGGACCTTGACCATCAACGAGGCCAAGCCAAAAACAGAGCGTCCTCGGGGTGGCGGCGGTCGTTTTGGTGGAGGCGGAGGCGGCCGTGGGCGCGACGACTATCGCGGCCATCCGCGGCAGCCGCGCGAACCCCGCTGGTAGTTTTTCGAACACAATGTGCCGGTGAGTTTACGTGCCCGCCGGCTACAAGCAAAGAATAGGGGATACGTATGCCTAGAGGGCGATCAACATTTACAAAACGCCAGAAGGAACACACACGGCAACAGAGACAACGGGACAAGGCAGAGCGCAGGAATCAGCGAAAGCAGGATAAGCCTGTGGAAGGCGGCGCAGATGAGATGGCCGAACTGCGCGAACATGCTGCAGCGCAGGCGGCGTTGTTCAACATTGGTGTGGAGGAAAATGAAACTGCGGAGGAGACCACGCCCGATGAACGAATGAGCCAGTGATGTGTGATTGCAAGTCTGCCGGAGCATCATGGCCCTGGCAACCGGGTTTCGGGACCAAGCGTCTTCGCATACGAGATGCGTATTTGAGTTCTAGTGCAGGAGGGTGAGTGTGGCAGAAGTTCGATTACAAGAGGGCGAATCCTTAGAGAATGCGCTCCGTCGCTTCAAACGTAAGGTTCAGACGGAAGAAATCATTAAAGAAGTGAAACGTCACTCGTACTATTTGAAGCCGGGCGAAAAGCGGCGGGTGAAACAGGCTTTGGCGCGAAAGCGCGCGCGGAAAAAGAATCGAAAGGAAGGTTCATTCGCAACCGACTCGCGCCGGGAAAAATGAGCGATTTGGTAGAGACCACCCGCTCGCAAAGTGCCGGGGCCTGATGCCCCGGCAACCAGATTCGGGATTCTACACAAATACCTCTCCCGGCAGAGCGGTCAGGGTTCGCGAGGCCAGCGTGTTTTGGATCATTCGCCTCGGTGATGCGCCCCTCGCCATCTCAGTGTGCTTGCGTTCGATCTTTAGCTGGAGAGTGCGTTCGATCTGGCGCAGTTCCATTACCTCCGCTCCTGCCGCCAAGGTCGAAGCGCGTCCCTGTAAACCTGCTCTACCTGTGCGACCAACTCGATGGATGAAGTCTTCCGCCATTTTGGGCACATCGTAGTTAATGACGTGGGCCACGTCATCCACGTGCAGACCACGTGATGCGATATCAGTCGCTACCAGCACCTGGTAGCGGCCTTCCTGGAAACCGTTCAGAGCTCCGTTGCGCTGCGATTGAGAGCGATCGCCATGAATCATGGCAGCCGCGAAACCGTCGCGCACAAGCTCTTTCGCAAGACGCTCGGCGCCACGCTTGGTACGGGTGAAGATCAGAGTCTGGCCCTTTTCTGCATAGAGAAGCTGGCGGAGACACTCGAGTTTCTCTCCCGGCCGCACTTCGTAGGCCTTTAGCTGTACGCTCTCCGCGGGCTTGAGCACCGAACCCAAAGCGACCCGGACCGGATTGCGCATATACTCATTCACCAGGCCGGCGACGGACCGTTCCATCGTGGCCGAGAAACACAGTGTCTGGCGCTGCTGGGGCACGACCGACAAGATGCGACGGATCGCAGGCAAAAATCCCATATCCAGCATGCGGTCGGCCTCGTCGAGCACGAGTATCTTGACGTTCTGCAGATTGGCGAGCTTGCGATTCATGAGATCCTGCAAGCGTCCGGGAGTGGCAATGATCAGTTTCGATCCGGCGCGCAGACTTTGGATCTGTGCCTTCTCGGATACTCCGCCGATGACGAGCGCGGCTCCGGGCATGGCTTGGGTGCGCAGTTGCTCGTATTGTTCCTGAACCTGGATGGCAAGTTCCCGCGTTGGCAGCAATACCAGAGCGACAGTCTGACCAGCCGGCTCGTGCTGCAAGGTCTCGACTAACGGGACGAGGAATGCCAATGTCTTGCCGGTGCCAGTCTGGGCGGTCCCGATGACATCGCGGCCTTCAAGCGCAGGAGGAATGGCGCGTTCCTGGATGGGGGTGAGATTGGTGAATTGAGCTGCCGCCAGCCTTCGCTGCAACGCGGAGGACAAGGGCAGTTCCGAAAATGTGGTCATTCGAATTTGTTTCTTTCTGGAGGGGCAGCTGTCACGCACGCCCTGACACACGTCTAGAGCTGTGATGCCGCTCACATTGAATTTTTGGATTTCACGCAAGTAAACGGTGGGCAGGAAAGGCGGAGATAAATCTAGTCTGAGAAAACGACTACCGCGTGACGAGCAAACCGTAATCAATACGTGGAGTTAGTATACCAGAAGAGACGACAAGGCACAGATTACAACGGTCACCTTGAGTTCCCGGGAATGTTGACGGTCGAGCCTTTTTTGGAGAGGCGCTTTGCCCGCTGGAAATTCGTCGGTTGAGAATGTCAATACATTAATCCTGATCTCAATCGATTGGGCTGGTTGGTTGAGCGAAAACTTGGCTTCATCAAACGGTGGAGGCGGTTTTTCAAGAGCGATGCCGGTGTCAGGCTGCCGAGCAGTCTTTTTGAATGCCGATGAACTATGAACCAAGCCAGAAACCTCGCCGGAAGCGCAAAGCTTTGGACCGCGTTTTATTTCGTCGTCATCTGTTTTTTTCGCTCCGGACGGTGGTGCCTTGCCAAATCTGAACTTGTTCGGGCAACTGTCCGGTGACTGTCGACGTCAGTCGCCAACCTTTGCTAAGCTGTCGGTTCTCTGATTTCCCCTGAGCGAGGGACTTCTCGTAGCGCAATTGTTTCCGGCCCCTTCAGGAAAGAATCCGATGGCGTCCGACTCCCCTAGCACCCAAGCACCGGCAGTCTTAACCAATCCACAGGTCGTCTCCTCTCCGCTGACAAGCACAGCAATTTTTCTTGTCGTCACGATTAATCCCGGCGACAAAAATCGTGTCACAGTCCGCTCACTCTGTGCCGATCTCTCGGCGCTTCTACGCAGTGTCGGTTTTCGCGCACTCGACGGCGCACTGTCCTGCATCATGGGTTTCGGTTCCGACGCCTGGGACCGGCTCTTCGGCTCCCCACGGCCAGCCGAACTTCATGCTTTTCGTGAGATCCGCTCCGGCGCGCGCCACGCTGTCTCCACACCCGGCGACCTGATTTTTCATATCCGCGCCAAGCACATGGATCTGTGTTTCGAGCTCGCCAGACAAATCATGGATCGCCTCGAAGGCGCGGTCACCACAGCCGACGAAGTCCAGGGGTTCCGCTACTTCGACGAACGCGACCTTCTCGGCTTCGTGGACGGCACCGAAAATCCCACAGGCGGCGCGGCCGCCGATGCCGTATTTATTGGCGACGAAGATCCCGCGTTCGCCGGTGGAAGCTACGTCATCGTCCAAAAATATCTTCACAATCTTGATGCCTGGAACAAGATCTCCACCGAAGCCCAGGAAAAGATAATCGGCCGGACCAAAGTTTCCGACATTGAGCTCGACGACTCCGTGAAGCCCAGCTGCGCTCACAACGCCCTGACCGTGATCGAAGAAGACGGTAAGGAAATTAAAATCCTGCGCGATAACATGCCGTTCGGGCGCCCTGGCTCCGGCGAGTATGGCACCTACTTCATCGGCTACAGCCGCTCGCCGCGCACCATCGAACAAATGCTCGAGAACATGTTCATCGGGCGCCCAGCCGGCAATTACGATCGCATTCTCGACTTCAGCACTGCGGTCACGGGAAGCCTGTTCTTCGTTCCAACTGCCACGTTTCTGGATGGCGTTTCGCCCGACCAGCCTGTGGTCGCCGCGTACTCGGGTGCACAGAAACCCGCGACAGCCCCAGCGTCGGCCGAAACTTCCGTCCCTACAGTGCCATCCAAGAATGGTTCGCTCGGCATAGGTTCTCTAAAAGGAGAAGAGTCCCATGAATAATCTGCATCGCGAGCTGGCTCCGATTTCTGATGCTGCGTGGGCTCAGATCGAAGAAGAGACGACGCGCACAATCAAGCGCTATCTGGCCGGTCGCCGAGTTGTGGACGTTCACGGCCCCGCGGGTTCAGCTTTCGCAGCGGTGGGGACTGGGCACCAGTCTCCGATCGCCGCGTCCGGAGATGGTGTAACGGCCCAGCTGCGCGACGTGAAAGCTCTCGTCGAGCTGCGCGTTCCCTTTGAGCTCGAACGCACGATGATCGACGACGTCGAACGCGGGGCCAATGATTCCGATTGGCAGCCGGCAAAAGGCGCCGCGCGCAAGCTCGCTTTCGCGGAAGACCGCGCCATTTTCGAAGGCTATGCTGCGGCTGGCATCGTCGGTGTTCGGCAGGGAACCAGCAACCCTCAAAAATCTCTTCCCTCCGATGTACGAAAGTACCCGGAAGCCTTTGCGCAGGCCTTAGCCCAGTTGCGACTCGTCGGCGTCAACGGCCCGTATTGCATTCTGCTGAGCGCGAACGCCTATACCGAACTCGCCGAAACCAGTGACTACGGGTATCCGGTGCTGGAACATGTCAAGCGGCTCGTTGAAGGGAAAATCATCTGGGCACCCGCCATTGATGGCGCGTTCGTGGTCACCACCCGCGGCGGCGACCTCGATCTTCAGATCGGGCAGGACGCTTCCATCGGCTACTTAAGTCATACAGATGCGCACGTTAACCTGTATTTACAGGAGACGTTTACCTTCCTCTACCTCACCTCTGAATCCGCGGTCGCGCTTAGTCCGCCATCCTAAGATCCCAAGATTTTGAAGCGCCGAATGGCTTTCATGACAGAATCTGAAAGCGTATTCGTGCTCGCGATGACTTGTCGTTCCGAATCTCTTCGATATAGGCTCGGGTACACGAACGATTGGGCACCACGCGCGAGTGCCATTCACGCGAGTGCCTATTAGAAGATGACTGCGAATCTCGACAGCGAACGCTTCCGGAGCGGCGCGGAGAAGTACGCCGCCTACCTCGAGACAGCGGAGGGCCGGTTGCGTCTCGATCTCCCCTTTGCCAACGTGCAGGAGTGTCTGCCAAAGACCGCGCAGTCGTTGCGGGCTCTGGATCTTGGATGCGGCACCGGCGCGACGGGAGTGCGCATGGCGGGCCTTGGCGCCCATGTCACGCTGCTGGATTCTTCCGCGCAGATGCTCGAGTTGGCGGAACGTGCGGCGAAGGAAGCAGGAGTGACAGAGAGCATCGCGCTGAAACACGCCGACGTCGCCGATTTGTCAAATGTGTTTGAGGCCGGGTCGTTCGATGTAATTCTTTGTCACAATGTTCTGGAATACGTGGACGACCCGATTGCCGTGTTGCACAGTATGGCTCGTCTCTTGAACGGGTCGTGCAGCATCCTCTCGGTTCTGGTGCGCAACAAGGCAGGCGAGTTGTT
>Ga0210397_10000466_pt1 | contig 27134 bp, 26 predicted proteins | sample IncBWH2OmetaG_FD_160126 | JGI IMG/M metagenome (GOLD analysis project Ga0210397, IMG submission 160126) | Forest soil microbial communities from Barre Woods Harvard Forest LTER site, Petersham, Massachusetts, United States - Inc-BW-H-2-O ...
GGTCTCCGCCTGCACCGCGATCATCGAGATGTGGTGCGCGACCACGTCGTGCAGCTCGCGGGCGATCCTGGCCCGCTCCCCGCGCGCCAGGTGATCGGCGAGCATCCCCTCGGTGACCTCGCGGGCGGCGCTGTGGCTCTGGCTCTGCTCGCGCGCTCCCCGCGCCATCGCGGCCACCGTTGCGAGCGGGATCGCCGACGCGAGCAGGACCGCGAGCACCCGGGTCTCGGTGGCCGCCGCGGCCAGGCCGGACGCGGCCGGCATCCACGTGCTCCCCGGTGCGGTACCGGCCAGGATCAGCGCGAGCGCGAGGAACGGTGTCCCGAGCGCGACGGCGAGGGCCAGTGACCCGGCTCGCGCCAGCCGGTACGCGGCCACCAGCAGCGCCGCCGCGCCCGCGATCGTCACCAGCTCGAACAGCGCCAGCGACAGCGCGGCCGCCAGGTATACCGTGACCGCCGCGGGGACCGGGCGCAGCAGTCCCGCCGGCACGGTGGCCAGCAGGCAGAACGCGCACATCAGCAGCGCGGTCGGCACGGTCACCCCGGCATGGCCGGCCGGTGCGGCCAGCCCGGCGCGCACGGTTGAGCTGGCGCTGAGCCGCGAGACCAGCTCGGCCACGGCGAGCAGCCCGAGCAGTGCGCTCAGCGCCAGCGGCGCCCTGGGCTGCGGAGCCGAATCCATGCTCCCATTGTCGCCGCTGGTCAGCACGGCCGCATCGGACTGGGAGGTGGTCCCGCCGTCCCCCATGCGGGGGACGCGGCCGGACCTGCCGTCCCACCAGGCAGCGAGCCCGAAGACGGCTCCGTCGCGTGACGACCGCCGGGTACCCGGTTCCCTAACCTTCTGCACATGGAGGCAACCATCGAAGTCGACGGGCTGCGCAAGCGGTTCGGGTCGGCCATTGCCCTCGACGGCATGACGTTCACCGTTTCACCCGGCCAGGTCACCGGGTTCGTCGGGCCGAACGGCGCGGGCAAGTCCACCACCATGCGGGTCATCCTCGGCCTCGATGCGGCCGACGCCGGGACGGCGACCGTCGGCGGGCGTCCGTACGCCAGCCTGCGCCACCCGCTCAGCCAGGTCGGCTCGCTGCTCGACGCGGGCGCGTTGCAGCCCAGCCGGTCCGCGCGCAACCACCTGCTCTGGCTGGCTCATTCCCAGGGCCTGGGGGCCAGCCGGGCCGACGAAGTCATCGAGCAGGCCGGCCTGGGCTCGGCGGCCAGGCGCAAGGCGGGCGGGTACTCCCTCGGCATGCGGCAGCGGCTCGGGATCGCCACCGCGCTGCTCGGCGACCCGCCGGTGCTGATGTTCGACGAGCCGTTCAACGGCATGGACCCGGAGGGCATCGTCTGGATGCGCGGCTTCCTGAGGTCCCTGGCCGCGCAGGGCCGCGCCGTGCTGGTCTCCAGCCACCTGATGGGCGAACTGCAGGACGCCGCGGATCACCTGGTCGTGGTCGGCCGCGGCCGGGTGATCGCCGACGCCAGCGTGGCCGAGCTCATCGCCGCGGCTTCCGCCGACCGGGTGACGGTGCGCACCGCGGCAAGGGACGAGGCGATGACGGTACTGGCCCGAGCCGGGGCCGAGCCCGCGGCCACGGCTCGCGACGTCATCACCGTCGCCGGCATGACTCCCGAACGGGTGGTGAACCTGCTCTCCGATAACTCGGTGCCGTTCACCGAGCTGTCGGCCCACCGGGCGTCCCTGGAAGAGGCATATATGGAACTCACCAGGGATGCGGTCGAGTTCCGGGCGGAGGCCACGTCATGACAACTCTGGCCCCGTACCGGCCGGAACTGCATACCGGGCGGGACGGCTTCGCCCAGCTGCTCCGGGCTGAATGGACCAAGTTCAGGACGGTACGCGGCTGGGTCATCGGCATGACCGCCGCGCTGCTGGTCATCGTGGGCATCGGCGCGCTCACCGGGGCGAACAGCGAGTGCGGCATCCAGAACAGCCCGAACGGCCCTTCGCTCGCCTGCCCGGCGCCGCCCACCGGGCCTGGCGGGGAGTGGGTGACCGACAGCTTCTACTTCGTCCGCCAGCCGCTGGCCGGGAACGGCAGTATCACCGTCCGGGTGACGTCGCTGACCGGCCTGTACTCCACCCACGGCTTGACCGCCGGCGGGGCCGGCTCGCCGACGGCGGGGATGACTCCCGGCGTGCAGCCGTGGTCCAAGGCAGGGATCATCATCAAGGCGAGCACCCGCTCGGGATCCGCGTACGCGGCGATGATGGTCACCGGGAGCCACGGCGTGCGGATGCAGTGGGACTTCACCCACGACGTGGCCGGGCTGGGCGGGAAGGTGTCGGCGGCCTCACCGCGCTGGCTCCGGCTGACCCGTAATGGCGACACGATCACCGGCTATGACTCCGCTGACGGCGCGCGCTGGACCCGGGTCGGCGCGGCCACGCTGACCGGGCTGCCGTCCACCACGCAGGCCGGGCTGTTCGCCGCCTCACCCGGGTACTCGGTGAACACGACGTCACTCGGCGGAGGATCCTCCAAGGGCGGCCCCACCCTGGCCACCGGCACCTTCGAGCAGGTGAGCCGGCAGGGCGCCTGGCCCGCGGCCCGGTGGACCGGCCAGGACCTGCAGGGGACCATGGATCTGGCGCTTTCGGCCTCGGCCCAGGGGTTCACGCAGGCCGGAAACCGGCTCACCGTGTCCGGGTCCGGGGACATCGCCCCGGCCACCGACAACGCCGACAGCGTCAAGAAAACGCTCGCCGGGACGTTCGCCGGCCTGATCACCGTGGTGGTGATCGGCGTCATGTTCATCACGGCGGAATACCGGCGCGGGATGATCCGCACCACGCTCACCGCCAGCCCGCGCCGCGGCCGGGTGCTGGCCGCCAAGGCCGTCGTGCTCGGGGCGGTCACGTTCGCGGCCGGGCTGGTCGCGGCCGCGATCGTGATCCCGGTCGGAGAGCGCCTGCTGCACGCGAGCGGCAACCCGATCCCGCCGGTCCCGGTGCTCACCTGGCTGCAGGTCGTGATCGGCACCGCCGCGCTGCTGGCCGTCTCCGCCGTACTCGGGCTGGCCGTGGGCACGCTGCTGCGGCGCAGCGCCGGAGCCGTCACCGCGGTGATCGGCGCCATCGTGCTGCCGTACCTGCTCGCGACGGTTCCCGGCATCCTGCCGGTCGGCGCCGAGCAGTGGCTGCTCCGCGTCACCCCGGCCGCCGGGTTCGCGGTCCAGCAGACCCTCACGCAATACCCCCAGGTCCAGACGGTCTACACGCCCGGCACGGGGTACTTCCCGCTGGCGCCGTGGGCCGGGTTCGCGGTGCTGTGCGCCTGGGCCGCGGCCGCCCTCGTCCTCGCACTGTTCCTGCTCCGCCGGAGGGACGCGTGACGGACGCGGTGCACGCCGAGTGGACCAAGGTGCGGACCCTGCCCGGCACCGGCTGGCTGCTGCTGGCCGCGGCCGCGCTGACCGTGGCGGTCGGCGCGGCCGCGGCGAACGCGGTGACCTGCCCGGCCGGGGGCTGTCAGCTCGATCCGGCCAAGGTCAGCCTCACCGGGGTCGACCTGGGCCAGGCCATCGTCGCGATCGTGGCCGTGACCGTGGTCAGCGGCGAGTACAGCACGGGAATGATCCGCCTCACGCTGGCCGCCACGCCCCGGCGGTGGCGGGTGCTGGCCGCCAAGGCCGCCGTCGTCAGCGCCGTGACCCTGGCCACGGGGGCGGTCGCGGTGCTGGCCTCGGTGCTGGCCGGGGGGCTGCTGCTGGGTCGGCACGGGATCACCGCCGCGCACGGCTACGAGGCCCTGTCGCTGGGGAACGGGCCCGTGCTGCGCGCCGCCGCGGGTTCGGCGCTCTACCTGGCGCTGATCGCGCTGTTCAGCGTCGGCGTCGCCGCCGTGGTCCGGGATTCCGCGGTGGCGATCGGGGTGGTGCTCGCGCTGCTCTTCCTGTTCCCCATCCTGTCGAGCGTGATCACCAGCCCGGGCTGGCACCGGCACCTGGAGCAGTTCAGCCCGATGACGGCCGGCCTGTACATCCAGGCCACCACGAACCTGCGCTCGCTGCCGCTCACCCCGTGGCAGGGCCTCGGCGTGCTGGCCGCCTGGGCGGCCGGGGCCATGCTGGCCGGGGCCCTGCTGCTGCGGTTCCGAGACGCATGACTACGGGTTATAGGAGCCGGGCGCCCAGGCGCGGGTGCTGACGCCGATGGCGTTCCAGGCGTTGATGGTGACGATGAGGCTGACCAGCGCCGCGACCTGGAGCGGGCTGAACTCCGCGGCCACGTCCTGGTACGCCTGTTCGGGGACATGCGTCTCGGACAGTCGCGTCACCGTCTCGGTGAACGCCAGCGCGGCGCGCTCGCGCGCGGTGAAATACGGGGTCTCCCGCCAGGCGGCCAGTCCGTAGATGCGCTGCTCGGTCTCGCCGATCGCGCGCGCGTCTCTGGTGTGCATGTCGATGCAGTAGGCGCAGCCGTTGAGTTGCGAGGCACGGATCCGGATCAGCTCGCGGAGCCTCGGGTCGATCTCGGCCTTGTCGAGTTCCTTGGTCGCGGCGTGGTCCAGGTGGCTCATGGCGCGCGAATACCCGGCGGCGAGGGAGTCGAAGTCCACCCGGACGGGGATCGGCGCGGTGTCGTTCGTCATCGTCATGACACCACGCTATGGGCCCAAAGCGGCCCAAGGTAAGGTCCACTTCTGTGGAAGAAACGTGGGCCAAGGAACTCGTGGGCGCCGTGGACCTGCACCTGGACCTGTCCGGGACCAGGGTGCGGGCCGGCCTGGAAGGCGCGTTGCGCGACGCCATCCGGGCCGGCCGCCTCCGCACGGGGACCCGGTTGCCGTCATCGCGCGCGCTGGCCGCGGATCTGGGCGTCGCCCGCAACACCGTCGCGGAGGTCTACAGCCAGCTGATCGCCGAGGGATGGCTGACCGCCCGCACCGGGTCGGGGACCTCGGTTGCCCCGCACCGGGCGCCTGCGCCCGGCGCGCCGGTCACGGCCCGGCCCGAGCAGACGGTGCCCCGCTACGACCTGCGCGCCGGAGCACCCGACCTGTCGGCGTTCCCGCGCCGCGCCTGGCTCGCGACGGCCCGCAAGGTCCTCGCCAATGCCCCCGATTACCTGCTCGGGTACCCCGATCCGCGCGGGCTGCCGCAGCTGCGAGCGGCCCTGGCCGACTACCTGGCCCGGGCGCGGGGCGTGACCGCCGATCCCGCACACATCGTCATCTGCGCGGGCTTCGCGCACGGCCTGGCCGGCATCAGCCGCGCGCTGCACGCAACGGGCTCCGCCACCCTCGCGGTGGAGGCCTACGGCCACCAGGCCCACCGCGATATCGCGGCCGGGCAGGGCCTGCGGCTACGGCCGCTGCCGGTCGACGGCATGGGCGCCGTCATCAGCCAGGCCGCCGGGGCGGACGCGGTGCTGCTGACCCCGGCGCACCAGTTCCCGCTGGGCGTGACGCTGCATCCGCGGCGCCGCCGGGAGGTGGCCGACTGGGGCGGCGTGGTGATCGAGGACGACTACGACGGGGAGTTCCGCTACGACCGCCAGCCGGTAGGCGCGCTGCAGACGCTCGCGCCCGACCAGGTCATCTACGCCGGGACGGCCAGCAAGAGCCTGGCCCCCAGCCTGCGGCTCGGCTGGCTGGTCGTCCCGCCGCGGCTGCTCGACGCGGTAACGGCGGAGCTGGCCGCCGGGCCGTCCGCGCTCGACCAGCTGACCCTGGCCGAGTTCATCACCTCGGGCGCCTACGACCGGCAGATCCGCCGGGCCAGGCTCGCCTATCGGCGCCGCCGGGACCGGCTGGCCGCCGCCCTGCGCCGTCAGGGCCTGCGAGTCACCGGGATCGCCGCGGGCATGCACGCGGTCCTCGACCTGCCCCGGACGAGCCTGGAGCATGCCGCCCTTTCCGGAGCCAGCGAGCACGGGGTGGCCATCGACGTCCTGGGCCACTACCAGGCCGGCGGAACCGGCCCGGATGACGACGGTCACCGGGTCCGGGCCGGTCTCGTGATCGGTTACGGCCGTCCGCCTGAGCACGCCTACACCACGGCCCTGGCCCGGCTGTGCGCCGTCCTGACCGATCTGCGGTGAGGAGTTGTTACCGGTCCCTTACCCGCGCCCGTAACCGTGAGCCGGACCGTGTCGCGCTCCGTGTCCAGGGTGTACGGCCTGGTATACGCAGACGGCAGGGGAGGTGGGCAGGGTGGGAGTCCCATGACGGCGCGCCGCCGGCTCCTGTCCGCGGCAGCGGTGGCCGGCCTGCTCACGACGTGCGGGCTGCCTCTGTCCGCCGGGTCGGCCCGGGCCGGGACCAGCGTGCGGGCGTCGTTCGAGCTGACGCCGGGCCCGGCCGAGTGGTGGCTCGCCGCCTGGCAGGTGCGGCGGACGGTGTGGCCGCTGACCGAGGGAGCCGGCGTCACCGTCGGCGAGGTGGAAAGCGGGGTCCAGGGCGCCGTCCCGGATCTGCGCGGCGTGGTCCTGCCCGGTGTCAACCTGACCGGGACCGGCGGCAACGGCGACGCCGACATCCAGGTGGGCGAGGACGGGCACGGCACGGCCATGGCGGTGGTGATCGCCGGGCAGGGCACCGGCACCGGCACCGTGGGCATCGCGCCGCGGTCCAGGATCCTGCCGGTGATCGTGGGCGGCTCCGGCCCGGCGTCGGTGCGGACGGCCGCGGCGGGGATCCGGTATGCCGTCTCGCACGGCGCGCAGGTCATCAACCTGCCCTTCGGGATCGGCGGAACCTCTCCGGCCTCCTGTGATCCTGTCCTGCAAGCCGCGGTCGCGTACGCGCTCGGCCACGACGTCGTCCTGGTGGCGAGCTCGGGTAACGCCAGCCGCTACGCCGGGCCCGGCGAGCCGGCGTCCTGCGCGGGCGTGCTCGCGGTGGGCGGCATCGAACCGGATGGATCCCTGTGGCGCGGCAGTACGCGACAACCGTACGTTGCGGTCGCGGCGCCCGCGGACCACATGGTCTACGTGGGGCGGGACGGCCGGTACACCACCACGGGAGAGGGGACGAGCTTCTCCGCCGCGCTGACCGCGGGCACGGCCGCGCTGATCAGGTCCCGCTACCCGGACATGCCCTGGTATCGGGTGGTCCAGCGGCTGACCGGCACCGCCACCCCGGCCGGCCGCCCGGTGCCGAACCAGGGCTTCGGTTACGGGATCATCAATCCGGCCCGGGCCGTGAACGCCGCCGCCTACCCCGTCCGCGCCTCGGCCCCCAACCCGGTCTTCGCGAAGTTCACGAGGTGGCTGGCCACCCCGGCGGGCCGCGCGGCGGCCGCACGGTACGGGCTCGGCGCCCGGGAACCGGTCACCCCCGCCGCCCGGCCGGCCCGGGGCGACTCCGCGCCCATGCGGGCGATCACCATGCGGGAGATCGTGATCACCGCGGCGGCGGCGGTCTGCGCCTTCGTGACGGCGCTGGCATTCGTGCTCAGGATGTCCTCACGCCGCCGGCGGCTCGCCGCGATGGCCGCCCAGCCCCAGACCCGCAGGCGCCGGCACTGGGACGAAAGATCCTGGTCGTTCGGCCCCGATGAGGGCGGGAACTACGGCGGGTCGCCCGGGTACGGCCGCCCGCCCGGGTACGGCCCGCCTCCGCTGTGGACCGAACCGCCGTACGACCCGCCCGGACGCTGACGGCCTTACTGGCCCATCGGCGCGGGCGGGTCCAGCGAGGGAGCTTCCAGGAACGGGATGACCGCGTGAGGCAGGTCGGGGGCGAAGAAGATGTCGTAGTGCGTGTGGCCGGGCAGGATGGCCAGCCGTGCCACGGGCCGGGCCGAGCCGTCCCAGTTCGCATCGCGCAGCCCGCCGCCGAGCAGCGCGTAGAACTCGGCGATGTGCGCGGGCCACACCGAGTCGGCGTCCCCGTAGACCAGCATCACCGGCGCGGTGATCTTGGCGACCTCCGCCGACCAGTCGTAGTCCTGCCGCAGCAACGTGCCCATCTTGTCGACCAGCACGGGCCAGTCCTCCACCCGCGGCGCGACCCGGGCGTAGGCCTCGTAGATCGGCGACTGCTTCATGGCCTCGGCGAACGCCGGTCCCATCTGGTCGAACCCGGCCAGGCTCTGCGGGAACCACCCGTCATGCCGGACCGGATGGGAGACGATCACCAGGCGGCGGACCAGGCTCGGGTGCTGGATCGCGGTCCGCAGGGCCGTCGCGGCGCCGAACGAGTAGCCCATGACGTCAGCCTGCGGTAGGCCGAGGTGCCGGATGAGGGCGGCGATGTCGTCGCCCATCGTCTGGAAGGACAGCGGACGGTCCACGTCCGCGGTGCGGCCGTGTCCCTGCAGGTCGACCGTTATCACCCGGCGCCCGCTGGCCAGCGACGGCAGGATCGCGACGGACGTCTCGCTCGTGGCGTAGCCGCCGTGCAGCAGGATGAGCGGCTGGCCCGAGCCGTGCTCCTCGTAGTAGAGGGAGATGCCGTTCACGTCCGCGTAGCTCATCGGATCACCGATGAGCCCACCGTCGGAGCGGGCGACCCGGCCAGCCGGTGGATGACGTCGTGACGGGACAGGCCGTCGGCGAACAGGCGGCTAGCCGTCTGGTAGGTGGGATTGTCCTCGTCTCGCCACAGTTCCTCGACCACGCCGTACGCGGCCTCCACGAACTCCTCGCTGGTCAGGCCGGGCGGTGGCGTGCACGCGCCGAACTCTTCTGCCACCAGGCGGTGGCGGTCGGCCGGATCGGCCAGGTCCAGCGGGGCGTGCTGCTCCGGTATCGGCAGCGCGAACATCCGCCGGCCCACGCTGTCGGACAGCCAGGAGACGTCGGCGGCGCTGGTGGCCAGGCCGGAGGCGTAACCGCGGATCGCTGCCGCGTCCGGGTCGTCGTAGGCCTCGCCGAACCGGCTGAGCACCCGCGGCAGCTGCTCCATCAGCACCGCGGTGGCCGCCTCGCTCAGCTCCCGCCGGGTGGCGGACCAGCGGATCCACGCGGTCGCCGCGGGCTCCAGGTGGTCGCGCTGGGCCGGGGTCAGGACGAAGGTGTTCGGCACGTGGCCGAGTAGGATGTGCGCCAGCTTGCGCGGGCCCACCTGGTCCGGCGGCTCGCCGGAGATCCGCCCGCTGTAGCCGGTGAGCACCTCGGCCCAGAACCGGGTCGACGCCTCGTCCGCCGCGACGGCCTCGGCCGCTTCGGGGCTCGTCATGAACTCCTCGACCGCGGCCGCGCGGTCGGCCGCGGTATAGACCGGACGGGCCTCGCCGTCACCCTCAGGGAGGCGGCGGAGCCGGGACTTGGCCACCGGCAGGTACGCGATGCTGCTCGGGGAGAGCTTCGGGCTATCGTCCCGGCCGGCCCGGTCCAGCGGCCGCAGCATCCTGCCGCGCGCCTCGGCCAGGCTGATCTGCTCGGACCGGTCGAACTCCTCGTTGTTGCCGCTGATGACCTCGATCAGCTTCGCCCCGTCGGAGGACACCCCGATCGTGGTGGCGACCGGGAGGCCGGCCAGGTCGACCTGGACCACGATGCCGTGTTCGGCCTCGCCGTAGCTGAACGTCACCGCGATGGCCTCGTCGTCACCGAACACGTCGTAGCGGCGCCACGCCTGGCCGGGGGTCACCTTGCCGATCTCGGTCACCCATTCCGGCGGGTAGATGCCCTCGCCGGTCAGTTCGGCCAGGGCCCGGCTGGCCGCTCGCCTGGTGGCTGGCGTGCCCAGCGTCATGAGCAGCCGGAGCAGCGCGGCGCCGTCCGGGTTACGGCGGCGGACGGCCCCCTTCACCAGCACGGTGTCGATGAACGACTCGATGTCGGCGGGGTCATGCTGGCCCAGCACGTACGGGAACGCCATGCAGGTCGCGGTCTCCAGTTCGGCCCGCAGCGGGTCACCCGAGGCGACCCCTTCCCACAGCTTGGACAGCACGTCCCGGACGATGGCGTCCGCCTCGGCCTGGCTGATGTCGCCGTCCTGGCCTGCCGCCGCCTGGCTGGTGCTGGCCTGGCTGGCCCTCGCCTGGCTGGCCCTCGCCTGGCTAGCCGGAGCCCGGCGCCGTGACTTGTTCTTGTTGCTCACCGCGTCATCCTATGACTCCCATCCGACAGAACTCGGTGTCGAGGGCGTCGACCAGGTACCCGAACGTGACGTCCACCGATTCCGGCAGCCCGAACCCGCCCGCGGTCTGCAGCGTGGCGATGCCGTGGCACGCGGCCCGCCACATCCGCACCGCGTGGATCAGTGCGGCACCCTCCAGGCGGTAACCGGCCAGCACCGCGGCGATCATCTCGAACGCCTCGGTCGCCACCGCGGCATGTTCCTCGTCGCCGGGTGCGGGCGCGAGCACGCTGGCCGCATAGCGCCCGGGGCAGGCCAGCGCGTAGGACCGGTAGGCGGCGGAAAGCGCCCGCAGCGCGTCGGCGCCGGTCACGCCCGCCGCGGCCCGCGCCCCGGCTCCGGTCAGCTCGCGCACGGCCAGCAGCGCGATGCCGCGCCGGACCTCGTCCAGCCCGCTGACGTGCTTGTACAGGCCCGGTAGCGAGACCCCGCAGCGCTGTGCGACCGCCGCCAGGGTGAGCCGGTCCAGGCCCACCTCGTCGGCGACGGTCGCAGCCACGGAGATGATCCGCTCCGGGGTCAGCCCGGCGCGCGGCATGCCTCAGCGGTCCCTGTGCCCGGCGGTCATGCCGGTCATGATGCCGCAGCCGGTCATGAAGGCCAGCAGCAGCACCAGCGCGGGCCCGGCCGCGGCCGCCAGCGGCGCGATCAGCAGCAGGTACACCAGGCCGGAGCAGGTGATCGCGACGGCCAGCGCGATCCCCGCCCAGCGTAGCCAGCGGGGGAGCGCGACCATCGTCGCCGCGGCCGCGCCGAGAACGGCCAGCGCGAGCATCTTGACCCCGTCCAGCCGGTTGACCGAGGTGAAGAGCAGGTGCGCCGGGCCGGGCGCCGAGGTCGCGGTCAGGGCTAGGCCGAGGCCGAACTGCATCGCCGAGATGACCGCGGCGGCCAGGCCAGCCACCAGCGCGAACCGTGCGGCGGTGGTGGCGCCCGAGCGGCGGGCGGTCCGGGCCAGCGCGACCGCGATGACGGCGATGCCCGCGGCCGGCAAGCCCTCGGTCAGGGCGAACTGCGCGGCCACGGCCGGGCCGTGCCCGGACAGCGCCGCCACGATCTCGGTGCCGCTGGCACCGAAACCGGGGGAGGGCGCCGGGACGGCCAGCCCGGCGATCCAGGACAGCGAGTACCCGACGCCGGCCAGGCCGGAGACGGTCAGCAGCCGGCGGCGGCCGGGGACCGTCAGAAGCCGCCGGCGGTGGCCGGGGCGGAGTGGGGGAGCGGTCGTGCCGCGACCCATCAAGTTAATTGTCATAACTACAAGTTAATTCAATTAACTTTGGAGCGCAAGTCCTTCGGCCACGCGGATGACACCTACCTCCGCCTCGCCCCCGATGACGGGCACAGTAGCCAGTTCGGCCGGGACGGCGGCGCCGAGCACGCGCAACGTCGCCACCGTGACCGGCGTCCGGCCCCGGTGCGCCCCGTCGTCGATCTTGACCGCGCCGGCCCTGCCGTCGCTCAGCGCGAACGCGTCGACGCCCTCGGCGCCACCCTTGATCAGCAAGCCGGGCACCGCGTCCATCAGCTTGCGCTCCTCCCGGACGGTACCGCTGGTCCATTCCGGGTGCGCGCGCATGGCGTCGGCCACGCGGCGCTCCGGCGCTCCGGGCGCGGCCAGCACCAGTATCCGGAAGGCGCGCGCCAGCCCGGCCAGCGTCAGCGCGAACAGCGGCGCGCCGCAGCCGTCTACTCCGGTGGCGGGCACCCGCTCGCCCGCCAGCTCCTCGACGGTCCGCAGGATGGCCTGCTGCAGCGGGTGCTGCGGGTTCAGGTAGCTGCTCGTCGGCCAGTCGTTCACCACGCACGTGGCCAGCATGGCCGCGTGCTTCCCCGAGCAGTTCATCCGGACCCTGGACATGCCCTCGCCGCGGGCGATCAGCCGGCGTGCCGTCTGAAGGTCAAGCGGCCAGGATGGCGGGCAGCCCAGGTCGGACTCTGTCAGCCCGGCACCGGACAAGATCTTCCGGACCCCGTCGACGTGGTAGTCCTCGCCCGAATGGCTGGCCGCGGCCAGCGCCAGCAGCTCGCCGTCAAGCTCGGCCCCGGCCCGCAGCATGGCCGTGGCCTGCAGCGGCTTGTTCGCCGAGCGAGGGAAGAACGGCACTACGGTGTCTCCCGCGCTGACCACCTGGGTGCCGTCGGCGGCCAGGCCCGCGACCGCGCCGCGATGCCGCGACTCAACCAAGCCCGAGCGCACGACCTCGGCGACCACGGGGTTCACGCCATTGTGTTCCGGAAAGATCGTCATGCACGCAGTGTGCCCTTTTCCGGGGCGCGCCCGGTAGCCTGCCCTGCTATGCGAGCAGTGGTGCAGCGGGTGAGCCGGGCCAGCGTGGCCGTGGACGGCGAGGTCACGGGCGCGATCGAGGAGCCGGGGCTCCTGGTCCTGGTCGGCGTGACCCACGACGACACCCCGGAGCAGGCCGCCAGGCTCGCCGCCAAGCTGTGGGGGCTGCGTATCCTCGACGGCGAGAAGTCCTGCTCCGACATTTCCGCGCCGCTGCTGGTGATCAGCCAGTTCACGCTCTACGCGGACCTGGCCAAAGGCCGCCGCCCGTCCTGGTCCGCCGCCGCCCCCGGGCCGGTAGCCGAGCCCCTCGTCGGTGCCGTGGTGCAGGCCCTGCGCGACCTCGGTGCCCGGGTCCAGACCGGCGTGTTCGGCGCCGACATGAAGGTGTCCCTGATCAACGACGGTCCCGTCACGATCATCGTGGACCTGTAGCGGACACTCCCAGCCCGGCCAGGACGCACTGCGGCCGGGCGAGTAGCGAAACCTGGTCGCGGGACCGGAACGAGGCCTGGCAGAACGACTGCGCCTGTGACCCGCAGTAGTGCAGGACCGCCCCGCCGGTGGAGTTCGGCACGGTGACGCTCACGCAGCCGTGCGCCGAAGTCCCGTACGTGTCGTGCGCCGTCGCCCCCCACGCAGCCAGACCGCCGAAGAGGACCACCACGACCACCGCGGCGACGGCGAAGATCCGCTTCTGCCGCGCCGGGATGCGCACGGCCCCCAGGTTGGTCTTGGCGTACATGAATGTCCATGAAATCAGCTGCGTGTGTCCACGGTGTTAAACCGGCCCCTGAATCTAAACCGGCCCTGAACCTAAAGCGGCCCTGAACCTAAAGCGGCGGGGTGCCGTGGGTGTGGAAGGATTCGATCGTCTTCAGGCCCCAGGCCTGGCCCTTGGCCCGTTCGGCCTCGGTCCAGGTGATCGTGCGCCAGTCCGGCGCCAGCACCAGCCGGGCGACCGGGTTGCACAGCTCGATCCGGTTCCCGCCCGGCTCGTAGACGTAGAGGAAGAACGTCTGCTGGATGGCGTGCTTGTGCGGTCCGGTCTCGATGAAAACCCCGTGGTCCAGGCAGATGTCGGCGGCCCGGATGATGTCCTCGCGCGTGTCCGGCGCGAACGCGACATGGTGCAGGCGCCCGCGCGTCCCGGTCCAGTCGCGCGTGTACACCAGGTCGTAGCCCTTGTTGGTGAAGTGCAGCCACTGCGCGGAGATCGTGCCGTCGTCGAGCTGGATCTGCTCGGTGACCCGCCCGCCGAGCACGTCGCGGACGAAGTCCCCGTTCGGCGGCACGTCCTGGGCCAGGTAGTTGACGTGGTCCAGACGCCGGACGCAGACGCCGCGCCCCGGGTAGGCCTGGGCCTGGTTCTTCAGCGACGGCTTGAGCTCATCGGGCGGCGCGTACCACTCGGTCTCCCAGTACAGCTCGAGCTCGTGCCCGTCCGGGTCGTGGAACAGGTAGGTCGGCCCGATACCGGGGTCGCCGTCCTTCCAGGCGACGCCCAGCCCGGCCGCTTCGATCGCCGCCACCCGTGCCTCCAGCGCGGCCTGGCTGGAGGCCCGCAGCCCGACCCGGCGGATGCCCGAGGTCTCGTGCGCGGTGAGCTTCACCGTGTGGTGCTCGTAGTCGTCCCAGGTGCGCAGGTACACCGAGTTGCCCTCGCGGCAGGTCTCGGTCATGCCGAGCACCTCCACGAAGAACCACAGGCTCTCGCACATCTTGGGGGTCAGCAGCTCGATGTGGCCGAGGTGCGCGACATCGTGCAGCGGCGGCCGCGTCGCCGCCGCCGCGCCGGAACCGATCTGCGGGCTTGTCACCGGGACCTCCGTGGAAAGACGGTGCCGTCGAAGAGCTTGCGCGCGGTGCGCACCACGCCCGAGCGGACCACCCGGGGTGGCTGGCTCGCCTGGTCGACCTCGGTCTCGACCTCCAGCTGGCCAGCCGGGTGCTCGATGCCGAACCGCGTCTGCCCCGGCTTGATCACGGCCAGGTCGGCCCCTGCCGCGCCGGGCAGCCGCAGCGCGGTCGCGACGCTGACCGCGCCGAGGACCCCGATCGAGTCGTGCACGCGGACCGGGATGAACGTCCTCGTGCAGATCGTCCCGCCGTCCGCGGGCGCCGCGACCAGCGAGATCTTCGGCACCGAGGCCCCGGATACGTCGCCAAGCCCCATCAGCTCGCCGCCCGCCAGCTGCAGCGCCCGCACCCTGCGCTTAAGCTCATCGTCCGCCTCCAGCTCGGCGACGCACTCGTACCCGCTGCGGCCGAACTCCGCGGCGGGCACCACCACCACCGGCATGCCGTTGTCGATGCAGGTGACGGTGACGCCCTCGATGACGTCGGTAACGTTCCCGGTCGGCAGCAGCGCGCCGGTGGCCGAGCCCTCGGTCCCGGCGAAGTCGAGCACGATGGCCGCGGCCGTACCCGGCACCCCCGCGATCGCCGTGTCGCCGTCGTAGTCCACGACGCGGTCGACCACCGGGAAGCTGGCCGTGGCCACGCTGCCCGAGTTGACCATGTGGATCCGGACCGGCGAGGTCGCGGCCAGGCCGCGTTCGACCGCGAACGGCCCGACCCCGGCGAGCAGGTTGCCGCAGTTCTGCCGGTCCGAGACGGTGGGCCGGTCGACTCCGACCTGCAGGAAGAGGTAATCGACGTCCGCATCGGGCCGAACGGACGGCGAGATCACCGCCACCTTGGAGGTCAGGGGGTGCGCCCCGCCGATCCCGTCGATCTGCCTGGCGTCCGGGCTTCCCATGATCCGCAGCAGCAGGTCATCGCGCGCCGCCGGATCGGCCGGCAGGTCCCCGGCGAGGAAATAGGCCCCTTTCGACGTGCCGCCGCGCATCAGCATGCAGCGCACGCCGTCTTCTACCACGGGCCCCGCGCTCATCGGCTGTCCTGGTCCCCGGCCGCGACGTACCGCACGCCGCGCGCCGCGAGCTTGTCGCGCAGGCCGTACAGGTCGAGGCCGAGCTGGCCGTCGGCCAGGGCCTTGCGGCTCTGCTCCTCCTTGGCCACCCGGGCCCGCGCCGCCTCGAGTGCCTGGCCGACGTCGGCCCGGGGCACGCACACCACGCCGTCGTCGTCGGCGATGATCGCGTCACCCGGCCGGACGATCTGCCCCCCGATCGAGACCGGCACGTTGACCGAACCCGCCGTCTCCTTGACCGTGCCCTGAGCGCTGACCGCCGCCGACCAGACGCCGAAGCCCATCGCCCGCAGCTCGGCCACGTCCCGGACGCCGGCCTCGATAACCAGCCCCCGGACCCCGCGCGCGGCCAGCGAGGTGGCCAGCAGCTCACCGAACATCCCGTCCGTGCACGGCGAGGTCGTCGTGACCACCAGCACGTCGCCGGCCTGGCACTGCTCCACCGCCGCGTGGATCATGAGGTTGTCGCCGGGCCAGCACAGCGCGGTGACCGCGGTACCGCCGGTCCGCACGCCCTCCTGGATCGGGCGCAGGCCGGGCCCGAGGTACCCGGCCCGGCCGATCGCCTCGTGCACGGTGGCCACCCCGAGCTCGGCCAGCTGGTCGACCACCTCGAGGTCGGCCCGGGCCACGCCGGTGACGATCACGGTGCTCATCAGTTCAGCCTGTCTGTGACGTGCGGGAACACTCGCATGTAGGCCTCGCCCATGGTGTTCGACGGAAGGCCGAGGTTGGGCCCGGCGTTGCGCCTGAGCTGCGTGCCGCGCCGTCTGGCCAGGTCGGTGTAGTACTCCCAGAGGTGCTGCTGGGCGCCCATGCACTCCATCGCCTTGCGCTTGGCGTCGAAGACCGGCGTGATGTCCAGCAGGACCTCCGGTTTGAAGCCGCACATCTCCGGCTGGTGCGGCTCGAACAGGAAGACCGGCGGGGCGCCGATCGGCTCGCCGGGAGCGGGATACCCGATCGCCTGGGCCAGCACCCGGGCGCGCAGCGCCATCTGCCCGGCCGCCGGGTGATCGCCGTTGTACGGATCGGCGAGCGTATGGGTGAGCACCACCGACGGGTTGACCTCCCGGTACACGCCGACGATGCGGTCGACGAGCTCGTCGGTCTCGCGCAGCGGGTAGTCCCCGGCGTCGAGGAACTCGATCGCGGCCCCCAGCGCGGCCGCGGCGCTCTCGGCCTCGCCCCGGCGCTGCGCCTTGATCTCCTCCAGCGTCTTGCCCGCCCGCCACGCGCTGGCCGACTCGCCTCGCTCGCCGTAGCTCAGGCACAGCACCGTGACCCGGTCGCCGCGCGAGGCCGCCAGCGCCACCGCGCCGCCCGCGCGCCAGACGAAGTCGGCGGCGTGCGCGCTCACCACGAGCATGGAGTCCTGCTGGCTCACCTGGCCTCCCTCTTGGACTGTGCCTCCTGGGACTGGGCCTCCCGGGACTGTGCCTGTTGCTGGTCGAGCAGCGCGGAGATGACGCTGCCCAGGTGGCGGCGGGTGGCGTCCTCCGCCTCGGCCGGCCGGCGTCCGGCCACGGCCGCGATGATCGCCAGGTGCTCGGGTAGCGAGGACTGCGGACGCCCGGGGCGCAGCGACAGCTGGAACTGGTGGCGGACCAGCTGGCCGTTCAGCCGTTCGAGCAGGCTGGTGGCCACCGCCTGGCCGGAAATCTCCCGTACCAGCCGGTGCAGCTCGTGGTTGAGCGCCGAGTACTTCAGCAGCTCGCCGTCCGCGACGCAGCGCCGCATCTCCTCGCCCAGCTGGCGTAGCCGGGCCGCATCGGCCTCGGTCACTCGTTCGGCTGCCTTGGCCGCGCATAGCCCCTCGAGCGCCATCCGGCATTCGGTGATCGCGACCGCCTCGTCCAGGGTGACGGCCCGGACCCGCGCGCCGCGGTTCGGTATCCGCTCGACCAACCCGTCCGCGGCGAGGTCGAACAGGGCCGCGCGCAGGCTGGCGCGGGTCACCCCGAGCGTCCCGGCCAGCTCCTCCTCGACGAGGCGCTGCCCGGGCGCCATGTCCCCGGCCAGGATCGCCCGCCGGAGCCGCTCAACCGCCAGCCGCCGCCCGGTGGCACCTGCCACCGGCCCCGATGCAAGTCCCGTGGCAACCTCGGAAGCCCCAACAGCCGCTGGCGTCACATCGTGAGCCGCATCCACGGGACGAGCTTAAAAATGGCCAACAAAATTGTCAACAATCCATCTGCCACGTGCCCGTGATGCTGCTGTGGCCGCGAAGCCTGCCGACAGGATCGTGCCGCTCCGCAGGAGCAACAGATGCCGCGACTTTCACAGTGCCCGCGGATGATCGTGGACAGAAACCCGCGGAACCCGGGCTCTGGGGCATACCTCGGGATGGTGCCGATGGGCTGGTCCGTCCGGGTAACGGGGTGAAGGGCCCCTTGACCCCGATAGATGGGGGCGGGGGGCCCCTCACCCCGCGAGCGGAAGCGTCAGATGGGGGCAGGGGCCCCTTCACCCCATGACGGGCGTGGTGCGTGGTGGCTCAACCGGTGCTGTAGGCAACGTGTGACAGCGGGCGGCCCGGAACCGGGATACCTCGCCCGGAAGGGTGACGCCGATCCCGCTCCGGCTGCCGGGCGCGTGAGTCGGCGCGGGTTCCGTCGTCGGGGGTTGGGCCGAACCCGGTGGGAGCCGCGTCATCGCCGTGCAGGTGACCCCCTGATCCCGGGTGCCGCCGACCCGGCCCCGGGGGCATCTGGGCGTGGGAGCGCCGCTCCTCCCATGCGTCAAGGATCCCGTACCCGAAGAATCCCGACGCCGCGATGAGCGCGAAGAAGGCCGCGACGATCAGCAGGAAGTTATCGGCCAGGTATGCGCCCTCCACCAGGGCGATCGCGGCGAGCAGGCAGACTCCCGACCTGCGGGCCGCTTTCGCCATCGTCCGGGCGGGCGTGCTGGGGCGCGGCCATGGGGCATCGGACCCCGTGACGGCCGGGCTTGCGGCGGGCAAGTCGGCGGTCAGTACCGCCAGCTCCGCGTAGGTCCGCGACGAGAACGCCTGGCCCGCCCGCGCCTCAAGTTCGTCCTTGGTCAGCCTGCCCTGCGCGTACGCCGCCTTGAGCACCGTGACCGCCTGCTCGCGGTCGGCCTGGGCCGCCCGCAGGTGTCCGCGGCCAGCCAGGCCCCCTTCGTCCGGTCCTGTCATCACCGGCACCTCCCAGGCTGCACGACGCAGGAAAAGCCTAACGCGGCCACTCCCCGAAGACCATCCACGGTCTCGGCGCGGGATCGCGCGAGCTGGCAGGCGGATAGTAAACTGGGCCCTGGTTCGCAGGGCACCCCCGGTCCGCGGGAAGGACAGAGTCCACCTGTGCGGGACCGGTGATCTGATTTTTCAGGCATCCCTCCTTTCGGCTTGCGACGCGGACCGCAGGCGCTCGAAAGGAGCGATCATGCCCGACCTGCCCAGCGAGCCCAGCCTCCAGCAGCTGCGCCATCAGGCCAGGGACCTCCAGCGCGCGGTACGCCGCGGCGATCAGGACGCACTCGCCGAGGTGGCCGGACGCCATCCGGATGGGCGTCCGGACGGCGCCGCGGCCGCCGCTTTCCCGCTGAGCGCCGCCCAGCTGGTCGTGGCCAGGCGTTACGACTTCCCGAGCTGGGTCAGGCTGCGCCGCTACGTCGAGGTCGTCGAGCGGTACAGCCGGTTCCCCAACCGGATGGCGGCCGGGCCGGCCAACCCGGACAACCCGGCCGACGAGTTTCTCCGCCTGGCCTGCCTGTACTACGAGGACGACGAACCAGGACGCTGGGCGCAGGCGCGCCAGATCCTGCTGGCCCACCCGGAGATCACCCGGCTGAGCGTGGGCGCGGCCGCGGCCGCGGCAGACCTGCCGCGGCTGGCCGCGCACCTGGCCGCCGATCGCCGGGCGGCGGCCAGGCCGGGCGGCCCGTTCCGCTGCGAGCCGCTGTTCTACCTGGCCTATGCTCGCCACGACCCCGCCATCGGCGAGGCCGCGGTGCTCGGTGCCGCCCGGATGCTGCTCCAGTCCGGCGCGGACCCGAACGCCGGCTACCTGTGGCACGGCCTGCCGACTCCGTTCACCGTGCTGACCGGCGTCTTCGGCGAGGGCGAACTCGGCCCGGTGCGCCAGCCGCGTCACCCGCACGCGCTGGCCCTGGCCCGCCTGCTGCTCGAAGCGGGCGCCGACCCCAACGATGGCCAGGCCCTGTACAACCGGATGTTCGAGCCGGGCGACGACCACCTGGAGCTGCTGTTCGAGTTCGGCCTCGGCGCCGGCGACGGTGGTCCGTGGCAGGCCCGGATGGGCGGCGCCCTCGACACGCCGGAGAAGATGGTGCGCGGTCAGCTCGGCTGGGCCGTCACCCACGGAATGGCCGAACGGGTCCGGCTGCTCGTGGAACACGGCGCCGACATCGCCTCGCCGTTCGAGGACGGCAGCATGCCCGCGGAGCGCGCCGCCACCACCGGGCACCCCGAGCTCGCCCGCTACCTGGTCGAGCACGGCGCACCAGCACCCGAACTCGATCCAGGGCAGCGGTTCGTGGCCGCCGCCCTGGTCTCGGACCGGGCCGCCGTGGAGGAGTTGCGGGCCGCTCACCCGGGGCTGGCCGAGGCCGTCCGCCGGGACCGCCCGGCGCTGATCGTCTGGGCCGCGGCGCGGGGGCGGCCCGGCTCGGCCGAACTGCTCGCCGCGCTCGGCTTCGACGTGAACGCCAGGGGCAGGTCCGACGTGCCCGCTGCCGACCCGTGGCAGACCGCGCTGCACGTCGCGGCGATGGACGGCCGGCTGGACCTGGCCAGGAGCCTGCTCAGGCTCGGCGCTGATCCCGGTATCCGCGATCAGCGTTTCGATTCCACCCCGCTCGGCTGGGCCCGGTATTTCGGGCAGGAGCAGCTGGTCGCGCTGCTCGAGCCGCTGACCGCGCCCGAGGGGCCCTGATCAGCCCGCGACCGGATGGCTGACCTGGCCGAGGAACAGTGGCAGGCCGGTCGTGCTGTCGACGATCGCGAACAGGAACGGCCGGTCCACCACCATCGTGACCGCTGGCGGCGGTCGCATGGCGGCCGCCGCCCGGATGACCACGGCGGTGGCCGCCGCCGCCTCGGTGCCGTGCTCGTCAACGTCGACGTAGGCCTTGTGCGCGACCGCGCCGATCCGAAGGGGCGCGGCCTCGGTGATCTCGCCGAAGTCCGCGTTGTCACCGAATGCCGCGGCGACACCGAGCCGCCGCAGCGCCGGGATGAGGTTGAACGCCGCTTCCAGCCGGAACCTGGGCAGCGACAGCGTGACCTGGTGCCGGGCCGCACCGGCGAGCAGGCCGCCCAGGCCGGCCGCGGCGAGCTTCGGCCGCAGCGCCGTCAGCGGCCCATCGGGCAGCAGCACGGCCATGGCCAGGTTGATGTCCCGGTAGGGGAGCAGCACGGCCTGGTAGCCGTCGCCGCGCAGGTAGGCGCGCGACGCGATGCCGTGCATCATCGGCACGGTCAGCGCCGGCTGGTCCCGGCCGTCCGGGTAGAACGGCGCGTCGGCCGTGGCGCGCTCCGGGAAGGGCTCTGTCCAGGCCGCCTTGAGATACACCGCGCTGGCCAGCACCAGCCTGGTCAGCGCGGTGATGGTGCCGGACGGCAGCAAGCCGCTGATCTTGCCCTCGGTCTGGCTGGCGATCACCCGGTTGATCTCGGTCCGCGTCGCCTCGGGCGCGGCGCGGAAGTCGGCGGCGGCCAATGTCACCGCGTCGTGCAGCCGGGCCTCGAACGCGGCGCTCACCGGGAGCCCGGACTGGATCCACACGGTGTTCGGCGCCCGGAACGTCGCGGACCCGCCGCCGCTGCCGCCGGATGTCAGCGTTAGCCGTAGTCCGGCCGCCGCGGCGTCCTGCGGCTTCGGGTCTTCGTCCAGGTGCAGCACCCGGGCCAGTTCGGCCGCCGTCTGGCCGCGCGCCCCGCACAGCGCGATGCGCAGCGCGCTGGCCACGCTGGCCGGAGAGAAGACCGTGTCCGTGGCGTCCTCGGTCAGAATCTGGAACAGATCCGCGCCGAGCGCCGCGTCGGCCGCCGCTGGTACGTTTCGCACCGTCCGTACCTACCCGCCCAGGATGAAAGCATGGCCCGATGAGCTGGTTCATGACCGCGGATACCAGACGGTTCCTGAACGCGGCGGGGGAGTTCCTGCGCGCCGACCCGGCCAGGAACACGGTGATCCTGACCGTGACCGAGGATCTCAGGGTCAAGGCCGCCTCGGCCCGGGCGCTGTTCGGCTGGTGGCAACCGGACGGAGAGCCGGTCGGGGCCGCGTTCATGCACACGCCGGACTACCCCCTCCTGCTCTCCCGGGTGAGCGTCCCGGCCGCCGCCCGGCTGGCCGGCGATCTCACCGAGGCCCGCCGCCGGGTCCCCGGCGTCAACGCCGGCCAGGAGGCGGCCGACGCGTTCGCGGCGGCCTGGCGGGACCGCACCGGGGACGCGGTCGCGGTGTACCGCCGGATGCGCCTGTTCCGGCTCGGCGAGCTCATCCCGCCCGGGCGGTGGCCCGACGGCATGGCCAGGCTCGCCGCCCGGACCGACCGCGACCTGCTGGCCCGGTGGTTCGGCGCGTTCGCCCGCGAGGTCGGCGACCCGCCCGGACAGGACCACCGCGGCGTGGTAGCCGAGCGGCTCGGCTACGGCGGCATCACCGTCTGGGAGGCCGGCGGCGTCCCGGTCTCGGTAGCCGGCCGGACCCGGGCGGTGGCCGGGATGGTGCGGGTGGGACCCGTCTACACGCCTCCGGAAGTGCGCGGGCACGGCTACGCGAGTGCCGCGACCGCGGCCGTCAGCCAGGCCGCGCTGGAGGCCGGGCTGCGGGAGGTGGTGCTCTACACCGACCTGGCCAACCCGACGAGCAACGCCTTGTACCAGCGTCTGGGCTACCGCCCGGTGGAGGACCGCGTGGTGTTCTCCTTCGCGCCGGTGCGGCGCAGGTTAGGCTTCATCCGTGAGCGGACTCGAGGACTTCGCCCGGCTGGTCGGCGGTGATCACGGCCTGTGCGTGGTGTCCACGTCGCGGCCGGACGGCACGATCCAGTCGTCGGTGGTGAACGCGGGCGTGCTCCCGCATCCGGTGACCGGGGCGCAGGTCGTCGGTCTGGTCAGCCGCGGTGACGCGTACCGTGTGGCGAACCTGCGGGCCCGGCCGCGGGCCAGCGTAGTCATCCGGGCCGGCTGGGAGTGGGCCGGCGTCGAGGGGCCGGTGGAACTGGCCGGGCCGGACGATCCGATGCCCGGCGTCGACGCCGAGCGGCTGCGCCTGCTGCTGCGCGAGATCTTCACCGCCGCGGGCGGGACGCACGACGACTTCGGCGCCTACGACCGGGTGATGGCCGAGGAACGCCGGGTCGCCGTGCTGGTCACCCCGGCCCGGATTTCGCCGCGCGGCTGAGCGGGCATGGCCACCGGACGGCGCAGCCTCACCCGTCCGGACGGCCGGGTGATCGAGTTCCTGGTGGTCGGCCCGGAGGACGGCCTGCCCCTCGTGCTGCACGAGGGCACCCCGTGCGGCCTTGTCCTGTACTCGCCGACGCTGCAGGCGGCCGCGGTCCGCGGCCTGCGCGTGATCCTGGCCGCCCGGCCCGGATACGAGGGCTCGACGCCGCGGCCCGGCCGCCGAGTAGTGGACGTGGCCGAGGACACCGCGGCGGTCCTCGATGACCTGGACGCCGGCACCTTCGTCACCCTGGGCTGGTCAGGGGGCGGCCCGCACGCGCTGGCCTGCGCCGCGGCGCTGCCCGGGCGGTGCCTGGCCGCCGGGTCGATCGCCGGGGTGGCGCCGTACACGGCGGACGGTCTGGACTGGCTGGGCGGCATGGGACCGGAGAACGTCGCGGAGTTCGGCGCGGCGCTGCGCGACGAGGCTGCGCTGACCGAGTTCCTCGGCCGCGAGGCGGCCATGATGAGCGCCATCACCGGTGAGAGCGTGGCCTCCTCGTTGGGCGGCCTGGTGATCGAAGCCGACAGGGCCGTGCTCACCGGGGAATTCGCCGACCACGTCGCGGCCTGCCTGCGCACCGCGCTTAGCTCGGGCATCGCGGGCTGGCGCGACGACGACCTGGCGTTCGTCAAGGACTGGGGCTTCTCCCTGGGCTGGGAGTCGCCGGCGTCAGTGCCCGCTGATCCGGCACCGGTCGCGGTCTGGCAGGGCGACCAGGACCAGATGGTCCCGTTCGCGCACGGGCAGTGGCTGGCCGGCGCCATCCGCGGCGCCCGCGTTCACCTGATGCCGGGCGAGGGGCACCTGTCGATGACCGTGCGCGCCTTCGACCGCATCCTCGACGACCTGCTCGACCTGGCGGCCTCTGAGCCTAACTGACCCTTGGCGGGTTCGCCGCCTGTCACCGGGTCAGCGCGTTTCCCGGACCGCAGCCGGAACAGGCCGTACGCGATCGGCCCGGCGAGCAGCGGCAGCCAGTACGAGGCGATCCGGTACGTGAGCGTGGCCAGCACGGCCTGGCTGGAGTTCGCGTCGGCCAGCACCAGCAGCCCGGTCAGGCTCGCTTCCACCAGCCCGAGACCGCCGGGGGTAAGCGGGATCATCCCGATGATGCCGGCCACCGCGTAAGCCACCAGGATCAGCGAGGGGCGCGGGTGGCTGCCGGTCGCCCGCAGCGCAAACAGCAGGCACAGGTAGTCGAACGCCAGGCGGCCCGCGGAGAGCAGGAGCGCCTGCCACCACTGCTGGCCAAGCGTCGCACGGATCTCGTCGCGCTTCTCCAGCAGAGTGTCGTCCAGCCCGTGCAGCGGAGGACGTTTCCGCAAGACCAGGTTCCTCAGCCACTGCGCGGCCCGGCCCGCCCAGCGCAGCGGGGGGTCGTAGACCAGGACGACCGCCCCGAACGCGGCGAAGGCCACAAATCCCGCCGCCCCCAGGAAGGCCGCATGCTCCAGCCCGCGGTCGACGGGCGCGCCGATCAGGATGACGGGCAGGGCGAAGAACGGCAGCGCGAGCAAGCCGCCCACACCGAGGAGGGAGAACGCCGCCAGCCCGCCGACGGTCTCGCTGGTCTCCATCCCGCTGGCCGCCAGCATCCGGAACTGGACCGCGGCCCCCACTGCCGCCCCTCCCGGCATGACGAGGGTGATCGCATTGCCGGCCAGCTGGGAGGTGATGACCGGGAACCACGCCTTGGTCCGCAGGGCGAGGCGCTGCAAGGCGAACGTGCAGATGAAGTGCGCGATCTCGGCGCCGATCGCCGCGAAGAGCCACCAGGGGTTCAGGGTCGACAGGCGCGGCCAGGATGCGAGCACTTCGGTGATGGCCGGGAACACGAGGTAGATGGCGAGGCCGGCCACGACGACCAGCGCGGCGCGCTTGGCTACCGTCTTCCAGGCCAGCGGATGCGACTTCTCGCGGTCGATCCTCGCGGTCAGGGACGGCTTGCCCGGGACCACTGATTGATCACTCATAGCGGTAGACCCCGGTTATACGCCGGTCCGGGCGGCCAGCCGCCCCGAGTCGACGGCGGCGGCGAAGGCGGCGTAGTCCCGTTCGTTCTGGTCCGCGTAGACCACGGAGAAGTCCGCTATGGCACGGTCGAATGTCTCCCCCTTGCCGAGGTAGGAGGCGATGGCGATCCGGTCCCCCCACCGGGCGTGCGCGCGGGCCAGGGTCGCGCCGCAGATGCGCGCGTAGAGGGTGGCCCCCGTCACGAGGAGGGTCTCGACGTCCGCGCTGCCCTTCCAGTCATGGAACTGGCGTACGTAGTAGTCGCGGGTTACGCCGTCGAGGCCCTTGATCCGCTGCCAGCCCAGGAAGATGTCCGTCGCCGCCTGCATCAGCCGCTGTCCCGCGACCACGCGCTCGCCGTGGTGCGAGTAGGTACTCGAGCCGAGGAAACGTTCGAGCACCGAGGGTTGCGCCTCCTTGACCTGCAGGAACAGCGGGTCGTTGTGGTCGCGGCCGGTCAGCAGCATGATGTAGCAGCGAGTCCCGACGCTGCCCACGCCCACCATCTTGTAGGCCGCGTGGACGTAGCGGTACTCCTCCAGGGGGTGGTGCTGCCGTCCGAGCGTGCGCCGGTACGAGCTGAGCAGCTTCTTGATGATCGGGGTCGGGTTCTCCCATTCCGACCCGGCCGGGATGATGTCCTCGATCGGGACGATGACCGGCGGGTCGGCGACGATGCGCAGTTCACCCTCGACCTCTTCGGCCCGCTTGGCGAACACCCGGGTACTGTCGCGGGTCCTCGCCTTGGTTGTCATCTCCTCGATCGCCCGGGCTTCGCTCTTGCCCACGCGCCTGACGCGGACCTCCCTGCGAACCATCTTGAGCAGCATCCCGACCTCGAAATGCTCGTACCACGCGTCGAGGTTTCTCATCCCGGCGGCCCGGCGCATCCGGCTCCGGTACTCCCGGACCCCGGCCATGACCACGGCGCGGCGATCGTCCGGGGAGAAGCCGCGGTCACGGCCCATGATCTCGAAGCTGGCCGCCAGCCGTTTCACGTCCCACTCCCACGGGCCCGGGAGGGTCTCGTCGAAATCGTTGATGTCGAACAGCATCTGCCGCTCCGGCGTACCGAACAGGCCGAAATTCGACAGGTGGGCGTCACCGCACACCTGCACGGTGACCCCGCTTACCGGGGTCGCCGCCAGGTCGGCCGCCATGATCAGCGCGGCGCCACGGTAGAAGGTGAACGGAGAGACCAGCATCCTGCCGTGGCGGATCGGGACCAGGTCGGGTACCCGGCTCGCCGCCTGCTGTTCCAGCAGCGTGACCGGATCGGGGCGGTCCGGAGCGGGCTCCCATCGTCCGTGACTCGACCGTGGTACCTCCTGGCGCGCGGCTAGGCCCCGGGCGTTTCGCTCGTCAACGGTGAGGTGCCTGCGCCGCCACGAAGACGCGAACGGTCCTGCCGATTCGGGCGGCGGGCTCGTGCCCGGACGCGAACGTTCCGCCATGGCGCCTCCTCTTTCACAGGTACTCTCTCCGTCGCATCCAGACGAGGGTGATCCAGCCCCAGATGGGCGGCAGGTAGGAGGTGAACAGGCGCTGGATGAATACGGCCGCGGTGGCGTCGGCCTCCGCGACCCCCGCCGCGGTCAGGCCCAGGATCATGCCGGCCTCGACCACGCCCATGCCGCCGGGCGACGGGGCGATCCCGCCGATGAGCGCGGCCAGGGTGATGACCACGATCAGGATCGGCAGCCGGAGATGGTCGCCGAACGCGCGCAGCGATACCGACAGGGCCATGGCCACCAGCAGGTCCCGGCCGAACGCGCCGCCCAGCAGTTGCACCAGTTTGCCCGGGGAGCTGGCCACGACCTTGAGGTTGCCCCAGATATCACGCAGCTTGGGGCGCATCTTCTCGGCGGCCAGCCTGCGGAGCCTGGGCACGGCCAGGGCCAGGCCGACGACCAGGCCGATCAGGACCACAAGGGCCAGGATGATCCAGACCAGCTTCGAATCTCCCCCGGCCTGAGGGGTCGCCTCGAGGTCCAGTGATCCCCAGGCGAACGGCAGCGAGACGACGAACAGCACCGCGGTCGAGATCCAGCTGGCGGTGGTCATGATGGCGCCCGAGCTCAGTGCCACCGGCGTGTCGTAGCCCTGCTTCTGGTAATAGCGCACCCGGGTGGCGAAGATCGCGGGGGCGCCGCCGGCCAGCCCGCTGAACGCCTTGGCCACTTCGACGGCCACCGTCCGGCCGAGCGGCAATGGCCCGGCCACGCTGCCCAGGCTCTCCACGGCCGACGCCACGTAGGCCAGCTGGGCCAGGACGAACGCGATGATGACCCACAGCCAGTCGGCCCCGATCACCGTGTCGAAGGAGCCGGCCACGTCGATGAGCACCCCGATCAGGGCCCAGCCGCCGATCAGGCTGCCGATGATCATGAT
>Ga0210397_10000468_pt1 | contig 27078 bp, 18 predicted proteins | sample IncBWH2OmetaG_FD_160126 | JGI IMG/M metagenome (GOLD analysis project Ga0210397, IMG submission 160126) | Forest soil microbial communities from Barre Woods Harvard Forest LTER site, Petersham, Massachusetts, United States - Inc-BW-H-2-O ...
TTATTTTGCTATTGTATACCCTAAAACAATTTCCGGTGATGGCGGTATCATTTACATTCTTCCTTTATTTGTCAGCTTTGTTTCAACCATATTAACGTTATTTTTTCTTTTCATTACAAATAAAGTCTTGCACAAAAAGGTATACGTTATTCCTGTTTTCTTTTTTGTTATTTTATTTTCGTCAGGCATTAGTTTGTTACTATTTCAAAATGACAATTCAACCATTATGAAAAGCTTTTTAATCTCTAACGCAATTTCTTTGTTTATTACAGGCTTATTTTCCTATTATCAAAAAGATATATACCGAGCGTTAAAAGGAGAATAGTGAGTTATTCTACTTTTGAGAAATTGTATAAGGGTAATACGCAATTTTTGAGTCGATAGAACCGCTGATCGTTGCTTGATTGCCTGACTGGTTGTTTCTGCTATCTACATGAATGACATAGTCTGCACTAAAAATTCCATGTGCAGGATCAAAATAAATATGCTCCAGTTTCATTTTTGTTTGTGACAAAGGTGCATGCATATAATTTGCCTGAAACCGTGTTATTTTTTTATCCTCGGTATCAAGATCATGTATAAAATCAAATTCATCCAATGATTTCAAAGATACCAGATCACTAGCCAGTGTAAATTTAAGATAGTCCTGATTTCCCGCTCCGGCTGTTGTAGCACTGGCATCACCTTTGTGAATTACAATAGTATATGAACTATCTTTATTTATGGTATAAATAGGCTCTCCAAAGTTTAACTGATAATCAAAGTCTTTGCTATAAACCATACCGTCAGATGTTTTACACTCGAGCGTTCCTTTTATATTTCCTTCATTGGAATACAATTCCGATGTTGCATTAGCTGCTTCGCGACTTTCTCTATTTTGTTTATAAAAGAATAAAATAAGTGATGCCACGAATACAAAATAAATAATCCTTTCCATAGCTATTTAATTTAGAATTCTGATGATGCAAGGTACTCTGCTATGGGAAAGAAAAAATTACACCTATTTCATTTTTTGTTACATATTTGTTTTATGACGAAAATGGAAAAAAGTATTACTTAATATATACTACCTCTGAACACGCCTATTTATAGGTATAACAAAGATTGCCATTCAGATGCATTAAACGTTACGGCATTTATGAAATAGCACTCATTCATATAAAAATATTTCGAACTACTTCTTTTTCTTTGGAGCTGCTTTAGCCCTTGTATTAAACTCGAGCGCAAGGCTAACCCAATAATCAAATTCTTTTTTTGTTTTCATTCCTTCTTCATCTATCAGCACAAATCCTTTATATTCTCTATTTTTCATTTTCATGGTGCGGCAACCACGCATCTCAACCACAGCTTCATGTAATAATGGGTCAATGCGGCACATCATTTCATCTTCAACAACATTAATGCACATTTTCCCATTCACCATAAAGGTTACACCGCGAAACATCTTCTTCTCTTCCACATTGGGTAAGTGAACAAGTGCTTCTCTAACTCTATCAGCAATCTTTTCGTTGTACGACATTTTTGAATTATTTAATCAAAGCTGTATCAAATAATAAGGTAGTTATCTTATTCGTTTCGAGTTCATCTCGCCGATCAATAATTAATTTATTGATCGCACTCTAAAGTTCTCTATTTTCGATCCAAAATTCATTTTTTTGTAAAATGTACTCATCCCGGTTTTTCATCCATCTCAATTCCTGCAAGCATGTGTGCTAAAATAGGTTCGCATTTTTCATGACAACACGGATAAAAATGCCCGTGCTTCCATGAATTTGATTTGGGTGACAGCCCCCACCAAAACTCAGCCAATGCAAGCGGCTTCATCTGATGCTGAAAAGCATATTGCAACAGCTTAGGTGCTGCACACTCTCCTGCACCACTCGGCGGATTTTTACTGCCAGTATATTTAAATATTTCACGAAGGCTTTTTTCTTCTCCTGCCTGATTTAAAAAATGATAGTGATCAAAAATTTCATTTTGTAAGACAATGGAATATTTTTTGCGTGCCGTTTTTAAAATCTTGATCTGCATTTCATTTGATAAGATATGTAATTCTTCCAATATCTTAATTTCAGCACTCATCCGTGCAAGCTCAGCCATACCGGTATTCAGAAAACTAGTTTCAGTGAGCAGATCAAAAACAGGTGGGACAAATTTTGCATGGTGATTGCCACCTGCCAGCTTACCCGAAAATGCAGATAGATAACCGATTTCGTTTTGTTGGGTTTGTACGAGTAACACACCAAACATTTTTCCGATTATCGTATTCCCTTCCTCTTCTTCACCAGATAAACCAAAATTATGTAGCCATTCATCTTGAGTATCAAGATGTGCTTGTAATTCTTTTACAGCCAGCAAACACAATGCGTGCGGGACATAATCAAACGGAAAGGTAAAACGTTCGGGCAGAATATATGCGTCGATTGGTGCTTCAAAAAAAGTGAAGAAAGTGTCTTTATCGGAAATTAAATGATTCACTTCATTCGATCAGTAAATGATTTATTTATTTTATCTTATTTAATTCGTATACCAACACTTATTCCTGCATACAACCCAGAATACTTAAAGAAGTTCGTAGTCTGCCCATTTGTATTCGTATACGACATATTTACCTGATCCATGCTTTCTCTTTTACTTGTATTCCCTCCCCGAAAGTGCATGCTGTAATTTTGATAGAAAGAATACGAATAACCTGCAGTAGCTCTAAATACAAATCTTGACTTATAAGGACGAAACCATATACCCAATGCAGGTGTAAAATTAAATACATTTTCACGCATACTAACCTGAAGATCCTGTACCCGAACGGATGGTGTATACTTTTGCCCATCAATATAAATAACGCCGCTACCGGTAATAAAATCGATCGATTGAAAATGAAAACGCTGGTTCATGTACACACAACCTATTTCCGGTCTTATGATAAAACGGTCATTGTCCCGCAATTTAATATTATAGCCAATTGCCGTACGCATTGAAAAGGCAGCTGAGGCTCCATTCATAATTGTAGCACCTGTTTCAAATCGTCCATATAAGCGTTTATACCCTCCTACTTCTATACTCATCGTGCCAAGCGTAATGGCAACAGGATTTTTATTATGATTCATTGTAGCAGATCCCTTATATACCTGATACACTGCAGGCCCTCCTGACTGCTGAATGGTATAAGGAAGAATTATATGCGCCTGCATATCTGAATGAATTGCTCTGTATGGCTGAATATAATTATCGGAACTAAGCGCTACATAGAGACTATGGAACTCCTTGTGCAATTTGTTTACGTGGGGTTGATTGCCGTAAATTCTTTTGTAATTATTTTGAATGGCTTCCCGTTCAGCTTCTGAAAAATCCGATCTGGTTAAACTTTTATCTGAAGATTTTCTTTCCGCCAAAGCAAGATCATAATAATAAAAAGCTTTCTCTTTTCTTGTTGTGTATAAAATTGCCTTGGTATAATATTCAACAGCCTGATCGTATTTTTTTGTATTATAAAAAAGTACGCCCATTAAATAATTTGCCTCATCATAATTTGGTTTTTGGGCAAGCACCTTATTCAAATCAGCACGAGCTTCTTCATATCTTTTCAAACGAATTAATATCATTGCACGGCGAATATATCCTCTTATTTGGGCGGGGCTCATTTTAATATATGTATTAAAATCTTCCAATGCCTTTTCATTCTCATATAAATCATCATAACATTTTGCTCGCTGAAAAATATAAAAAGGATTTCCTGGATCCATCTGCATACAAGCATTCAGATTGACAATAGCTTCCAGGGGAGATTTATTTGTCATGTGAAATAAAGCCATATACGTCTGTTTATTCAATTCAGTATATGTAGTAGTTATTTGCTTGTTGAATAAAATCTCCGAATTATATGTTGAAAGATCATTTTTATTATATAACATTTTATAAACATAGTTTTCTCTGATCAAGGCACTATCAAATAACTCAGGAGATAAATATCTATTGCGGGTTTTTATTGTTATATCAAAGCTGTCGTTTGGGTCATACACCTTATAATAAATCTCACACTTATTCATTTCATACAACGTCGAAATCATTCCTTCTGTAGTATCCGGAAGCTCTCCGGGTGAAAAATAAGGTTTATATAAAAGGTACTTGTATTGCTGAGGGTTTGCCGTGTCATAACGGATCATAAGTTTTTGGCCGCTACGAAATGCATCTACCGGATATAGATTATATACTTTAAATGTATATGTTTCATTAACCGTATACTCCATTTGGGTGTATTCAGTGTTTGTATAAGGAGAAACTTCGTAATATGTTTGACTGATAGTTCTTCTATTTGCTGTTGGAGTTGGCTGATACATTTGTAAAATTGTACCCACAGTCTCTGCCTGCACGTTTACAGCATTTTGCGCGCACGCATTTTGTATAGACAGTGTAAATAAAATCGGCTGCAATACCAGTATATTCAAAACAATCCTGGCAATAAATTGTGACATCTAAATATAGTTTAATAGAAGAATTGCTGACACGGTGCTTATTCAATGTTCAGGGAGGCAATTCGTTTCAGCTTATTCCGGTAAAAGATACTGAAAAGCTTTGGTGTAAAAAATAATCAGCTTTATTAAATTCAATTTATTTCTATAAATCAATCGGGGGTTCTCTGCAAACAACACCTCTCGTTGCAAATAAATCAGCATTTTTAAGCAATTACAATTATCGTAATTTTTGTATCAGCGAATATCTGAATAGTTTATTGAAGGAGCTTCAAACGGTACTGGTATGTCTATGCCTACTTCCTTATTTGCAAAAACCATTTTAAATTGCGTGCCAATGCCCGGAATAGAAATCAATTCAATTGTTCCATCCATTTTATCAATTATATTTTTTACTATATACAAACCCAGTCCCGACCCCTTGGAATCTGTGGATGCACGATAAAACATGTCAAATATTTTAGATTGATATATGGGTTCTATTCCTTGTCCGTTATCCGAAATAATAATTTCAACCTGGTCAGATTCAGTAAAAGAAACAGAAATACTGATAAGAGATTTTTCCTGTTTATAGTTATGGTAGATAATGGCGTTTGAGATCATATTGTTAAATATCATTCCCAGTCGTGCTTTATCCGAATAAAAAATCTTTGACTGATTAATTCTTATGTCAAAAATAACTTTCCCTTTATTCTCTAAATAACTTAATGATTGAATAGACTCCTGAATGATCTGATTAAAATCAACAGCTTTCTGTTCTACTTCCAGGTGTGTGTTTCTGGAAAAATTTATAATATCTTTTATTACATGAATCAGTTTTTTAATACTTGATTCAATCATATCAAAATAGAAAACAGAAACCTCTTCTTTAGAATCAGCTTTCGCAATATTTATAATTCCCAGTATTGAAAGTAATGGTGCTTTTAAATCATGAGAAGCGCTATATACAAATCCATCGAGTTCTGCATTTACTTTTTGCAATTCTCTATACTGGTTTTCAATTTTAAACTCGCTTATTTTTCTGCTGGTAATATCTCTATAGTTTGTAATGATGGCATGTATACTTAAATCTTCTAACATATTACAGGAATGGCATTCCAACCAACGATAGCTACCGTCTTTATGCTTTTTTCTTAACTCCACATGCAGATTCATTCCTGGTTGCAGGGAGATGTTTTTTAAATGCTCAACAAATTTGATTTTGTCTTTTGGATGAATATCCTCAAAAACAAGTCTGCCTTCTATTTCATCAGATGTATACCCAATCACCTTTGCTGTTGAAGCGCTTGCATACAATATCTTCCCTGATTGATCTATTAATGCAATTGCATCATTACTATTCTCAATAAGTGACCGAAACTTTTTTTCGCTGGCTTCAATAATCAATTCATTTTTTTTAATTTCTTTGATATAAATCTCAACGCGGTTAACCATCCAATTCAAGTTGTCAAATAAATCTTTTATTTCATCATTTGAATTAGTTTGAATATTTTTGGTTGGCACAGAAAAATTATTTTTAACTATTAAATCAATATAATCTGATAACTCTTTTATAGGCTTTGTGAAGATATAAGAAAACAACACGCTCAGTATAATACTTAGAATAACAGAGACGCCAATAGCCGTAATCAGAACTGCTTTATTATTGTTGCTTAATACCCTGTCGCTCCTGTTTGATTCTGTATGGATATCCTGTAAAATGGTTTCAAATTGTGTGTTATGAGCTTTCATCTTATACGTCAGGCCCGTTCCCTGGTCAATACCGATTTCTTTATCAATCTTTACCCATTTGCTAAAAAACTGAAAGTAATCATCCAGCCAATCCATATATAACTTTTTTTCAGCAACTGATAAACGTGGATTGTTTTTAATCTGATTGCGAAATAATAATACATTATTTCTATGCTTGCCAATATAAACCGTATCTTTTCTTAAAAAATAATCCTTTTCATTTCTGCGTATTGTCAGTAACAGCGATTCATCTTGGGATTTCTGATATGAATTTTCGATGTTATGAATACGTGAGCGCATCAAGCCTTCAACCCCAAGATCCCGAAATCCACGCTCTTTAATTTTAGAAACAAATGTCAAAAAATCATTGTTATAATATATGATTTGTACTTTTAATTGTTCCAGACTTTGTGCAATCTTATCATTAATAATATCTTGATGCTCCAGTATTTTTATCTTTTTGTTTATTGAATCAACTAATTTCTGGTGCTTTTCAACATAGCTGCTACCCGCGCCTTCAAAAAATAAATTATTTTTTGAATCATAGGCAACGAATTGCATTTCCAATTTATTAAGCAGCAAAATTTCTGAAGATATTACATGAATAAGATCTTTCACCTCTGCATTATACTCTCTCGCTCTATAGATTGTATAGCAATAAAAGCACGAAGAAAAAGTAATGCATGTAAATAATAAATAAACCAGTAATAGTTTAGACTTAATCGTTCTCATTAGGCGGGGGCAATACTTCTGAGGCTTTATACCGTTCTAATCGATGCGAAGTTGCACGGGTCTGCAAACCAATATTATGAAATAGCTATCGATTCAATAAATGGATTTTACAAAAAATACGCATGATCAACAACGTGCTAAAAATGTTTGTGTTAACAATCTTTCACTAATTAGAATCTTGTTTGATTAATATATGCGACATATTTATTTAACATTTATTTAATGACAAAGTTGAGTTGCAAAAATAAATAAAGCAACAACATTAGAATCATAAATTAAACGCCACACTGAGTTGATTAGAAATTTCAACTCGGTTGCCAAAAATCAATTCGTTTTAATTTATTTTCTGAAAATATAAATAACAATTTAATATCTAATCTATGACCGTATGAATTTGTTGTCCAGATGCCGCACGTCATATATTTGGCAGCATCCTGAGAAATATCAATCGGATATATAATAGAACAATCTGTCGGAAACATTTTTTTAATTTCTTCAAACGTAGTTTCTTTGCTTAACTTGTGAGAGCTAATTGACAGGAATTTTATTTTATCATCAAAAACAATTTTACCGGGCTCACAGATCCCCGTTATTTTATCATAGTGAAAATAAGACGATCCGATGTAAATTAAAGAATCCGCTACCGAAACCTCCATTGATCTCGGAACAGGTACAACACTATCAATTGCATGTAGTCGTTTTAATTTTTCAAGTGAAATTTTCATCAAAATTCCATTATCGATTTTTATGGAATCAATGTTTACCGATTGCGCACTTACAGAAACAATACAAATGGAGTAATAAATAAAGGCTATTATAAATTTCATTCTCTTACTTATTTAAGTACATCTTCATTACTAAAATAATTTACAATAAATTCATCAATAACCGAAATTAAAAAACTAGTAATTTCCTCCCACCTTCTCGCCATCCAGCATAGTATATAACACACCTTCTTTTAAGGAATAAGTAGAAACTGTAATGGCGTGCGTGCGAACCAATCTCATGACATGCTCTATCAAACACACAGCTACAACAACCATATCCGCGCGCAGCTCAATCATGCCTGCAATTTTCAACCGTTCAGCCTTTGTGCTTGTCACCATCTGATCGCGCATACGCTTAAAATCAGTACGCGACAATAAATAGCTGGTTTGTTTTTCGAGTAATATTTTTTCTCTGTGGTATTGAATATTCATTTCGGCAAGCGTATCAAACGTGCCGGAACAACCGATAAATAATACGGGATTCCATTTTTGAATGGCTTCTTTCAGCGGCACTAATACATGATCAAAATACTCATGCATGATTATACGGTCGTCTTCACGCATAGGATCATGCATGTGAAAGCGTTCGATCAAGCGTTGTCCGCCAATTTCAAAACTCTGCTTCCATATAATTTCATTCTGATTACCTATAATAAATTCTACACTTCCCCCGCCAATATCCATTGCAAGGGAAATTTTATCTTCCATGAATACCGCTTGCTGCACGCCTCTGAAAATAAGTTCTGCTTCGCGGGCACCATCAATTACTTCCACTTCAATATTTACTTCATTTTTTATACGATCAATCAACTGTTGTTTATTGGTTGCTGTACGCACTGCGCTGGTTCCTGTAGCAATAACATGTGTAACAGCATACGTATCCAATACTGCTCTGTATTTTTTCAGTGTATTAAGCGCACGATCCATTGCTTCTACGGTAATCACACCTCTATTGATACCGCCTTTACCCAAACCAACGGCTGATTTTTCATTCACTAAAATATGTGGCTTATCATCTACAATATCTGTAATTAATAAATGAAACGTATTCGTCCCCATATCAATAACTCCAATGCGCTGTGACATATTCAAATCAGTTAAATCTTAAAACATTTGTAAGAATACCGTATGCATTTACGGAAATATTGAACCTTGAATCTATAAAAGTGTATTATATTTTAATTGGCCCTTAAAAATATAATACAAAATTCTATTTATCAATTATTTACATAAACAAACAGAACTTTGGGCAAACCAGATTTTTAAAAAGAATTATCATTTTTAACGCACGGCTACGTATATTCGTTACAATAACTAAAATCATTTATTTCACATGGGTATTATTAACGATTCGGGCGAACAATTTTTACATAAATATTTGAATAACGCTGCTCCGACAGGATTTGAATCTTCCGGTCAGCATATTTGGTTAGATTATATCCGTCCATACATAGACACCTTTTATACCGATACCTACGGAACAGCAGTAGGAATTATTAATCCGGATGCGCCATATAAAGTAGTCATTGAGGCACATGCGGATGAAATTTCCTGGTTTGTGAATTATATCACGAAAGAAGGATATATCTACGTTCGCAGAAACGGCGGTTCAGATACAATGATCGCTCCTTCTAAACGTGTAAATATCCATACAGATAAAGGTGTTGTAAAAGGAGTATTTGGCTGGCCTGCCATCCACGTGCGTGATGAGGAGAACGACAAAGCACCGACGTTAAAAAATATATTTATTGACCTGGGCTGCAGCTCTAAAGAAGAGGTAGAAGCCAAAGGTGTTCACGTAGGTTGCGTAATCACATTCGAAGATGAATTTATGATTCTGAACGAGCGCTATTACTGTGGTCGTGCATTAGACAACCGTATTGGCGGTTTCATGATTGCTGAAGTAGCTCGTTTATTAAAAGAAAACAACAACCAACTTCCGTTTGGACTATACATCGTAAATGCGGTTCAGGAAGAAATTGGTTTGCGTGGGGCAGAAATGATCGCCCACAGAATCAAACCGGATGTTGCCGTGGTAACAGATGTTTGCCACGATACACAATCGCCTATGTACAATAAAATCACAAGCGGTGACTTATCCTGTGGCAAAGGCCCTGTATTAACATACGGACCGGCAGTGCAGAATAATTTATTAAGGATGATCATCGAAACGGCGGAACGTAAAGAGATTCCTTTTCAGCGTGCTTCTGCAACACGTGCAACAGGTACCGATACGGATGCTTTCGCTTATTCAAATGCCGGTGTAGCTTCTGCTTTAATTTCCTTACCGTTAAAATACATGCACACAACTGTTGAGATTGTAAGCAAAACAGATGTTGAGCAAGTGATCCAGATGATCTATGAATTCCTGGTACAATTACCAGCAGGTCACGATTTCAGATATATGAAATAAAAAATTAAAGTTCTTTTATTTTTCACTCCTTCAAAAAAATTGTTTTGAAGGAGTGTTTTTTTTAATTTAAATGTTGTAGCCTCGAAGCTCATTCAAGATTATATATCATATTTACTAAGCTGCCCTGCTTTATAGACATATACTTCATAATAATGTTTATTGATTCCATATACTTCTTCTAATAATACTTTATCTGCTGATTGCGACAATTGTTTTACCTTCATCTGTTTGTCTTCCGGTAAATCTGCCATTTTAATATCGTGCTCTATTTCAAAAGAGCCATCGTCGTATTCAAAATCTACTTCGAATGTGCGCTGCCGCCATTGCATTTTTGTTTCCAACCCTTCTTCCACCGGTTTATAAGACATCTGCATTTGATTTTGGCTGATCACGTTACTTGAAGCATTTAAAAACATAAATAAACCTGAAACAACCATTGCTCCATAGCCTGTTTTTTGAAATAGATTTTCACTTATATAAGGCAGGATGCGTTTTACAAGAACAGAGGATAGTATAGCAGCAATAGCTACGATCACACCAAAACCGATTACCTTTATGGTTAGCAACCCAAAAGATGCATACAAGCACAATTTTATCACGTGGAGTAATAGTTCATTTGCGGCTCTGGTTGCAACAATTTCATCTTTACTTAAACCATAACGTAAATAAAAGCGATTAAATAATAAACCTACAGCACCGGTTAACCCCGATACAAAACCTGCCACAAAACCAATCACGAATAAGACCCATTTAGGCATTTTTGATTCAGCTTTATTTTTGTCTTTCGATTTAAATAATAATGTAAGATTAGAAAGCAGAAAAACCCCTAAGATCAATTCCAGGTATATCGGGTTTATGTATGTAAGCAGCCATGCGCCAAGCCATACGGCAGGTATGGCAGGAGGAACGAAACGTGTAACGATCTCCCAACGGATGTTTTTATAAAAGACTGCAATTCTGGAAATTGAACTTGTTGCCGTACCTATTGACAAAGCTGCGGGAACCTGCGCACCGGGCAATAACAGACCTAAGATCGGAATCAATATAAAACTGGCTCCTCCTCCACAAACAGCACTTAACGCAAAAGCAAGTGCACCGCATACAAATAATACAATTCCAGATAATATCATATAAATATCTAATTAGTCCTCAATTCCAATAGTATCGCTTAAATACGGCATTCTTTATAAATAAGCAAAACGTGTGTGCTTTAAGAATATTACATAAGCATTTCCTGAATCCTTATCTTTTACAAGTTTTTAGTATCTTTAATCTTTGAAGATTATAAGAGAAGTATAAGTTCTTCAAAATATCCTAAGCTCTTTATGCGTACATTCATTTTCATCGCCTTGCTGATCCTTGCTCCCATGATGGCGAGCTTGTATGGCTTTATTCACGATCAGATCACTTTTTCAATTTCTGAAGAATTTTTTACAAAATTCCGGTTCAACGATTATGATATGCCTCACAGCTGGCATCCGCGTGCCAAAGCAGGTATGATCGGTATTATCAATGCATGGAAAACAGGAATTCCTTTTGGTATTATATTAACTGCTTTTGGCAGAATTCATAAAAATACACACAAGCTTATGATGTACACTTTTTATACCTATCTGGTAACATTTTTTATGTCTTTTATATTTGCCATAATAGCCACATATATGCCTGAACCTTCCTCAGTTACTTCATTAAAAGAAAGTTTACCAAAAGACATTCTTGATCCGATTGCATTTCAACGTGTAGTACAAATTAACAATTATGGCTATATCGGTGGAATTATAGGTATGTTAATGGGGATTGGGCTGCATTTATTTCTATATAAAAGAGATATGAAAAATGCCGCTAACGGAACTTCTAGTAAATCATAATACGTTAATAAGGAAATTTAAAAACTGTGCAAAAAGAAGAAAGTGGTGCCGTAAGCGGCAATCTATTTGATATAAAGATTTTAAACCGATTATTTCAGTTTGTAAAACCTTACAAACACTTATTCTATACACAAGTATTTTTAACATTAACCGGAGCTATACTTGCTTCAGTAAAACCGTATCTGGTTAAAGTTGCTATCGACGATAAAATTGCCAATAAAGATCTGAATGGTTTATATATTATGATCGGGTTGATGGTTGTTGTTTTAATCGCACAATCATTCATGCAATATTATGATACTTATCTGGCAGGCAAACTTGGACAAACAATCATTCGTGATATGCGGATGCGCTTGTTCAAACACTTGCTGAGATTTCGCCTGAGCTTTTTTGATAAAACACCTATTGGCCGATTGGTTACCCGCAACATCTCTGATATCGAAACGCTTTCAAATTTTACGTCCGATGGCCTGGCAGGCATTTTGGGTGATTTCCTTCAGTTGATCTTCATTTTCGGTTTTATGCTGTATATCGATTGGCGATTAACATTGATCTGTTTGTGTCCATTGCCGATTTTATTGTTCAGCACGTATGTATTTAAAGAGCGCATCAAAGATTCTTTTAACCAGGTACGGATTGCAGTTTCTAATCTGAATACTTTTGTACAGGAACATATTACAGGTATGAGCATTGTACAGATCTTTAACAGCGAACAACGCGAATATGCCAAGTTTAAAAAGATTAATATCGAACACCGCGATTCAAATTTAAAATCGGTTAATGCGTATTCAATATATTTCCCGATTGCAGAGTTTATTGGTTCTTTAGGTATTGTATTATTAATCTGGTTCGGGTCAAAACTGGTTCTGGGAGAAACAAGTTCGTTTGGTACACTAGTGTCATTCATTATGTACATCTCTATGTTCTTCCGTCCTATCCGTATGATTGCCGATCGTTTTAATACGCTGCAGCTATCGGTCGTAAGTTCCGACAGGATCCTGAAACTATTAGATGATGAAACACCTATTCAATCTACCGGCACAAAACCATTGCCGGCTATTAAAGGTAATGTTTCGTTCGAACACGTTTATTTCAACTATATCGAAAATCAACCGGTTTTAAAAGATATTTCATTTAATGTGCCGCAAGGTGGTAGTATTGCATTTGTGGGTTCTACCGGCGCCGGCAAATCTTCTATCATTAATTTGCTGAATCGTTTTTATGATATAGAAAAAGGTTCTATCAAAATTGACGGTACAGATATACGAGATTATAATCTGCATGAATTGCGCTTGCAGATTGGCTTAGTTCTGCAGGATGTTTTTTTATTTTCAGGAAGCATCCGAAACAATATTACTTTATATAATCCGGAAATTACAGAGGAAAAGATCTGGCACGCCATTCGGTTGGTGGGCGCCGAACGTTTTATAGAACGCTTACCCGGCGGCTTGGATTATGAAGTGATGGAACGCGGCAGCACCTTATCAGCCGGGCAACGACAAATCATTTCCTTTATCCGTGTAATGGTATACGATCCTAAAATTTTAATTCTGGATGAAGCAACATCTTCTATTGATTCTGAAACAGAAGAATTGATTCAGCAGGCGACAGAAAAATTGATGGCAGGCAGAACATCAGTTATTATTGCACACCGCTTGTCAACTATTCAACACGTGAACAGAATTTATGTATTGGATAAAGGTGAAATTATGGAATCCGGCACGCATGAAGAATTGCTGAACCAAAATGGCATGTACAGCCAACTGAGTGCTCTGCAGTATGCAGCAGCGAAAGAATAGGTCTAGATGCCAGATACTAGTTTCAAGTTACCAGACGAAAAAAGTACGAAGCATAGAGTAGATCAGAAAAAATGTTAAATCTTAAATGAAAAGGAGCGGTAAAAGTGTTTAGTACTTTTACCGCTCCTTTTAGCTTTCAGCCTTAAGCTTTCTGCATTGGGCTATTTTTATTTTTATCGTCTGGTAACTTGAAACTAGTATCTGGCAACTATATCTTAATCTGCAGTGTCAGATAATATCCTCTCCCATCCGACGGTAAAATTCCCGGACCAGGGTAACTTGTTGCTCTGCGGGTAAAATAAATTCGATTAGCTAAGTTGTTAATGTTTGCTTCGATCCTATATATTTTATATTCGTACGAACAACTAAAATCCATAATGCTGTACGCAGGTATAATACCAACCACACCCGAAACACCGCCATCAACAGCGTTTGTAGCATCAGAGAATTGTTGTGACAAGTGAGTATATTGAAACGAAGCTTTGAATTTTTTATAACCCATTCTTGCACCCAATTTCAAATTTACATTGGGTACAAATTCAACCTCATTGCCTTGCACACCGGGAATAGCACTTTTAACATATTTGGAATGAATGAAGGCAGAATTGGTGAATAAAGCTCCGGACCATACTTTTGTTTTCGGCATGAAAAGCTTAAGCACGTCATACTCCAGATAACATTCTACCCCAACCATTATTGCCTGTCCAATATTGGTACGTTCTCTAAGCACACGGTTGGAAGCATCTGTTGTTAAGAACTCTCCGATACGATTGTTATAATTCAGAATAAAGAAACTGGCATCATAGATAAAACGTTTTGTCTGTATGCTCCTCAAGCCTACATCTGTAGTAAATCCTCTTTCATCTTTCATATTCGGATCAATAATAAAAGAGGGATTTGAAATATTCATATCGCTGTAGGTAATAGAGCGGTAGTTCTGAGAAATGTTACCATAGATCTCCATCTTCGATATTGGCTTGTAGCTGATACCTAGTCCGCCTAGTATAAAGTGACGGGTGTTTGAACGTTTCTGAAAGGTCGTATCACTTGATATAATATTGCCGGCTAAGTCTTTTGTTTGCGTTCCATAATAACCGTCGGCATTGGTATTAATGTATTCAAATCGGAGACCGGGTGTTATCGAAATTTTATTGCCTATATAAAAAATATTTTCTGCGAACAGGGCCAGGTTTTTATTATGAAAATTGTAATTGTAATTCATAAAATTGTCTGCCGCATAATTAAAGTTTGCATCTTTCCCTCTACTGCCTAAACCTTGTGTACTTAAATTGTTTCCATAATATCCTCTGGCACCAACCAATAAGACCATGTATTTCTTGCCCACATAATAGCGTTTCATATAACGAGCTTCGGCACCAATGTTTCTGAAATCTCCTCTGATTAAATCACGCTCACTGTTATCATCGACTGTTGCTACTCTGTTAGGCCTGAAACCAACCGTATAACGGTTTGCATACAAGCCAAACATTCTGAAATTAAATTCATTTGATTCATTAAACTTATGTGTAAAATGTATGGCAGCCATTTTCCAATTTACCTGAAACCAGTTACGCTCTCTGTTGCTTTGTCTCGGGTCATCCTTGAACATCTGGTCTGATAAGCCTCCCGGCTGTTGCGCCAGGTAGCTCATCATTGTAAGATCAAAACCAATGGACGTACGTTTGTTGAATTGATAATTTATATTGCCGTAATAATTTTTTGTATTGAAGCCGGAATTCGGACGCCAGCCATTTCCTGTTTTCAATTGAAAGTAGGTATAGTAGCTTAACTTGCCAACTGTGCCGCTAAGACTTGTAAATGTATTGTATAAGGCTAATGTACCGCCACCATACGTCCCGGCACTTTGTCTCGCAACCAATTGTATTTTTTTATCCGCAACAGGTTTGCGCATCACAAAATTTAAGAAACCCCCAAACTGTGTTCCGTACTGAAGCGATGCGGCACCCCGTACCAATTGAATCCGCTCCACGCCTTCAATGGCAGGTGTATAATAACTTTCAGGATAACCCAATGCATCTGCACTAATATCGTATCCATTCTGACGTACATTAAAATTGGATGTACGGTTTGGATCCAATCCGCGGCCGCCAATACTCAGTTGTATACCAGCACCATCATTTTCCCAGATATTTAAACCAGGTACACGTGCATATACCTGTCTGGCATTATTAGTAGCTGCATTTACCGTTAAACTATCGATGATAATTACTTCTGATTTTTTAGCTACATAGATACCCATATCAACCACATCATCCATATGTGAACTGGGTGCAGTGGCAGTAATTTCAATTACATCCTCTGTACGGTCAGGTTCAGTATAAATGATGAGATGTTTGTGTTTGCCTTCAATCACAACTGTTTGTTGTGTATTTAAAAAACCAATACTATATGTGTTTAAGGTATAGGTTCCATTCTCTAAATTTTTAAAATGAAAACGGCCCAACGAATCGGTTGAGGTTATGTATTTTCCATTATTCAAAGAAACCGTACAACCTCCAACATGTGTACTATCGCCGGAAGAAATTACTTTACCTGATAATTTATGCTGAGCAAATACCGAACAAGAAAGAAGAAAACAAAAGAGAATAATTACCCCTTTAAGTAAATGATTCATTATTGTGATACGTATCGAAGATGGATGAGCAATATTTGCATGTGCTCGTTAGCCAAGTTTCATTAAATATTATTAATCACTCATTTATAGATAATTAACAAATATTTAACTCGTTTTTTAATTTATAATTAATCTAAATTAATATTAATTCCGGAAAAAACCGCCGCTCAGGTAAGATTATTCTGATTATTTCAACCGCTTACAGGTACAAAAATCACTATTTGGTCAGATATTCAAAGGGTTATACAGACTGAATTCCTGCTGAAAAATTAAAAAAGCTATCAAGATATACTCCATACCCTAATAGCTTTTTGATGCCCTCAAACTATTTTTTTAAAATGCTTATTTATGACAAAATCAGGCGTTATATAACTTTTTATAATATTCATCGGCCATGCGGTCTGAATTGAAAAAAGGAAATATATCATCCATACTTTTACGAACCATTTGTGCCCATTTCTTCTGGTCATTATAATAGGTAGGGATTACTTCCTGTTCTAATTTTTGATACAAGTATTCTGCATCCTGATTGTCCTGTTCGGTTACATCAGAAGAAAGTGAATGCTCTATGATAAAACTATTCTCCATATTTTTTCCAAATTCTTTTACCCAACCATCTTTATTCGAGAAATTCAACGTTGCATTCATCGCTGCTGTCATACCACTGGTACCTGAAGCTTCGCGGGTATACCTTGGATTGTTGAGCCATACATCAGCACCTTTTTTTAATAAAGATGAAAGTCCCAATTCATAACCGACCAATATCACGGCACGATTCGACCTTAAAGTACACTGAAGAATCTTATTAAAGATGCCAATAGCTTCTGTATCCAAAGGGTATGGTTTACCCGCCCAGATCATTTGTATAGGTTGCTCGGCTCGGTTGATCAGATTCATAAATCGGTTATAATCGCGCATGATCAGATCGGGTCGTTTATATCCCGCAAAACGTCTGCTCCATACAATAGTCAATATATCCGGATCAAGTATATCTCCCGTCTGATCGGCAATTGCTTCGAACAATTGTTTTTTCAATTCTTTTTTACGCAGCATGATCCAATGATCGTTGTGTTCATGATATGCCTGCAGTAAAGCTTTATCAGCCCAGTAATCTACATTCTGGGAGTTTGTAATATGATCAATATAGCAAATATTAGAAAAGTCTTTCCACATATTGCGGGCAACCTCTCCATGTAAAGCAGATACGCCATTCGCTTTTTTCGCCATTTTCAATGCTGCCAATGTATAGTCGAACCGCCCGTCAACAAAGGCATTCAAACTATGTATCGCATCCATTGGTACTGACCCGAAAAACGACGCACGTTCCAACAAGTCAAATGCATGCTCTTCATTCCCGGCTTTTTCAGGTGTGTGTGTCGTAAAAACAAATCGTTTTTTAACTTCTTCCCAATTTTGATGCTGTTCATACAGGTGAAATGCAATGGGCAATGCATGACCTTCATTAATATGATATACATCGATTTTACGTTGCAGTGCATCTAATACCTTACCACCGCCAATACCAAGAATAATGCTCTGCGCAATACGGGTCTCTTCATTCTGGTCGTATAAATGATGTGAAATTGTTTTAGATAAATAATCATTTTCAGGTATATCGGTACTCAAAAAATAAACGGGGACGGTATCAAATGTTTCTGGTTTTAATAAAAATGCTTTCACAAAAACATCTTTACCAAAAACTTTAACTGCTACTGTAATACCTGTATCTACTAAGAAAGAATAATATTTCGTTGTGTAATCCACGCGCATTGTCAGGTCTTCATTTCTATCCTGATCGTAATAGCCATATTTCCATAACATGCCTATTCCTACAAGATTTTGTCCCATTGTACCGGCACTTCTCATGTGGGAACCGGAAAGAAAACCTAATCCACCGGAATATGTTTTTAAAGGTTGATGAATAGCAAACTCCATTGAAAAATAAGCTACTGAAGTTGTATAAACAGGGTTAATCTGAGATGAGATGGTCATATTCGGTTGTATTGATTGAACGGAAACAAGTTAAAAATATTCTCAGATACGATCTGCTATTGATAGATTTAATTAAAAAATAATCCTGAAATACGCAGAACAATCCTATTTAAACTTGGATGATTGTTGTTCATTATTTTTTCAAGAATTTTTATTCATTATTCCTCTCACTCGAAAAATGATTGCCTGAACTACTCAATGTTTCTTTTATATTACATTTCATGTTCCAAATATATTGTTCTCTTGATATCAAAACCTCTCTCTTTTTACTGTTCCAAACAAGTGTTTAAAACCGAAATAAACTGACAGGTAAGCCTTTATGACTGTTCAATATTTTTTATGCTGTCGTATTTTAAGTACACGGTACACTAAGAGTGCCTTATTTTGATCTGAAAGCAATAATACAATTCTGCGACACGTTCAATTTTAAAGGCCTAAAAGGAGTTCTGTATAGCTTTTTTTAGTAATTTCGCTCCTTATCGATTTTTATTAAAAAACCGAAGTGATGACTTATAATAGAATAAACAACCTTACCGGATGGCTGGTATTTCTGATTGCCACATTCGTTTATGTTTCAACGATGGAACCTACCGCAAGTTTTTGGGACTGCGGAGAATTTATTTCAACCTCATACAAACTGATGGTGCCACATCCACCCGGTGCACCGGTGTTTTTATTAGTAGGACGTTTCTTTTCTTTATTTGCAAGTGACCCGCAACATGTAGCGTATTGCGTCAATTTAGTTTCTGCATTGTCCAGTTCATTTACGGTATTGTTCCTTTTCTGGTCTATTACAATGATTGGCAAAAAACTTGCTAAAAATGAACACGGTTTCTATTCAACCGGACAAATCATTGCTGTAATGGGTGCCGGTATAGTAGGTAGTCTTGCATACACCTTCTCTGACTCTGCCTGGTTCTCAGCAGTTGAAGCCGAAGTATATGCTATGTCTTCTTTCTTTACAGCTATTGTCTTCTGGGCAATTCTTAAGTGGGAAGCGCACTCCGACGAAGCAGCGTCTGAAAAATGGCTGATCTTTATCGCTTATCTGGTAGGGCTTTCCATTGGCGTTCACTTACTGAACTTAACAGCCATTCCTGCTTTAGCATTTGTATACTATTTTAAAAAGTACGACAAAATCGATATCAAGGGTTCGTTCATAACATTAATCATCAGTGTAATTTTACTGGGTATTGTAATGGTGGGTATTATCCCGGGCTTACCAAGCATTGCTTCTCAATTCGAACTGTTATTTGTGAATTCTATGGGCTTTGGTTTCGGCTCAGGTGTGATCACGTTTATGCTCTTATTGATCGGTGGTTTATCTTATGCAATTTACTACTCACAAAAAACAGGCAAACGTCTACTGAATATCTCTCTGCTTTCTTTAGGTTTTATATTAATCGGTTACTTTTCTTACGGAATTATCGTAATCCGTTCTCAATATAACCCTCCAATCGATATGAACGATCCGGAGAACGTAATGACATTCACTTCTTACTTGAAGCGTGAGCAATACGGCGACAGACCTTTATTGAAAGGGCCAAACTTTACTGCAAAAGTTCTGGAATACAAAAAAACCAGCCCTGTATACGTACCTATTACAGATGCTAAAGGAAAAGACAAGTACATCATTACAGATTATAAAGTAGAACCGGTATACAAACCTAAAGATATGGTTCTGTTTCCGCGTATGTACAGTAACCAGCCTGGCCATCCGGAACAGTACAGAAGCTGGATGCACTTCAGTAAAAGCCATGTACCTACTTTCGGCGAAAATATTTCATTCATGTTTACCTATCAGATGGGCCACATGTACTGGAGATATTTTATGTGGAACTTTGCAGGCCGTATGGGCGATGAGCAAGACTCTTCCTGGTTAGGACCAAACAACTGGTTCACACTTGATGCTGACACAGCACAGTTTGCAAGTAAAGCACGTAACAACTTCTTCTTACTACCTCTTATTGCCGGTATGTTGGGTTTCAGTTTCCAGATTACACGTGACTGGAAAAACGGAACAATCGTTGGTATGCTGTTCTTCTTTACAGGTTTGGCGATTATTATTTATCTGAATCAACCACCAACAGAACCGCGCGAACGTGATTATACTTTTGCTGCATCTTACTATGCATTCTCCATCTGGATTGGGTTGTCTGTAATATTCTTTGCGGAAACAATTGAAAAATATGTATTGAAAAATAAAGCAGTTGCTGCTACAATCGCTACTCTCGGTTTACTTTCAGTACCTGCAATTATGGCCTCTGAAGGTTGGAACGATCACGACAGAAGCAAACGTTATTACCAGGTTGAATCAGCTAAAAACTTATTGAACAGCTGTGCACAAAACGCTATCTTATTTACAGGTGGCGACAATGATACCTATCCATTATGGTATGCACAGGAAGTTGAAGGCGTACGTACCGATGTACGCGTATGTAACCTGAGTTTATTAAATACTGACTGGTATGTAAAACAAATGGAAAATCAGGCCTATCTATCAGATTCGTTACCAATAGGCTTAAGTGCGGATCAATACAGACAAGGTACAAATGATTATATCTATCTGGATTATGAAACGTTTGAAAAAAATAAAGAAGGTATTATAAATCTACCTGTGTTCCTTGATCTGGTTAAGAAAAAAGACAGACGAGTAACACGTATTTATAACGAAAGTGAATTAAGCGTATATCCTTCTCCTAATTTCTTTTTACCGGTAGATACTGCTGGTGTGCTTGCCTTGGGAATTGTTCCTGCTGATCTTACAGGAGCCATCGTTCCTAAAATGAACTTCACTATTGAAGGCGGGGGTATGGATAAGCGTACATACGTTATATTAAACATGATCGTAAATAACAAATGGAAACGTCCGATCTATTTCTCTTCTACCTTATCTCCTTCTGATTATATTGGAATGCAACGTTACCTGCAGTTGGAAGGGATGGCATTCCGTTTATTACCTGCTGAAATAAAAGGTGCAGGTGAAGGCTGGGTAAATTCAGATCTGATGTTTAAAAATATGATGAAGTTTGAATTTACAAACTTAGATAACCCATCTATTTTCTACGACGAAAACTATCAGCGTTTTACTATCAACAGTAAGAGTCAATATCATACGCTTGCGGGTCAGTTAATGTCTGAAGGCAAAAATAAAGAAGCGAAAGAAGCGATCATGTATTGCTTTAATAAAATTCAAAGCCCTGCTATACCGTATGATTATTTCAACGTGTATATGATTGGCCAGCTATTTAAGTTAGGTGAAAAAGATACTGCTTATAAATATGCTATAGAGATCAAAAAATTCTGTGAAGGAACTATTGCATACGTTAAAGCAGATAAAATAAAAGAAACAAATAAGAAAAGAACAACAGCCATTACACTACAGATACTATCAAAAGTACTTAGAGAAAATGGCTACGATAAGGATGCTGATTCAATCGACAAATTCCTCGTTGATTCTAATCTGAATAAAGAGCTTAATTGATTTAAAAAGCCCTCCCCATAACGGAGGGCTTTTTAATCACATCACAGCCGAATATACTTCGGTTCAAACTAAAGTAAGATGCTGTACATACAGCATACATAACATGGAGGATAGAAAATACCCGCGAAAAAATTTTTCTTCGTATGAAGAAAATAAACCTGCAAACGATAAAGATGTCATCTTTGGTATCCGTCCGGTGATTGAAGCATTGGAAGCGGGAAAAGAAATTGATAAGATTTTAATTCAGCGTAATATAGAGCAGGCAGTTGTACAGGAATTGTTTGAACTTGCAAACAGAGTTAAAGTACCTATTATTAAAGTGCCGGTTGAAAAGCTGGATCGTGTAACACGCAAGAATCACCAAGGGGTTATTTGTTATTTATCAGCGATCAATTTTGCTTCACTGGATAATATTGTATCGGCATGTTTTGAAAATGCGAAGAATCCATTACTGGTTATGCTGGATCGTGTTACAGATGTACGTAACTTCGGTGCTGTGGCCCGCAGCGCAGAATGTCTGGGTGTGGATGCTATGGTTGTTCCGTCAAGAGGTGCTGCACAATTAAACAGCGATGCCGTTAAAACATCTGCCGGTGCCTTATACCATATTCCGGTATGCCGTGTAGATCATTTGATTGATACGGTAAAATACTTAAAACAATGTGGCCTGCGTATTATCGCCTGCTCTGAGAAATCAAGCAAAGCTGTTTACGACGAAGATCTGACCGACCCATGCGTAATTTTAATGGGTAGCGAAGAAGATGGTATCAGGATGGATTTATTGCGTTATGCAGATGCTCACGTAACTATTCCAATGAAGGGTCATATCAATTCGTTGAATGTATCGGTAGCAACAGGTATGATCTTATCTGAAGTAACAAGACAACGTTTGGCAGCAGAAAAAAAATAATTTACCGTTTTTAATATAGATCTGACAAGTCCCCTGCTGATAGCTGGGGACTTTTTTTATACCCTATTAATCTTTTACCATTTTGGCAATTGTCTTTCAGATGTAAAATGCATAACTTCTGGTATCAGTTCATTTTTATTTATCACCAATCAGCTCGTTCATGAATAATAAAACACAAGTTGTTATTGTCGGAGGTGGCCCTACAGGTTTGAGTATGGCGGCACAGCTTTTACGCTATAATATTGATTTTATTATTCTGGAGAAAAATGAACACACGACTCTTTTGTCGAAGGCGGTGGTAGTTCAGGCGCGCAGCTTAGAAATTTTTCAGCAGATGAACCTTGCGGATAAAGCAATTAAAAAGGGAAGAATTACAAAAGCACTCAACCTTTTTTATAAAGGTAAACGACGAGCATCTGTTGAAATTTCCGGATTAGGTAAAGGAGTTACACCATTTCCTTACGCGCTTTCACTAGAACAAAGTAAAACTGAAAAATTGCTTGCCGATTACCTGACTGAAAATGGAAAAACAATTTTATGGAAATCTGAATTCTTGCATTTCGAACAAAATAAAGATGGTATCAGTATCTATTATAAAGATGCAAATGGTGAAGAACAACGCATAGATGCAGAGTACATTGTAGGTTGTGATGGGGCACACAGTCTGGTGCGCCATCAAATGAACGCTGCTTTTCAGGGAGACACTGTACCGAAATTATTTTATGTGGCAGATGTTATATTACGCAGTTCTGTCATTAACAAAGACGAACTTTTTATTTTTTTGATCAAGAAAGGATTCGTTCTTTTCTTTCCAATGGAAGGTGAAGGACATTATAGAATTATTGGCATTTTACCCGATCACAATAACGATACTACTAACTATGAGTTTACCGATATCGAAAAATTCATAAAAATGCACATTGTATCGCCAGTTAATTTTATAGAATTGAAATGGTTTTCAACGTACAAAGTGAATAGTCGAATGGCCGATGCTTTCATGCTTGACAGATGTTTTATCGCTGGTGATGCGGCGCATATTCATACACCTGCTGGCGGACAAGGCATGAACACAGGCATACAAGACGCATACAACTTAGCGTGGAAACTAGCTTATGTGTTAAATAAAAATCTGAATACTTCTGTTTTAAAAACATACAATACCGAACGGATGGAAAATGCCAGACATCTACTACATACAACAGACAAAATGTTTGATGCAATGGCAGGAACAAACATGTTCTGGAATTTTATTCGCTTGAAAATAATTCCACTTATTGCTGGATTTGTAATTAAAAATCCGCTACTGAGCAAACAGATTTTTCCGCTCATCTCACAAACGGGCATTGCTTATCCCAATAGTACATTGACTATTAATAGTTCTATTAGCTCTGTGCATGCAGGCGACAGAATGCCTTATTTTATTTTTTCCGATAATAAAAGCATCTACGATTATTTAAAAGAACCGAATTTCAAACTATTATTTTTCGGAAAAAACACTCCAGCATTTGAACCGACAGAAAAAATTTCTTTCAGATTTTCGACATTTTCATTTACAGAAATACCTGGGGATATTTTTGGCAATAATACAGACTTCTATATTTTACTACGACCTGATAATCATATTTCATATATCGGAAAACAAATCGATCACGGCATTCAGCGTTTAGAAAAATTACAATAAGATTTTCTGTTATTAAAATATCAGTTAAATTGTATCATTATTTTTTTAATATTCTACATTTTAAAACTGCCACTTTTATGGATATTATCGAATATTTATTATTTGTACCCTTATTAATATACGGCATGGCGCTCAGTGATTTATTTGGGCAATGGAAAAAATTTATGGAACCTGCATCCTGGTATATTCCTTACCTATTCACACTAATCATGATTACAGAAATTGGTGTACATAATGTATTTATTTTTTTCAAACTCTCTCCTCAATTAAGCACCATAAACTATTTTGCTTATTGGTTGTATTTACTGCCTCCGTTGGTATTTCTGCTCATGGTAAACTTTCTGACACATACGGATGATTATTCAGATATGAAAGTTTTTTTCACAGCCAGAACAAAACCTGTATTTCTATTATTGGCTGCTTTTATAAGTATGCACTTCATTCCGATATTTCATTTTGATCATAATATCTGGCTTCCAAGAGTCTTAGGAATTATTTTCTGTACTGTATATGCTTTCTGGCAAAGAATGATCGTATTTTATTTACTGGTCGCAATATGGTTATTGTCTGTGGGCACGAGATTTTATATTGTGTATAAATAAGTATAATGTGATACTATCAATTATTTTTTAAGAATGCGCAAAGACACAAATCTTTATCAAGCCTTGTTTTAAAGTATGTACAGTTTGTGGAATCAACAGTAACACTGAAATTTTGCTGAAAATCTTCAATGCTTCTTTTATTCATGCCATACAGTAAAATGTAATTGCTTTGTGCATGATCTATATGATATTTTATTTCTTCTTGAAATTTTGTGGTATCTCTCAGATTAGACATATTTCCTTCTACTCTCAAAAAACGTGTTGTCTTAGGAAAAAAAGGGACAATGTACGCAATGGGTTCATGTCCTCCGATAATAATATTGCTCTTTTCAAGATTTTTAACTTTGGGCACCTCTACTCCAAAATACGAATCCGTCCAGGGCAAACGGCCCCAATCCATTGTAACAACTGAAGAATAGCTTATGTATGAAATGATAACAAAAATCACTACTGCGAATTTCTTACTTATCGAAAATGTATCTAATATAACAAATACAAGCAATGGGCTTAAAAATTCAAGTACAACAATGTACCTGTAAATGGAAAATAAACTTTGCCAGAAAATATAAGACAAAACATAAAAAGAAATAATAAAAAGGGATATTCTTAAATTAGGATTTTCCTGCACGAGGGTATTTCCCTGATTCTTTTTCCCGCGTATGAACTTATACACTACAAATACAATAAAACAAATAATCATTATATAACACAGAGTGAGATGTTTGTCTTTAAAAAAAAATTCACTCGTGTAATTCTGTAGCCGGGTAAAATAGAATGGATAAAATAATGTCTGCAAAATATCATCCGGAAGAAATCTTTTATCTGTAAAATTAGCAAAAGAGTAATAAGGAGATTTGAAAAATTTATTAAAATAAGGAAATAATGGATTTTGAAATTTGTCCCATAAAATAAGCATCCAATAACCTATAGATAATATAAATCCCGCAAACACAGACAATGAAAAAGTAAAGCTCATTTGTATGTATTTCCAGAAATTTTTAGCGAGCACTGCCATTGCCAGTACAAATGCGATCGGATAAATTGCTATTGTCAATTTTATACCAACGCCCATACCCATTATTAATCCGGCAAAAATCAGTACGCTGAAATTTATATCAATTATTTTTTCTTTATAATTATCAATGATGTGATTTATTAAAAGAAATAATGGAAATAAAACAAAAAGACTAACAATGTTATCGCCAAATGTAGTACCTATTTCAGACATATTACCTGCTGCATAGAAGCCCATAATACAAGCTGCCACGATAAGTATTTCTTTAAATACTACCGGATAATGAGCAAACATTTTTTTGATAATGAGATACAATATAAACAGGTTCAATCCTTGCATTGCTCCTATTATAAATCCAACTTGAATAGGTTTAAAATTTTGTATTAACCAGTAATTAAAAAAATCTACTAAAGGATTGTTGTATGTTTGTATCATTGCCGGAGCATAATCAAATGATAATTTATCATTCAAAAAAGCATACGGATTATAAAAATGATAATTTTTGAGATCCCAATTAATGTCCTCACCCAGCAATACAGACCAGCTTCCCGTGTATAAACAGCATATTAAAAAAATTATTGTGTTTGTTAGAATTTTATAATTGCTGAATAAACGGCGAAATAACATGGTAAGTAATTATTAAATACTATTATAAATCGAAATATAGATAATTTACAGAATTTTATTTAATAATTATTGCATTTAAATCATTCGGCATACATATCAATGTATCTTAAAATAATTATAACTGGCTCAAATACTTTTTCCTTTATTTTTGCCTTTTAGAAATCCAATCGTATCTTTACGATTAAACAAGAATACTACAGAAAGATGCCTGTAATTAAAGAACAGAATTTAACCTCGGAAGAAGAAAAGCTGGTGCGCATTGCTAAAGCACTATCCCACCCGGCGCGTATTTCGATCTTAAAATTAATGCTGGATAAGAACGCTTGTTTCTGTGGCGAACTCACAGAAGAAAT
>Ga0210397_10000470_pt1 | contig 26989 bp, 18 predicted proteins | sample IncBWH2OmetaG_FD_160126 | JGI IMG/M metagenome (GOLD analysis project Ga0210397, IMG submission 160126) | Forest soil microbial communities from Barre Woods Harvard Forest LTER site, Petersham, Massachusetts, United States - Inc-BW-H-2-O ...
CCAGAGAGGCTGGGAAGCCGTTCGACGGATACGTGGACGAATACGTCACAGCGGAGGTGTTGATCGTACGGATCGAACCAACCGCGGAAGCTTCGTTGGCCGCCATACGCGACCGGAGGAGGTTAGGAATTGCGATGGCCGCGATGATCAGAATGATCGCCACGACGATCAGCAACTCGATAAGTGAGAAACCCTTCTGCTTCTTCATTCTACTATCTCCTTGAGAGTGTGAGAGTTTTAATACCAGAGCACGCGGTACTATAAGGCAAGGGAGATGCCACTCTCCCCGTATTAGCACTTAGTGGAAAAAACCAAGTAAAATGTTTGTTTTCTGCATTATACAGAAATCCTGGAGCTGACTTGAGCAATCCCGCTGACTCTGGACCTCTGTAAACTGCCCCGAATTGACCCTTTTGGTCAGTTCCAGCAGACGAAAAATGGCAGTCTCCTCGGTGGTTCCCGTTCCCGATTCGAGCCAAGCTGCATGACATCGCCTTTAGATTCTATAGGTTATGCTTCTGGGCATAGTGGCGGAACGACCGGTAGCTGATCTTCAGGAGATCCGATGCCTTGGTGCGGACACCGTTGGATTTCTGAAGGGCTGCCTGGAGGTACCTCCGTTCGGTCTCCGCTATCACTTTTTCGAAGTCAAGCCCTTCCGGTGGAAAGGACAATTCGCCTGTGGCTCCTCCTCCGGAAACGCCGGCGGAGGAGTACCCAGCGATACGATCGGGAAGAACGCGCAAAGAGATTTCTCCGCCAGTCTCGAGCGCAACGGCTCGTTCCATGGTGTTCTCGAGCTCGCGCACGTTCCCCGGCCAGTCGTAGGATTCCAGGCGGCGAACCGCTTCAGGCGAAAGCCCCTCGATGGGCTTCTCCATCGTCTTTCGGAAGGTTTCCAGAAAATGGCGCGCCAGAAGCGGGATATCCTCGCGGCGCTCACGCAGAGCCGGGAGTTGGATGGGAATAACGCTCAAACGATAGTACAAGTCCTCGCGAAACCGGCCTTCGGCAATCTCCTTTTCGAATTCTTTGTTCGTGGCGGCGATGATTCGCACATCCACATCAATTTCTTCGGTGCTGCCGATAGGTCTTACTTTGCCTTCCTGGAGGACGCGGTAAAGCTTTACTTGCATGGTCAAGCTCATGTTGCCAATCTCGTCCATAAAAAGGGTGCCGCCATGGGCGGCCTGGAAGAGGCCCTGGCGATTCTCATTGGCGCCCGTGAATGCGCCTTTCATGTAGCCAAAGAGTTCGGATTCGAGCAGTGTCTCTGGAAAAGCGCCGCAATTGATGGTGATAAAGGGAGCCTGAGCGCGAAGACTGTTTTCGTGAATGGCGCGGGCCACCAATTCCTTTCCCGTGCCGCTCTCGCCGGTGATCAGGACGCGGCTGGTTTGGGGGGCAATCGTTTGGATCAACTCAAAGATGGCGCGCATTTTGGGGCTTTGGCCGATGATATTGTCGAGACCCGTCAAACGGCGCAGTTCCCGGCGAAGGTATCCGGCCTCTTTCTTCCACTTGAGGCTCTCGGAGACTTCCTTAACGGCGCGGCGGAGTTGGTCAACCAGTTCGTGGTCTTTTATAACGTAGCGGTCCGCGCCGGAGTTTATGGCCGCGATGGCGGTTTCCACAGTGGGCACACCGGTAATAAGGAGAAAAAAAGAGTTGGGAGAAATCTCTTTGGTGAATTTCAGGAGGTCGACGCCCGTAGCCCCGGGCATGCGGACGTCCGAAATGATAATGTCAAAAATCTGCGATTCCAGCTTTCGCTTGGCAGCCTCGACGCTTTGGGCCACTTCGACGCGATGACCCTCCTTGCGAAAGGTTATTTCCAGAAGCTCGCAAATGGAGCGCTCGTCGTCCACGACAAGAATATGGACCATCTCGTTGTGAGCTTCCTTGACCGCTGCTTTCGTTCCCTGCATAAGACCTCACGCCGTTCGGGGCAACTCCACAATGAACTCCGCGCCGCGATCCTTTTCCGATATCACGCTGATTCTGCCGCTATGGGCCTGCACGATTTGATAAACGATGGAAAGTCCCAGGCCCGTTCCGCCTTCAAACCCTGACTGGAGGGGTTCGAAGATTTTTGCGCGCTGTTTGGCGTCGAGACCGATCCCGGTATCCCGGAAAGCGATACGCAGCCAGAAAGGAAGCAGCTCAATGCCCACGCTGAGCGTTCCGCCGCCGGGCATGGCGCGAAGAGCGTTATCGGAAAGATTCCAGAAAACCTGTTTTATTTTGTTAACGTCCACACGCGCGCGCAATGAAGCGCCGTTGTACGTGCGGACGATCTGATACTTATTCTCGATTTCAGGCTTCTTCTCGAGTAGCGTCAGCGTTTCATCCAGCAAACCGCGGACGTCTGCTTCCTGAAATTCGTAGGTCTTCTCGCGTGAGTAATTCAGAAAATCGGTAATGATATGGTTCAAGCGTTCCGATTCGCGGCTAACGATGTTGACCAGATGTTTCTCGTCCTCCTCGAGTGGAACGAGGCGCGCCAGCTCTTTCACGGCGCCAGCCATGGCCGTTAGCGGCTGACGAATTTCGTGTGCGATGGCGGCCGACAGCCGGCCCAACGCCGCCATGCGATCCTTCGTCGCCACTTCTTGTTCGAGTCTCCGAAGCTCGGTCAGGTCTTGAAAATTGAACACGTAACCGCTGCGCGAGGAATTCCGGGTACGCAAGGGAGAAACGGAAATGCCTAGATATCGCTGCTCGCCGCCCGCTGTTCGGAACTCGATTTCTCTGCGGACCACTGGGCGGTCATTGGGGCCTTTGAAGCCAGGAAGCCAAAAATTCTCATCGACCTCGGGCAACTTCCGTCCGCGTAGGTCGGCAAAGCGGTATCCTAGAATTTCTTCCCCGGTTCGATTCAGGAGAACGATCCTGCCTTCCAAGTCCGTGGTCAACAGTCCGCCACGCATCGAATGAATGATATCTTCCGTAAAGTCCTGTAATTCGAGCAGCTCTTCGCGCTTTTCCTCGAGTTCGATTCCCTTGCGGCGGAGCGATTGCGCAAGAAGGCTGGCCAGGTAGGCAACCGCGAGGAAACCGAAGAGATTGCTGAGAAACCAGACGCGCAGACCCTCTGGGGTGGGCACAAGTACGAAGGTGCGCGGGATCTTTCCTTCGAATGCCAGCGCGGTCATACCGCCGAGGATGGACAGACATACTCCGGTGGTTATAAAAGCGGCTCGCCGCGAGAACAATATGCTGGCCACGATAATGACCAGCAAATAGAGGGAGATGAGATAGCTCTCCTGAAGGCCCGTGGTGTAAACGAGAGCTGAAATGACGACTACGTCGGTGGCAACCTGCAATCCGCCTTGCAACCTGGAGCGAGGCAGCCAGCGGATCAACCCAATGTGCAAGACTCCCAAAGTGACCCAGATAAGCAAGAGAGGAAGGAAGGAGCGGTTCGTGCCAGAAGGAAGGACGTACTGCGGCCAGATAAGATCGCATACAAGGATCAAGAGAATCGTAAGCAGGCGGACGCGCGTCAGCCAACCAAGCCATTCCCTTGTTGTTGTACTTTGATCCATGGACAGCCCGCGTTCCTAACCGCCAGTATTCCCCCGGGCATTCTTTATTCTAGACAGAAATGGCGGAGGGCTGGGAGTTCCTTCCCTGCCCTCCGCCAATTGGATAACGCTGGCAGCGCGAGCCTGCGATCAGTGCGCCGAACTCAACTTGCCAATCAGGGTGAACAGCGGCAAATACATGGAAATGACCACGCCGCCAACCACCACACCAAGGAAAACGATCATGATGGGTTCCAAAGCGGTGAGGAGGTCTTTCACGGCCGCGTCCACTTCTTCTTCGTAGAAGTCGGCGATTTTCTGCAACATGGCATCCATGGCGCCGGTCTGTTCGCCGACGCTGATCATCTGGGTGACCATGCCCGGGAAGACTTCCGAGTCCTTCAGCGGTTCGGTAAGGGATTTGCCTTCCTCGAGTGACTTGCGGACTTGCTGTAAGGCCTTTTCGACGACCGCGTTTCCGGCGGTTCTGGCGGTGATATCCAAGCCTTCCAGGATGGGTACGCCGCTGGCGATCAACGTTCCAAGTGTACGGGTAAACCGAGCTACGGCGATTTTACGCATCAGGAGGCCGATGACGGGCAAGCGCAGAATCGTCGCGTCGATGGCATAGCGGCCTTGTGGTGTGCCATACCAGACCTTCAAACCGAAGAGAATGCCTCCGAAGGCCACCAAAGCGAGAAGACCGAAGATGCTGCCGATCATGTTGCTGAGGCCGATGACGATCTTGGTCGGCAGTGGCAAGTCAACGCCGAGGCCGGCGAACAAGGTGGCGAAAATCGGAACGACTTTCCACAAGAGCAAGATGATGACGCCGCCGGCAACGGTTAAGACGCCAACCGGGTACACCATGGCGGACTTAACGGCCCGCTGCAGCTTGACGTTCTTTTCAATGTAGGAAGAGAGCCGCTGCAAAATCGTGTCAAGAATACCGCCCGTCTCGCCCGCCTCGACCATGTTGACGTAGAGGGAGTCGAAGACCTTTGGGTATTGGCGCATGGCAGCCGAGAGCGTGGCGCCGCCTTCGACCGAACCGCGCGTCCCGGTCAGCACCTTTTGAAACATCTTGTTTTCCTGCTGGCTGGCCAGAATCTCCAAGCACTGCACAAGCGGCAAGCCGGCGTCAATCATGACCGAGAACTGTCGCGTGAAGATGGCCAGTTCCTTGGCGCTGACGCCAGAGCCGAAGGTGGGCATGTTGAATTCCTTGCCCTTTTCGGACATCTTCGTGGGCGTGATCTGCTGGCGCCGAAGAAGGTTCTGGAGTTCCGCCTTGCTTGTCGCGGTGACTTCCCCGCTGACGTTTCCGCCGGAACGATTGGTTCCTTTGTAAGTAAAGACCGGCATATACTTTCCTCCTCAATCCTTCGAATCCATTGACCAAATTCAGCAAACCAGGGCCCGACGGCCCTCAAAAATCCTTACCGCTTGTTCCCTACCGGCGTCTTTGAGCTGCTAGGGCCGCTTCCACCCGGCGAAGAAACGCCGCGGTTAATCATGTCCTGGAGTTCATCTGCGTTGGACGAACGCGAAAGAGCCAAATCCAGCGTGATGAGCTTCGAAAAATACGCGTTCGCAAGGCCTTGGTTAAACGTCTGCATACCCGTTTGTCCGGTACCCGTCTGCATCGCGGAATAGATCTGGTGAATCTTGTCTTCGCGAACGAGGTTGCGGATGGCCGGAGTGGGGATCAGAACTTCCATGATCATCACGCGGCCGCGATTGTCGGCGCGTGGGAGAAGAGCCTGACAAAGGATGCCTTCCATAACCATGGAAAGCTGGGCCCGAATCTGCGGCTGCTGGTGCGATGGGAAGACGTCAATAATACGGTTAATCGTCGAAGCCGCCGAATTGGTGTGCAGCGTAGCAAAGGTCAAGTGGCCGGTTTCCGCGATACGGAGCGCTGATTCAATAGTTTCGAGGTCGCGCATTTCTCCGATGAGGACGACGTCGGGGTCTTCGCGGAGAGCGGCGCGGAGTGAATTCGCAAACGAGTGGGTGTCCGCGTGAACTTCGCGCTGGTTCACCAGGCATTTCTTGTGGTTGTGGAGGAACTCGATGGGGTCCTCGATGGTGATCATGTGCTCTTCGCGCTCGGCGTTAATCTTGTCGAGCATGGCGGCGAGGGTGGTCGATTTTCCCGAACCGGTTGGCCCGGTCACCAATACGAGTCCGCGCGGTTTGTCGCAGAGTCCCCTGACGACCGAAGGCAAACCCAAAGCATCGAAGTTCTTGATTTCCCATGGAATGGTACGAAAAACGGCGGCGACGGCGCCGCGCTGATTGAAAACGTTGCCGCGGAAGCGAGCCAGGTTTTTGAGACCGAACGAAAAGTCCAGCTCCAGGTTCTCCTCGAAACGGTGCTTCTGTGCGTCAGTCAGAACGCTATAAGCTAGAGATTTCGTATCGGCTGCCGTCAGGGGCGGCATATCCAGAGCGCGCAAATGTCCGTGAACGCGAACACGCGGTGCGCTGTTCGTAGTGATATGGAGGTCGCTGCCTCCCATTTCGATCATCTTTTTGAGCAGCTCGCTCAGGGTAATCCCGGCCATCTCTTCACCTTCTTCTTATAGAACCGTCTCGCGCAAAACCTCTTCGAGCGTCGTCTGCCCTAAGGCAACTTTAACGAGTCCGCTGCGACGAAGAGTGATCATGCCTTGTTCAATCGCCTTCTTCTTCAGTTCCAGGGCTGAGGCGCCGACGAGGATCAATTCCCGCAGCTCGTCGTTGACTTCCATCACTTCATACAAACCAGTGCGGCCCTTATATCCACCCTTGTTGCAGGTGTTGCATCCCTTGCCGTGATAGATTTTAGTCGTCTTGACCTCATCGGGGGAATACCCTGCGTCGATGAGCGCCTGCTCCGGCAATTCCAACTCTTCTTTGCAATTCGAACAGATGCGGCGCACGAGACGTTGCGCGCAAATAAGGTTCACCGAGGTGGCCACAAGGAAAGGCTCAATACCCATGTTCATCAAGCGGCTGATGGTGGACGGCGCATCGTTGGTGTGAAGGGTCGAGAGCACCAAGTGGCCCGTGAGTGCGGCTTTGACCGCAATTTCAGCCGTTTCAAAGTCGCGGATTTCGCCGACCAGAATGATGTTGGGGTCTTGGCGAAGGAAGGCGCGAAGGGCGGCCGCGAAGTTCAAGCCGATCTGTTCCTTCATCTGCACCTGGTTGATGCCCGCCAACTGGAATTCGACGGGGTCCTCGGCGGTCATGATGTTGGTGTCCACCGTGTTGAGGCGAGCGACCGACGAATAGAGCGTGTTGGTCTTGCCCGACCCGGTCGGGCCGGTGACCAAGACCATGCCGTAAGGCTTTAAAATGTTCCGCTCGAATTTCTTCAGGGACTCCATCTCGAAGCCCAGCTTGGTCATATCCAGGCGGAGATTTTCTTTGTCGAGGAGCCGGAGGACGATTTTTTCGCCGTAAAGAGTCGGGACCGTTGAGACGCGGAAGTCGAGTTCCTTCTTTTTGCCGTCGGCCTTGTACTTGATCATGATGCGGCCGTCTTGCGGAAGGCGCTTTTCGGCGATGTCCAGCTTGGCCATAATTTTCAGGCGGCTGGTAATGGCGTCCTTCAGTCGGAGGGGCGGTGTCATGACCGTTTGTAGCTGGCCGTCTACGCGGAACCTCACGCGCATTTCAAGCTCATAGGGCTCTATGTGAATATCGCTCGCGCCTCGCTTGACCGAGTCCGTCAGGATCAGGTTCACGAGCTTAATGATGGGCGCCTCTTCGGCGGCCTTTTCGAGCGTGGCTGTATCGAGTTCGGCTTCTTCGGCGGCCAGCTCGAGTTCCTGGTCTTCGTCGACCAGGTCCTTCATCATTTTGCTCAGCTCTTCGGTGTTCTGTTCTGTACCGCCATAGAATCGCGAAATGGCTTCGCCAATGGCGGACTCGGAGGCCACGACGGGCTCGACGTTAAACCCGGTCATAAACTTGATGTCGTCCATCGCGAAGACGTTTGTTGGATCAGTCATCGCAATGGTGAGAACGGAACCAACGCGCGAAAGCGGAATGACCTGGTAACGCAGAGCGGTGTCTTGCGGGATTAGCTTGATGACGTTGGGGTCGATTTCGTAATACTTCAAATTGATGGAGGGAACGCCGTACTGGCGGGAGAGCACACCGGTGATGTCATCGTCGGTGATGAAGCCCATCTTCGTCAGGCAGCTCCCCAGCTTGCCACCATTAGAGCGCTGAAATTCGAGCGCTTTCTGGAGCTGGTCCTGAGTGATCAGGCTTTCTTTAATAAGTATTTCGCCCAAACGGACGGACATCCGCAGCACTCCCTGCCGGTTTGCACCCAGAGTCAACATAGCAAACGGGGGCTGTTAAGGTATGCGGAAATTAAAAAGAGGTTCTGAAATGGCTAATACCTGTCCACAGGGGCAGGTTTTTTGAACGCGGTACAGGTGCGGTTCTTGACTTGCTTCCGGGCGGTGGCTATCGTGCGAGATAGGGGCTTTTGTATCGAACTGTGCGTCAACTCATTGTTGGAAATTTGAGGCTGACAAAATATGCCAGATATTTCTCCGGACTCTGAGGTAAAGAGGCCGGGCTTACTTCGCGCAATGACTACGATGCCCTTTTGCGCCGCGTCCACGGCAACGCGCGACGCAATACGCTTGCGTGGGATGCTCGTGGACAATTTTTTTGTGAAATGATGGTGGCTAAGGGATGAGTCGTCTCGATTCCAAACAGCGCTGGAGCTTGGTCCTGGGCGGGAGTCTGCTCACGCTACTGCTTGCGGCCGTTTTCACTTTCGGTTCGCTGCAAGTCCCATTTGAACCGAGCAGCTGGCGCACGTTGATGCCTTTGTACGCCGTTTCAAGTTTCATCACGGCTGCGCTTCTGGTCTTTGGTCTCATTCTTGGCCGCACCGTTCTGCGCCTGTGGGCAGAGACGAGCCGCGAGCATCTTGGTGCACGTTTCAAAACGAAGATGGTCGTGGGTGCAATGGCCATTTCCCTGCTGCCAATCATCTTCATGTTTATCGTGAGCTACTCGTTGATCAACCGCACGCTTCTCCGCTGGTTCCCCCGGCCGCTGGAAATTGCCTCGGAGAAGACGCAAGAGCTGATGAACGATTTTGGCCGCGGGCAGTTGCCTCGTCTTCGCCGGTTGGCAATGGAGGTTCAAGAGGACGCTTCCCCTTCCGTTGAAGATAAACTGCAGCACGCTTTTTCGAAAGGCTTGGACGCAGCGTGGATTCTTGACAAGGATGGCAACTCGATGCGCGGCGGGGTCGTTTGTGAGAACCAGCCAGAAGACCGGCGTGGGTCGGTTTGCGCTCAAGTCGGAGTCTTGGGCAAATTTGTCCGGTTAATGCCCAGCGGAATTGAAGTCTGGTCAGCCGGCGGCAACGATTATTTTGCCGTGAAGGTCCCCACTCTGCGGGGAGGGCAGACTATCGGCTATGCCGTCGCGGCGTACCGCACCAGTCCCAACTTCCTTTCGCGAATTACAGAGATTCAGTCTCAGACTCGCGAATACAATCAGGAGAAGCAGGATCTTAGGGCACTGAAGCGCCAGATGTTGCTCATCCTTCTGCTGTTCACCGTACTGCTGCTCTCCTCTGTGATGTGGGTCGCGCTTTTTCTCGCGAAGCAGGTCACTGTCCCGATTCAAGCGCTTGCGGAGGGCACGCGAGAGATTTCCGCTGGAAATTTCGATTATCAGGTTCCCGAGCAAGCCCAGGACGAACTTGGCGTGCTGGTGCGTTCTTTCAACACGATGACGACGCAGTTGCGAGACAATCGTTCGCAAATTGATCAATTCACGCGAAATCTGCAACAAGCGGTTCAGGAACTCGAGCGGCGGCGGCAACTGATGGAAACCGTTCTGGAGAACATTCCGACAGGGGTCATCTCGCTCGACGCCAGCGGCGCCATCCTTCGCGCGAATACCGCAGTGACGCGGATGTTTGGCGGCGACGCGCGGAACGCGCAATCCCTTGACGAACTTCTCGGTCCCGAGGCTTCGCGCGTCCTGCAACTTCTGATGCGGCGTTCGCTGCGCATGGGCGTGGTCTCCCGCGAAATTGAAACGGTCGTCGCTGGGCGTGTGCTGCACCTTGCCGTAACTGCTAGCTCTCTGGGGCCGCGTCGCGCCAACTCTGGTTACGTTCTGGTCCTTGACGATCTCACCGAAATGCTGCGCGCACAAAAATCGGCTGCGTGGCAGGAAGTTGCCCGTCGCATCGCTCACGAAATTAAGAATCCGTTGACGCCGATTCAGCTTTCTTCCCAGAGATTGTCGCGCTTTCTCGAACGGCGAGATGCCGCTGAATCCAAGGCTCCGCGCGACATCGAGTTGACGAAGCTTGTGCACGAGTGTTCGCGCTTGATCGAGCGGGAAGTCTCGACGCTTGCGGCGCTCGTCAACGAGTTCTCCCAATTCGTCCGCTTCCCCACCGCTAAGCTCACGGCTACGAACGCCAACACGATAGTGCATGAGGCGGTGGAGGTTTTTTCCGGACGTCTCGATGGGATCACGCTTAAGACCTCTCTGGGAGATAATCTGCCGCCCGTTCGCGCCGATGGTGGGCTTCTCCGCAGTGTTGTGGTCAATTTGATCGACAATGCCGCGGAGGCGTTGGAGAACTCAACCTTCCGGGAAATCCTTATTTCCACTTGCGCGCATCCCGATGCCGAAACGGTCGAAATCTGCGTGTCTGATACCGGACATGGCATCTCACCGCAAGACAAAGACAAACTCTTTCTGCCGCACTTTTCAACGAAGAATCGTGGAACTGGACTTGGCCTGGCCATTGCGGCGCGCATCGTCGCCGAGCACGGCGGCAGCATTCATGTGGAGGACAACCAGCCGGTAGGTTCTCGTTTTCTTGTGGAACTCCCGGCTGCGGAACTCACACCTGCAGGCGTCACCGAGCTCAACGGAACGGAATCGACGCGATGACTCCCAAGCCGCACCTGCTTGTCGTCGACGACGAAGCCGGGATTCGCGAATCGCTTTCGTCGATCCTCAAGGATGAGGGATATCACGTCGAAGCAGTTGCCTCCGCCGAAGAAGCGCTGCACCGCGCTGCTTCGGGCGATCTAGAGGTTATTCTTCTCGATGTCTGGTTGCCGGGAATCGACGGGTTGGATGCACTTAGCCGGCTTCAGGCTATTCCGCGGGCGCCGGCCGTCATTATGATTTCAGGTCACGGCACGATCGAGACAGCCGTGCGCGCCACAAAACTGGGCGCTTTCGATTTCATCGAGAAACCGTTATCCCTCGAGAAAATAATTGTACTGGTGCGCAACGCCGTTCAGCAGCGCAGGCTCCAGGAAGAGAATCAACTGCTGCGCAGCGAACTCGGCCATCGTTATCAAGTTATCGGAGACAGTGTGCCGATGAAGGCCTTGCGCCAGCAAATCGCCGTCACTGCGCCGACCAACGGCCGCGTTCTTATCTACGGCGAAAGCGGCACTGGCAAGGAACTAGTCTCACACGCTCTTCACGCCGCCAGCCTTCGAAGCAAAGGGCCCTTCGTGGAAGTAAATTGCGCGGCTATCCCCGAGGAACTGATCGAGTCCGAACTTTTCGGGCACATCAAGGGGAGCTTCACCGGCGCCACGGAAGACAAGATCGGAAAATTTCAAAAGGCCGATGGCGGTACGCTTTTCCTGGATGAAATCGGGGACATGAGCCTGCGGACCCAGTCCAAGGTTCTGCGCGTCCTCGAAGAGCAGCGCCTGGAGCCAGTGGGTTCCAGCCAGACGATTACCGTCGATGCACGCGTGATCGCGGCTACAAATAAAAATCTTGAGCAGGAGATTACCCGCGGCGCGTTCCGGCAGGATCTTTTCTATCGTCTAAATGTAATTCCCTTCTTTGTACCGCCGCTTCGAGAGCGCCAGGAAGATATCCCCACGCTTGCGCGCTATTTTCTGGATGAGTTCAGCGCAGGCTACGGCAAGAAGACACGTGAGCTGAGCGCACCAGCCATGGAAATCCTGGTGCGATATCCCTGGCCTGGAAATGTGCGCGAGCTGCGCAATCTCGTGGAGCGCCTCGTGATTGTCTGCCCCCAGGCGCGCATTGAGCCGCATCATCTTCCACCCGAACTTTTCCGCGGCGCCGCCCAGAGCCCCGAGCATCCTTACTCGACGCTGCACGAAGCGCGCAGCGCTTACGAACGTGAATTTATTTTGCGAAAATTGCAGGAACACCGCTGGAACATGACGCAGACCGCATCCGCACTAGGTCTGGAACGCAGCCACCTCTACCGCAAGATGAAGTCTTTAGGCATTGCCGCACCGGACTAAGGCGTTCGCAAGAGCCCGCCACTGCTTTCAGACTTCCTCTGGTCCAAAATCGTCGTTCGCCTCAGCGCTCTTCTCCAACGCTTCGAGCTGCGCGTGCCAATCGAGTTCACGCACGCGTTGCGGATTTTCGCGCCAGTCCGGAACAACTTTGACGAACAGCCCCAGGTAAATCTTTTTATCCAGTAGCTCTTCGAGCTCCTTGCGTGCTTGCGTGCCGATTTTCTTGAGCATCTCGCCTTTGCGCCCAATGAGAATCTTCTTCTGCGAGTCTCGCTCGACATTCATGGTCGCTTCGATCCGCAGCAATTTGGGAAGATCTTCATACTTCTCGACTTTCACCGAGAGCGCGTAAGGCACTTCGTGATACATGGACTGAATTGCTTTTTCTCGCACGATTTCCGCCGCCAGGAAGCGCTCCGGCTGGTCGGTGACCTGATCTTCCGGAAAGAACGGCTCCCCCTCTGGGAGCAATCGCAGAATCTCGTTGAGCAGCTCGTCGCAGCCGTTGCCCTTTAGAGCCGAGATTGGCACGATGGCGGCGAACTCGAATGCTTTGTGGTAGGCCTCGATAAGGGGCAGCAGTTTTTCCTTCGGAAGACCGTCAACCTTGTTAAAAGCCAGGATTGTCTTTCCGCGGAATCGCTTGGCGCGATCGAGGAGGAAGTCGTCAGCATGCGGCTGGGTACGACTGGCATCGACCATAAGCAGCAGAACATCGATGCCTTCGAGGGCGGCAGCCACTTCATGCATCATTTGACGCCCGAGCGCCGAGTCCGGCGAGTGCAGCCCCGGCGTATCGATAAAAACGATTTGCCCCTCGGGGCGGGTTACGATGCCCTGGATGCGGTTGCGCGTTGTCTGCGGCTTCGAAGTGACAATCGCGACCTTTTGCCCGACCAGGCGGTTCAGGAGGGTGGATTTCCCCGCGTTGGGCCGGCCCACGATTGCGACGAAACCGGAACGATACTTTTCCTTGCGCCCGTTCTTTTCTTCCACTCCTCCGCTCTTCTCTGTGGTCTCTATGACCTCCGCAGCCTCTGCGGTCTCTGCGACATGTCTTCTCTTTGGCATCCTGCTACTTTACCACTGGCAACTCCAGCGTGCTCTGGTGTTCCGCATCATGGATCAAAGCGACGTGCGCCGTCTTCGCATCCTTTGCGGTTTCAAGGGCCACAACTCCACCGCTGTTGTAGTTCTTCTCTGCGCCCGGGCTGTTCGGGCAATGCACGATGAGCCGCAAACGGCTTCCCTTCGCGATCCGTCTGGAGAACAATGTAAAATTGTCGAAGACGTACTTCTCGGTTTTACCGGGAGTGACAAGCTTTTCTTGCCGCAGCGATTCGCGATAACGCGCGCGCATGGTTGCCCCGGTCAGATAAACAGAATCGCCGCTGGGCAATATCTCGTACACAGCTGCTTCCAGATCCGTGTCAGGCACATCCATCGCCAGCCACACGCTCAATTTCAAGAAGCCAGTTATCTCGGTGGCCTCGCCAAAGAGTTCGCTGTGATATATCGCCCCGTTTCCGTAAGTGTTCAACACCGCCCGCTGCGAGGTTAGGCCAGCCGGATCGTCGTCGAGTTCCGCATCCCCCGGCCGAGTATCTAGCGGATCGTACGTCCATTTATCTATGCTTGTACCTGCAGCGGGCTTCTCCGCGAGAACCCCGGACTGAAACACGCTATCGGCTTTTCCGTTCGAATCAAGATAGAGCGTGCGCTTCTCGTTCGAGATGCTTTCCAAACTGTCGGCGTACTTCCAATTCTCCGCGCCGGCTCCCACAACGTAGTACGCCACGCGCTTCTTCAGAAACTCGGGCTTCTTGCCGCTCTTCATCGTCCAGTCGTACCACTCGGTGTGCAACTTGTTCAAATCCAAAACGCTGGCTTCGCCGAACTTCAGACCGGCGACTTCGCGCCGAGGAGTCCTTGTCCCTGCGTGATCCCACGGGCCAATAATTAAGTAATGCTTTTGTTTTGCCTCTGCGGTCCCGTACTCCATGTCGCGCTTGTAGTACGTAAAGGCGCCGGGCTGATCGGCATCGTAATGGCCGGTGATCGTCAGGATCGGAAACTGGATGCGCTTGTATTCTTCCGGAGTCGGCACCATCGCGTCGTAGTAAGCGTCCGGAATTGGATGCTGCACCCACTTCTGAAAGACGGCGGATGGATTCCCCGCGACGTGATCGAATTCTTTAAACGCCAAATGCCCATCGTAGTATTCACGAGACTTCGCTCCCCAAAAAGCAGCGGCGCCAAAGAGGTTTGCGTTGCTGGTGACTCCGCTGGTAAACGTGAGCCACTGCTCGACGTACGTCGCGAAAATATTGTACTGAAACGGGAAATCGACTCCGGGATGAGCCGCAGCAGCGGGGACAATGGTTGCGAGATGGGGCGGAAACTCTTTGAGGACCGTCCATTGATCAAATCCCGCATACGAGCCGCCCCACATCGTCACTTTCCCATTGCAATACGATTGCTTCGCGAGCCACTCAACGATGTCATAGCCGTCTTTTCCTTCATTCACGAACGGCTCGAAGGCTCCGCCGGAATTGCCGCGGCCGCGCACATCCACTAGCGCGTAAACATAGCCATGCTGCGCAAAATACATCGCGCGGTCCGTGTAGCTGTCGCCGATGTACGGAGTGAAAGTGAAAATAACAGGCAGCGGATCCTTTTGCGCGTGAGGCTGAAACACCGTCGCGTTGAGCGTTACGCCATCGCGCATCGGTATTTTCACTGCCCAGCGCATGTCGGGAATAGGAGTTACGGGTGCGGCAGCCTCTTGAGCAAAACTTCGATTGGCTGTCATGCACAAGCAGAATGTTGCAGCCAGAATCATTCGATGCACAATCTGATTTCGTCTCATCCAATCATCCCCCGCCGGAGCTCCGGCCATCCATTTCGAGCACGATCGTTCGAGCACACGCATAGTATCGCGTCAGGCAAGGAAAACCTACAGGGAGAAACAAATGTTTCAATGCAAAAAAGCTGCTAGCGATTTACGAAGGCGCTTTTGCTGGTGCTGCCGCCACCCGTTTTCGAATCCTGAGCCGCAGCACTTTTCTTTGGTTCGCTTCCAACACTTCGAAGCGGTAGCCTTCCAGATCGATTTTGTCGCCGGGCGCGGGCACTTTGCCTGAAACATGGCTGAGCAATCCTGCAATAGTTGTAACCGTCTCATCCGCGTCTTTACCGAAATTTACGCCCAGCAATTCCTCAACGTCGCGAATAGCCATGCTGCCGCGCATCACCAAGCCACCGTCCACTTCTCGGACCACGTCAGGCGCGGGCGCCTTGCCGCCATTCCATCTTTCACCGACGATTTCTTCGACGAGGTCTTCCACTGTCGCGATCCCTGCCACTGAGCCGTGCTCATCAATGATCACGGCAAGCGGCTGGCCTTTCTGGCGCATTTCGCGAAGCAGTTCCGATCCAGCCTTTGTTTCCGGCATGAAGAGCACCGGGCGCACCAACTCGCGCACTTTTCGCTTCGGCAAATCCTGATCGGCGATATGCAGCAGGTCCTGCGCGTGGACCACACCAAAAATGTCGTCCAGAGACTTTTCGTACACCGGCATCTTGGAGAATTTCTTCTCGACAAACTTTGCGTGGAGTTCCTCGAGCGTAGCATCTGCCGCGATCGCGACGATATCGGGCCGAGGCGTCATCACCTCGCGCACGCGCTTGTCGCTGAATTCCACAACTTGTTCGATGAGGTCCGCCTGATCCGCCGCGATGATGCCTTCTTCCTCCGCCGCGTCCACCAGAGCCTCGATTCTCTCCTCGGTGCGTTGTTCCTGCGTCATCTCCGGCTCTTGCTCCGAGATGCGCGCCAAAGACTCCGCGCCTTCGAGGAACACGCGTACCGGCCACACAATCCACATGGCCGCACGGACGAACGGCAACAACGGCAGCAGCCAGCGGCCCGTCGTGCGGTACAGCAGCATGTCAGGGATGAAGTGCATCGCGATCACGACTTCCAGCGTGAGGAAGACGCAAAATTCGATCAGCGATTCCCACGTGCCCGTTACGAAATAGAACACGCCCCGCGTTGTCTCCAACACCAGAAACGCCAGCCAAAAATGCCCGAGAATGCGAAAGGTGCGCCCGCCGCTGCGCCGCTTGATGCGCAGCTTGGGCTCGATCTCCGCTTCAAAGATTTCCAGATGTTCGTGGACGCGCCCGGTGTTCATGCGTCCGAGCTCGCGATAGATCAGCGTGAGGTAGGAAAAAATGGGCAAGCCAAAGGCGAGGAGGACGACGCCCAAAACGTAAACCCATCTAAACGTGTTCATGCCAGCCCGAATCTTCGCCGCATTTTTTGTTCGATGCGGTCCATCTCTCCGCGGTCGGTTTCGTGATCATAGCCCAGCAAATGCAGCACACCGTGCAGGATCAGCACACGCATCTCATCGCTCAAACTTCGCCCATGTTTTTTCGCGTAACGTCGCGCCGTCTCCGGCGCAATGGCAATGTCCCCCAAATACTTCTCCGCCTTCTCAGATTCTGGTTTTCCCCGGCCCTTCTCCGCGCCCTCTGTGACCTTCGCGAACTCTGAGTAAATCTTTTTTCTTCGGCGCGCAGAAGCCCCTTGCATCTTTTCCGTCGGAAACGAGAGTACGTCTGTAGGTCCTTTCTTTTTGCGAAAGGCTTCATTCATCCGCGAGATCTCCGCATCGCTTACCAGGCATATCGTGACGTCCGCGTCGTGGACATTCATTTCGTCTTGTACCTTGCGCAAAAAACTTTCGAGAGGCTGGCGTGCGACGCGGACCGCACGCTGGCGGTTCAGAATCATGCTCGCTGGTTTTCTCTATTTGGATCTTTCCCTGGTGCTTCGGCAGCAATTCCGGCTTTGCCGTTTGCCGCGCCACTTGCGGCATTCACGCCACGCGGCGGATGCACAATGTCGTACTCTTCGTAAGCGCGAATAATCTGTTGCACGAGATTGTGCCTGACCACATCCTTCTCGCCAAACTGCACCACGCCAATCCCTTCGATCTTTCCGCACACTTCCAGCGCCTCAATCAACCCGGACTTTTTCCCTTGCGGGAGATCGATCTGCGTCGTGTCACCGGTAATGACCGCTTTCGAATTGAATCCTAGCCGCGTCAAAAACATTTTCATCTGTTCGCTGGTCGTATTCTGCGCCTCGTCAAGAATCACGAACGAGTCGTTCAGCGTACGCCCGCGCATGAACGCAAGGGGCGCGACCTCGATGATTCCCTTCTCGAGAAACCTCTCCAACTTGTCAGCGTCTAGCATGTCGTAGAGGGCGTCATAGAGCGGCCGCATATAAGGATCGATCTTCTGCTGCAGCGTGCCCGGCAGGAATCCCAGCCGCTCGCCCGCTTCCACCGCGGGACGCGCCAGAATAATGCGGTTCACCTGCTTCGTAAGAAGCGCGCTTACCGCCATCGCCACCGCGATGTACGTCTTACCTGTTCCGCCCGGCCCGATGCCGAACATCATGTCGTGCTTTTCGATCTCTTCCATGTACCGCTTCTGGCTCGCGTTTTTCGGTGTGACCTGCTTCTTCCCAAACGAGCGCGTCCGCGCCGGTTCAAACATCCCACGCGGCGACTCATGGGGTTCTTCCGTGGCCACGCGCATGAGCGACTTTACTTCCGTGCTCGAAAGTGAGCGCCCGTGCCGCGTCAGGTGGTTGTACTCCTCGACAATTTTCACGGCCTGATCCACGCTTTCTTGATCGCCTTCGATCGTCAAGCGCGTGTCGTGCAGGTGCGTGCGCACATGCAGCGAGTCCTCCAGCAAACGCACATTCTCGTCGAGCGTGCCGAAGAACGGTTCAATTTTTCCGGATATGTGAACGGTACGTCGCATCCAAGTGGAAGGTCTGCCTGCTAAGGAAGCCGAGTGGCCGATGGGATTCCTCCTCGCGATCGGTGACCGTGCAACAGTCAACTCAGGAAGAAACTGCTTACACCCTAACGCACCCCTGCCCCTCGGTCAAGTTACACGCTCGTTACAATACGTAGTGCCTCCGGGCCTCTCTGGCGATGGATTTCGGCATCCAAGATCTCAGTAGACTTTGCAACTCACATTTTGCAGCACGCACTCGCGCGCCGCTGCGTACCCCGCTCGTAACCTGTACTCTGGTACGAACGCGCTATAGCACTAGACCCCTAGTAACGAGAAGATGCAAATCGACGCTAGTACAAAAGAGTCGACGATAGTTCTAATCACTGAGGGGTGAGTAGAAAAAACATGAGACACAAACTCTTGGTTCTAGGCACTTTCGCAGGATTGGCCGTCACTCTGCCTTCTTTGGCGGCAGAGAACTCTGGTTCCGCTACTGCTCCGGCTCCGGGCGCGCTTCGAGGCACAGTAGTTTGCCGCGGCGTTGAAAATGTTCCCGTGACCGCCGACGCCGAGCAGGGTCTTCCTATGCAACTGGTCGCACGCCTGAATTGTGGCGATGAAGTGGCCGTTCTCTCGGACTCGGAAGGCTACACTGTGAATATCCGCACCGCCGACGGCAAGGACGGCTACGTCGCGCGAATGTATCTCTCGGAACGGCCTGCGAACTCGGCGAAGGATCGCCATGCGGTCGAAGCCGTGGTCGATAACGGTATTGCGCGCTGGCAGTCGGGCGCTCCGGGCAGCGACCAGTTCTTCAGCGGCGGCTCGGTCGTCGAATCGCTGACGACAAACGGCATCACTGTCCAGGTTTCGTTGCAGGACACAGGCTGGAAGCTGCGCGCGAGCGTGGCGATTGCCAACGAAGGCCCCGTGCCGGTCCATTACAACCCGGCAGGGTTTACGCTCGACGAGCTGAAGCCGCGGCTTCGCACCCTTGCCTATCAGAACCCTAGAGAACTCGCTAAGGCGTTAACTCATCAGGTTTATTGGACGAACTCCAGTGCCACGGCCCCCGCATCGGCCACTTACATGAACGCCGCCTACAAGACTTCGGCGTACGTCCCCGCCACGCCGAACTATTTGGCGGATGTTGCTCAGCGGGTGCAATCCGCGGTGCTCCTGCAAGGGAACGTCGGGCCGAAGGAGAAAGCTTCCGGCGTTGTGTGGTTCGAGCGCGACAAAAGCCCGCAGCAGCTTAACTTGAGGATCTTCGTAGGCGACCAAATCTTCGAATTCCCGCTTTCCTTCCCCCAACACAACTAAACAGAACGCGCAGACAGCGTGTAAGCATCACCCCTTCCCCGCACTCTCCACCGGAGTGCGGGGTTTTTCGTTCCGCAAGCTCCTCACCGGGGCTTTCTAACTGCTTCGATACATCCGCCATTTCGATATTGTTGACTCGCCAGAATCTTGCGAGTATCGTCCCTGCGTAGTAAGAAGCCCATCTCCGGAGGTACAAAAAATGCACGCGATATCACGGAGGAAATTCTTTGGATTCGGACTCGGAGCCGCCGCCGCAGCGGGAGTAGTTCCCCTCAGCCTGGCCACGCCTGCGCATGCAGCCCCAGCCAACCCCGCCACCCAGCCCGAGAATGCAACTGCCTTTTTCGGATCCATCGATAAGGCGCTCGACTTCCAGAACACCATGATGGACGCCTACGCCACAGGCGACACGGTGCGCCTGACCCAGAGCTACGCCGACCAGTCCGGCCTCGAATCGACAGCCTTCACCTACGACAACGCCGTCTCCATCCACGCCTACCTGCTGGATAGAAGCCGCGACTCTCTCGCTCGCGCTGAGGTTCTGGGTCAGGGCCTTATCTACGCCCAAGCAACCAATTTCCCTTTCAACGACGGCCGCTTTGCGCAAGCCTATTTCGTCAACACCGCCTCACCCAGCGGCGCCTTCATTACTCCCGCAGCCTTTCCTTTCTTTTTCTACACTAGCGCGGTCGGCGACCAATCGTGGGCCGGCATGGCGCTGGCGCAGCTCTATCGCCGCACTCGCAACAGCAGCTATCTCACCGCGGCTCTCAACGTCGCAAACTGGATCGTCACCAACACCTTCAACACGCTCGGACCCGGCGGCTACTCCTTCGGCACCAATATCAACCAGTTCAACCAGTCCGTTCCTTCTACCAACGGCAAGTCCACAGAACACAACATCGACACCTACGCGTTCTTCACCATGCTCGACGAGCTCACCCATCACGGCGCCGCCAATAACGGCACGTCCTGGAAGGACCTCGCCGCGCACGCCCTCAGCTTCGTGACCGCGATGTACAACGCCGCGGGCGGCTACTTCTTTACCGGCACGCTCGGTGACCAGATCACCGTCAACCCCACTCCCATTCCCGAGGACTGTCAGACCTGGTCGTATCTCGCCCTGCTCAACAATCGCTTCAAGCACACCATCGACTGGGCCATCGCCAATCTGCAAGCCACTGATACGGCTGCGTCTCTCAACAGCAAACTCACCGGAAGCGAATCCTTCACCGGCATGGTCTTCGACACCGCCAGCCTCGCGCCGACCATCCCCGGCTCCGATCCCAATGCCGTCTGGCTCGAAGGAACCTCACACACCATCGCCGCGCTCATCGCGCGCTCCATTGCTGGCGCAGATAACGTGCGTGACCGCGTCCAGGACCTGCGAACCGCTGTAGAGTTTGTGGATACCTGCGAGAACGCGCAAGCCCAACTGGGCGCAGGACAAACCGTCAACAGCGCCGCCATTCCGCTCGGCAAAGGTCTCGTCGCCTCCACCAGCCAAATGGACACCGGCTTCGGCTTCACCTACGGCCCCTCAAAACACATTGGCGCGACAGGCTGGTACCTAATCGCCGCCCGCGGCGGCAACCCATTCCAGCTAGGCGACTTAACCTTTGGTCTGTAGAAAACAAGAAACTGGGGTAAGTGGTGGTGGGCGCACACTACTCACTTTTCTTCCTCAATCCGCGGGCGCGGCGCGCGTCTTGGCCCATTGACGGATGGATTCGACTTCTTCCGCCCGAGTTACGCTGAGCGGCTGCGTCGCTCGAATTTCCGCTAGAAGAATCTCTGTCGTGAGTTGTTGCTTCTGTGCAAACGCCGTGTACAGCCCAGCGACAATCGCTTGCTCGATTTCCGCGCCGGAAAAGCCGTTGCTTCCCGCAGCCAGCTTCGACAGATCAAAGCTCGTCGCGTCGCGCCCCCGCCTCTTCAAATGCAATCCGAAGAGCGCCGCGCGAACCTCGACGTTCGGCAAATCCACGAAGAAAATCTCGTCGAAGCGCCCTTTGCGCATCATTTCTGGTGGCAAGACGGTAATGTTATTGGACGTCGCCGCCAAAAAGACCCCGCTCTCCCGGTCTTGCATCCACGTCAGCAGCGTCGCCAGCAGTCGCTGCGATAATCCCGCGTCCGCGTCCCCGCTCGAACCTGCCGACGCAAACGCTTTCTCGATCTCATCGATCCACAGGACCATCGGGGCTAGCTTCTGCGCCAGCTCGAGCGCCTTGTGCAGCTTCTTTTCGCTTTCGCCTACAAACTTGTCGTACAGAGCTCCCGCATCCAGCCGCGCCAGCTCAAATCCCCATTCTCCAGCCACCGCGCGCGCCGCCAAACTCTTTCCGCATCCTTGCACCCCTGTAATCAGAATTCCCTTTGGCGGCACCAGGCCAAAGCGCTGCCCTTCCGGCGTCAACGCGCTCTTGCGTTTCACAATCCATTCGCGCAACCGCTTTAACCCCGCCACATCGCTGAACGATGCATCGCGCCGCACCGTCTCGATCAAACCGTCGCTCTTCAGCGCTTGACGCTTGGCGTCCAGCACGTCATCCAGCAGGCCCGTATCAGCGCGTCCACGGGCAAGGATGCACATCCGCAGCGTGCGTATGGCCTCTTCCTCGGAAAGCCCTGCAAGGTTACGCGCGGCCTGGCCGATTCCCGCAAAGTCCAAGGACACGGGGATGTTTTGTTCTCGACTTATTTCTGCGACCACACGTTTCACGCCCGGCAACAATTCCTCCGCAGTAGGCAATCCCAATTGAAATGGCGCCGCTTCCGCCGCAAGCTCCGCCGGCAACTGCATCGAAGCTGCGGAAATGACGATGGCTCGCCGCACTGTTCGGAACTTCTCCGCCAAGTCCCGCAAGCGCCGGCAAACGCGGTCGTTGTCGCAATATCTTCCGAAATCCTTTAGCAAGAAAATGGCGTCGCCCTGAATCAAGGGAATATTCGCCAGCGCCTGCTCCGGCTGTTCCGTGTTGTAAATCGCCGCACCGCGATATTTCGACAAGCCCGCCGTGACACTCCATTCGTACAGCGGCACCGCTAATTCGGCCGCCAGCTCCAGCAGCAACAGCTCGAAGCGCTCTTCTTCCGCCGTCTCGACGGTGATGATGGGGTGCCGCGAATTCACCAGCAGCCGCAACTCGTCATGCTTGTTAGGTTTGGGCATCACAGCCGCTCGGCTCCCCGATTTTCTCGCCAATTTCTATTGACAAATAGTTACTCCCTGTTGTATGGTATCTCTGTATATCATTGCATCTTGCCCAGGTAGCGCCAGCGTCTCGCCGGCGTTTTTGCTTTTAGCCGCCAGCAAGGTTTAGCCTAAGTCTCTCGTTCTCCGCGCTTGCAGGAAATATGGGTTTTGCCCAGTCACAGCGCAAGTAAGTTCTTTAGATTCAGCGTTTACGTGACAGCCCCTAAGTGTTGATTCTAAATGCCTTACAGCGCGCGTAAGGCCTCTAGAATCAAAGTTTACAAAAAACCGGGGGAGGGGTGGCAATTATGGTTAACCGATCTCGCGCCGAGCATTCCCGCCTCCAACGCAAATTTGTACCACGCCCGGTGCAGCACCGCTCTCCCCTTAACTCGTTTGACAAAGCTCGGGGCCTCGTTTAACGTTAAATGTTTGAGCGATACCTAAAAGGAGCAATAGATGGCCCAGGGACAGGCTACCAAAATCAAGAAGAAGAAAAAGTCGGTTTTAAAGCGTGCGGCGCAAGCTCGTCAACGCGCCGATGTGAATCGCGCTAACCGCACCCGGGTCCGGACTTTGATGAGGCGCCTGCGTACCGCGATTACCGCAGGTGACGCTACCGCCGCGGGCAATCTTCTCCACCCGACGATGTCCGCGATCGACCAAGCCATCACCAAGGGCGTACTGCACGAAAACACCGGCAACCGTTACAAGTCGCGCCTCACGCTCGCCTTCAATGGCGTCAAAGACAAGGCGGCCAAGTAAAGTTCCGAACACCAAATCGATTCATCTATTAAGGGCGGGCCTCGGCCCGCCCTTTTTGTTTTCCATCTCAATTCAAGTCCTGAAACGCCCAGTATTGCCCTTCAATTCACGGTTATGTCACCTCAATGCAACCTCGTTGTAACGCGCGCAGGTCACGCTCTCCCCGCCCATTCGGGCGCTCACCACAATCATTCTATAGAGGAGAATGCATGCAATTGAAGAAAACGGCCTCGAAATGCTTCCATGCGTTTCGAGCAGCTTTGTTTGCGGTAACTGTGGTTCAGTTCAGCTTGGGAGGACCGCTCGCCGGCTCTCTCCAAGCGCACGATCATGAAAACGGTGGCACGGACACCCCCATCAAGCACGTCATTGTGCTGATCGGCGAAAACCGCACCTTCGATCATCTGTTCGCTACTTACGTCCCAAAGAGCCACGATTCCGTCAAGAACCTCTTGTCGGAAGGCATCATTAATGCCGACGGCACACCCGGACCGCATTTCAAGAAAGCCCAGCAGTTCCAGGCCGTCGCCCCTTTCAGGACTTCCTACTTCGTCAGCCTTAACGATAACGAAAAGGCGCCGTACACCACGCTGCCGGGGCCGACTCTGAATTTTTCGCCTAGCCCAAACACTACCATCCTCGGTTTTGCAACCGAGCCACCTCCTTTTCCTACTGGCACTCCGAGCTTCATCTTGGCTGGCATTGAGCCATCGTTGGAAACAGCTGATCTCCCCCTTCTGACCACCGGCGCGTCTGGCCAAGAAAATACTTTTGTCATTCCGGATCCGGACACCCGTGTCGCGAATTTCAACAACCTGCCAAACGGACCGTTTCCTCTGGAGGGTGCAAACCTGCCCTATGATTCCTACACGGGGGACACAACGCACCGGCTCTACGAGATGTGGCAGCAATCCGATTGCAGCATCAAGAACGCTACCCGGGAAAACCCTTCCGGATGCCTGAGCGATCTCTATCCGTTCGTCATTACCAACTACACGAATCAAACCGACGAATTTGACAATCCTCCGTCGATTGACGACAACGGCGGCGGGAATTCGATGGCCTTCTACAACATGCACAATGGAGACGTTCCGGTACTGAAGAAGCTCGCCGATGAGTATTCGATGAGCGACAACTTCCACCAATCGTTTATGGGCGGCACGGGCGCGAACCACGTGATGCTGGGGACTGGCGATGCGATTTTCTGGTCTGACGGCAATGGCACTCCCACCAAGCCGCCATCGCACATCGCCAATCCCAATCCCCTCCCAGGCACAAATGACGTTTACACCGTTGACCTGGGCTTTGACGGCAACTTCACCGAATGCGCCGATTCCACACAACCTGGCGTTGACGCCGTCCGGGATTACCTCGCGTCGTTGCCTTACTCTCCCAAGCCGAACTGCGAAAAGGGACACTTCTACATGGTTAACAACGACAACCCAGGCTTCCTGCCTGACGGCACGGTAGACGGCACGGTGGACACCGGAAATATCGGGCTCGGCAAATCCATCCCGCCGATCAATACCAGAACCATTGGCGAAGCCCTCAACGACAAGGGAATTTCCTGGGCTTATTACGGTGGTGCATACGCCGCAGCGGTAGAGCTCCAGCAGCTTAAGGAGCAAGGCAAGACCACGAGCGATCCGAGCGTTCTGGTGGGTGCTGCTTACTGCAACATTTGCAACTTCGAGTCCTATTCAAACGCCATCATGGGCGTCCCCGCGCAACGCACCGCGCACATCAAGGATACGATCGACTTCTTCGCCGCTGTTGACGATGGCAGCTTGCCTGCAGTCTCCTTCGTAAAGCCAGACGGCTTGCTCGACGGCCACCCGGCGTCATCGAAGGAAGACCTCTTTGAGGGCATGGTCAAGAAAATCATGGACCATCTCACCGCCAACAAGGAACTGTTCGCCTCCACCGTTTTGTTCATCACCATGGACGAGGGCGGAGGTTTCTATGACTCCGGTTACATTCAACCGCTCGACTTTTTCGGCGACGGCCCGCGGATTCCGCTAATAGCCGTCTCACCATTCACGCGCGGAGGCCACATCAGCCACACTTACACGGATCACGTTTCGATCCTGAAGTTCATCGAGCGCAATTGGGATCTGAAACCACTCACTGGCCGCAGCCGCGACAACTTCCCCAATCCTCGAAGCGATTGGGACAACCCGTACGTTCCCACGAACAGCCCTGCCATCGGCGATCTATTCGATCTTTTCGATTTTGATCATCACGGTGGCGACCACGACCACGACTAAACTGCGACAAGCAAATAAATAGAATGCAAAAAGGGACGGCCTCTCGGCCGTCCCTTTTCTTTTTCACACACAGCCATGTTGGGCGAATATTCAGGTCCGAGGTTTCATCGTCCTGCCGCGCTTGCCGCACGACTTGTAGTCAGCTCCGAAACCAAAAATTCCATTACCGTTCGCGGGTCCTTGCCGCCCTTGAGGCGGTCATCCGCTTTTTGCAACGCGCTCAGACCGGCTAACAATTGCGCCTTGGGAATCTTGCGCGATGCTTGCAGGGCAAGATCGGCTTGTTCGGGACGCATTCCCAGCGCTCGCGCCGCCTGGTAGCCGTTCGATACACCTTTCAGTTCGCTCGCTTCGATCAGCTTTCGGTACATCCAAGCCATTGCGCCGACCATCGGCAGCGGTTCCTCACCATCGCGCAGCAGACGATCCAGGAACTCCAGCGCCTTCGCGGATTTCCGCGCCGCTAAAAGGTCGGCCAACTCCCAGACTGTCGTCGTCTTTTCCGAGATCACCAGCGAGCTAACGTCATTCCTGCTGATGAACTTTTTCTCGCCCGCGTGAGTTGCCAGCTTAACGATTTCCGTTTTCAAGCGCATCAGATCCGCCGCCACGAACTCCGCCAAATCCTCCGCCGCGCCTTTTTCAAACTCCACGTTTTCTTCGTTTGCAATCGCCCGGGCAAACGCGACCGCCGACGCTTGCCGTTCTCCTGGGTTATCGCCAAGCCCGCAAGCCACCACCAGCGTTTTCTCCGCCAACAACTTCCCCAGCCTCATCCGCTGGTCCAGCCCCGTCGCTTCCACCACCAGCACCGTGAACGGCGCGGGATTTTCGAGATACGCACCAAGTTGCGCCACTGTCTCGTCCCGGTTTTTCTCTCCGAGCTTTTCAATTGCTTCGGCTTCTTCGAGGAAAACCACCTGCTGCGGCGAAAGCATCGCCATCGTTTGCGCCTGATCCAGCGCCGCCTGAGTCTCGCCGCGGCCTGCGGAGTACCGCGAAACCGCCCAAGTCCGCGCCGCTTCCGGCACAAATCTGTCGATCAACTGCTTGCGGCACTCATTCCGCAAATACGGTTCTTCACCAAGCAGAAGAAGCGCAGGAATCGCCTTCCCGCGTTCCAACCGCTCCAGCAGCTCTTCCGGAGAAACCTGCGCCATCACAACTCCTGTAGGCGCCGGGCTTTAGCCCGGCAAATTCCTTCTGGACATCATGCAACTTCTACGGTCTCCAGACCGGAAGAGGCCCTCGCTAGTAGTTCTCTATGACCGCTGCCACAAGCCGCGCCGCAAAATCCTGCGCCATCCGGTCCAGCGCCGGATCTCGCTCTTCAAAGAAACTTTTCAGGGCAGCCGGATCGGTTGTGTCAGCCGAAATCTGGTACTCGTTGCGGAACACAAAATTGTCCGAATGGTAGAGCACCTTCTGTGTCGCTCGCTCCGTGAATGTCACTTCACACTTGACCGTCACGAGCATCGTCGTTGCGGCACCCGTCGTCGTATCAAACAACAGCGGCACGGACTCCAAACTTATGATCTTGCCTCTCAACACCGCATCGCCGTCTTCCGGATTCGATACCACCCGGTACGACGTCTTCGCCAAAAATTCGTGCACCGTCGCTGCGGTCAGCTTTTGTTCCAGTCGGTAACTGGTCGTTTTGTTCTCGAGCGCCGGAACGGCAATCACGTGAATAGTCTTGGGCAGCGCCGAGTTGTGCCCTGCAACGTGATATCCACACCCGGCGCAGGATAATGCTGCAAACATCAACCCACAAACAATCCG
>Ga0210397_10000471_pt1 | contig 26970 bp, 25 predicted proteins | sample IncBWH2OmetaG_FD_160126 | JGI IMG/M metagenome (GOLD analysis project Ga0210397, IMG submission 160126) | Forest soil microbial communities from Barre Woods Harvard Forest LTER site, Petersham, Massachusetts, United States - Inc-BW-H-2-O ...
CAATTCCGCGCGCAAACGCTCGACCGGGCAGCCCGCATCCACCAAGGCGCCAAGCGTCATGTCCCCGCTAATCCCCGAAAAACAATCAAAATAAGCAAGTTTCATGGAATTCGCCGCCGCAGGAACGCCTGTTTGATATGTTCCGTTGGAGTCTTTCGATACTATCGGCGGTGTGGAAGCGTGTCAAACGCTCGCGATCACAGTTCGAGGGGTTTTCTGTCCACGGCCGAGATGCTTTCTGCCCGGCTTGAGCGAGCACGCGGCCAAAATCTCCAGAGACAGGCCACCCCTCCACACACTGCCAGAACACCACCTACGAGAAGTCCAAAGAGGTAGCCACCCGTATCGTCAGCGTCCCGAGCTGTAGGTCCAAATTGCCTCCAAAGGTACCAACCAGCCAGCGACCCGCCCAAGCCTAGGAGGCTTGCTACAAGCAGAGAGAAAAGAATCTCCGCAACCCGCTTTGGGCTCAACTTTTGCCTCATTGAGAGTCTCCGAAATCTATCCCTCAGCCATCTTACACCAAACAAACCATTTATCAGTAATTACTTGACAAACATAATGGTTATGTTATAATGGTTTTGATTTGAGCGGCGCAATTTCCTGTGCCAGATGACAAATGTCCGCCACGTGGTCCTTTCTAGAGCCCGTGGCATCGACACATCTCCATTCCGGCACGGCAGTTCACCCGTAACCCCTTTATTTGCCGCTCTTATAGACCACCCGTTAACAATATCAAAACACGCCACTTTAACCCTATTGTCTGCCACTCTTACGAAAACGTCACGCGTAAGTCCTTTGACCCGGTTCCTCCCCTCCACTTATACTCACTTCTCTTTTCCCCACGAGGAATCGTGTACCTGACGATCACAAATCGCCTTCGCGAAGCCCTGGTGCGCTATATCCAGGAGCACTATGCCGTTTCCATGGATGTCGTTCTCGATCGCCCGCCCAAAATCGAAATGGGAGAGGCCGCTTCGCCGGTCTGCTTCGAGTTGGCGAAACGCCTGAAAAAAGCTCCGCGCATCATCGCGCAAGGAATTGCCAATGGGCTGGGCAAGGTCGAAGGCATCGCTCGTGTGGAAGTTGCTGGCGCCGGATACCTCAACGCATATTTCGATCGCGCCGCTTTCTGGGAACAGGCTTGGAAAGAACAGCGCGGAGAAGGTCAGAAAGAAAAGTCGGGCAAAGCGCGCGGGAAAATTATTGTCGAACACACCAGCATCAATCCCAACAAGGCTGCACACATCGGTCATGTAAGAAACGCCGTGCTCGGCGACACGATGGCTCGAGTCTTGAGGCACGCAGGACATGCCGTGCAGGTCCAGAACTACATCGACAACACCGGCGTGCAAGTTGCGGATGTCGTGATTGGCTTCCTGGATATGGAGCGCCGCACTCCCGTGAGCGTCAAGATGTTCGCCATGGAGCCGCGCTTCGACTATTACTGCTGGGATCTCTACGCAAAGGCCACGCACTTTTTTGAAGAGGACAAAGCGCGCGCGGCAACTTTGCGCGGCCGAACTCTGAAAGCAATCGAGGAAGACCGCGGCGAAGAAGCCGAAGTTGCGCAAGTCGTCGCGGATGCGATTGTCAGTCTGCATCTGCGAACGATGGCGCGGCTAGGAATCTTCTATGAACTGCTCGCGCGCGAAAGCGAAATCCTGCATTTGAAGTTTTGGGACGCCGCGTTCGAGAAACTGAAGGCCTCCGGCGCGATTCAGTTGGCCACGACCGGAAAAATGGCAGGCTGCTGGATTATGCCTTGGAAAGAGGAAAAAGCAGGAACCAGAACGGCGGACGCAGAGGGCGTGGAGAAGAACGAAGACGAAGAGAACACGCAGGACAAAATTATTGTGCGGTCGAATGGCACGGTGACGTACGTCGGAAAAGATATCGCGTATCAGCTTTGGAAATTTGGATTACTCGGGAAGGATTTTCATTACCGGAAATGGCCCAACGTTCCTGAAGGCGAAAAGGTGTGGGCTACGACGAGCGGAAAGGGCGAGCCCGGCGCCCCGCACTTTGGCGAGCCTGCATCGATCGTTTACAACGTGATTGATGCGCGGCAATCGTATTTGCAGGACGTCGTTGCGGAGGGACTGCGCCGTCTCGGACACGCGCAGGCCGCGGAGAGATCGATTCACTTGTCGTATGAAGTTGTTGCGCTGACGCCGCGCTGCGCCGCGGAGATGGGATATGAGCTGACGTCAGAAGAGGCGAAAAAGCCCTATGTCGAGGTCAGCGGTCGCAAGGGATTCGGCGTCAAGGCCGATGATCTGCTCGACAAACTGGAAGCAGCAACCCTCGCCGAGGTGCGGCAGCGCCATGCGCAAATGAGCGAGCCAGAGCAAAATAAGACCGCACACGCGATTGCAGTGGGTGCGCTGCGGTTTTTCCTGCTGAAGTTCACACGTAACGCGATCATCGCGTTCGACTTCAAAGATGCGCTCAGTTTTGAAGGCGAGACTGGGCCGTATTGCCAGTATGCCGTCGTGCGGATTCGTGGAATACGCCGCAAAGGCGTAGAAGCCGGCGCGACAAGCGTCGCGGTCACACAGGAAACTGCGACCGCGTTACTCGGAGGGGCGGAAGGAAACGGATTGTGGGGATTATTGTTAAGTGTGGGTTCGCTGGACCATGCCGTAGGAGCAGCCATCGGCGCGCAAGAACCTGCCTTCGTCGCAAAGTATGCATTTCAATTGGCGCAAGAGTTCAACAATTTCTACCACAAGCATCACATCTTGACGGAACCGGACGAACAAAAGCGCGCGTTCCTATTGCGTCTGACGGAACTGGTAGAAGCGCGCCTGGTCGAGACGCTGTCACTTCTAGGAATCGAAGCGCCGGAGAAAATGTAGGGCAGATACATCGTGCCCGCCTTGCAGGGGCACAGCATACTGCGCCCCTATAAGGAAAAACAAAACGAAGAAGGAGATTAGTAGGACATCACCAGATGGACCAGCGTGCGAAGCGCGATACTGGTGGGGCCTTTGGCAAGCCAGGGTTTGGCGTCGTCGTTCCAAGCGGTTCCGGCGATATCGAGGTGGATCCACGGCGAGTCGCCTGTGAATTCCTTGATGAACATAGCGCCAGTGATGGCGCCGCCGCCTTTGCCGCTGCCGATATTTTGAATGTCGGCCACTGTGCCCTTGATGAATTCACGATAGTCGTCGTCGATCGGCATCTGCCACATTTTTTCCCCGGCCACTTTGGAACTGGCCAGCAGTTTGTCGGTGAAGGGCTGATCGGAGCCAAAGACTCCAACGTTGACGTTCGCGAGGGCCACAACGATCGCACCGGTGAGAGTGGCGGCATCGATCAAATGCGTAGCGCCGAGCTGCTTGGCGTAGTGAATGCCGTCGGCGAGAATTAATCGGCCTTCGGCGTCCGTGTTCAAAACTTCGATGGTCTTGCCAGACATTGCGGTTTGAATATCGCCGGGCTTTTGCGCCGTGCCGCCGGGCATGTTTTCCGTGGAAGGCACGACGCAGATGACTTTGACGTTTGGCTTCAACGAGGCAAGAGCGCGCATAACGCCGAGCATGGTGGCGCCGCCGGCCATGTCGTACTTCATTTTTTCCATGCCATCGGCAGGCTTGATGGATATGCCGCCGGTGTCGAACGTGACGGCTTTGCCGATGAGGCCGATGACAGGCGCGCCGGGCTTGGGATTCGCGGGCGTGTAGGTGACGACCATGACGCGAGGCGGTTCTGGCCCTCCTTGCGAGACGCTGAGCAGCGCGCCCATTTTGAGGTCAGCGATTTTCTTCTCGTCGAGAATCTCGACGGCGAGGCCCGCTTGTTTGGCCATGGCTTCGGCTTTTTCCGCAAGAATTTTCGGAGTGAGCTTGTTCGACGGTTCATTAATGAGGTCGCGGGCAAAATTCTGCGACTCGGCAATGACACGCCCGCGCGCCAGACCTTTTTCAGCGGAGCTGCGTTCCGCATCGGAGTAGCCGGTTAGCAAGACCGTGTCGATGGACTTGTCGTTCTTTTTTTCGGTCTTGTATTTGTCAGCTTCGAAATTGGCTGCGAGCACGCCTTCCGCGATAGTTTGTGCGGAATCCTCGGCCGGAGCATTTTCGCGAACCAGAAACGCGAATTGCTTAACCGAACGTGCCTTCAGGTATCGCAGCGCGGCACCGGCGATTTTTCGGAGAGTGGCGCTGGTGAATTGCTCGCGCTTCCCTGCTCCGGCAAGCAATAACCGAGCCGCTTTGAGTCCTGCCGGGGCGTGAATGAGAGTCATTTCCAAAGTCTTGCCGGAGAGTTCTCCACTCTTGGCGAGACTGCGCAGTAAGCCGTTGGTGGCCTGATCGAGTTCTGAGATGCGACCTTGAAGGGGGTCGGCCTCTTCGAAAACGTAGGAAACGAGAGCTTCAGTTTCCAGCGCTGCATACGGCTTTGCTTCGAGTGAAATTTGCATGGTTCCTTAACGCCTCCGGTTGTTGTACATAGCTTTTTCAGTTTCCCTGCGAGCTTCCTTGTCACGTTCGTCCTGGCGCCGATCCCACGACTTTTTGCCTTGCGCCAGAGCGATTTCGACCTTTGCCAAGCCATTGCGAAAGTAAATGCGCAGAGGAATGACGGTCAAGCCCTTGGATTGGGTACGCCCCGAGAGTTTATGAATTTCGTTCTTATGGAGGAGCAGCTTGCGGGAACCAAGAGGCTCGTGGTTCCAGGGCCCGCCGGGCATGTACTGTGCAATGTGTGCGTTAACGAGCCAGGCGCCACTGGGCTTGAAATCGACGTAGGCGTCACGAATGTTCGCTTTTCCTTCGCGCAAGGCCTTCACTTCGGTGCCGTGCAAAACCAGGCCAGCCTCAAAACGGTCGAGCAGATGGAAATTATAGGAGGCGGCGCGGTTCTGCGCCACGATTTGCTCGCCAGCTTTGCCGTCCTTCTCGGGTTTTTTCGCAGGCTTTGGCACAATCTTCCATGATAGCTGGAGTGTGAAATCTTGGCTACGGGCATAAAAAACACATATTATCGGAAGTAGTACAGCCAACCTTCCGCGTGTTGCCCATGCTCTAAATCGAGTGTTAGACTGCCATAGACTGTATTGGCTGCGTGTCGGGGCCCCGGAGAGTCCATGCGACGTTGTAGTAGCGTCATTCTATGTCTGGGAATGGGTCTGTTCGCAGTGGGCTGCCCAAAAGGCCAGACGGATTATAGCAAGGGACGGAAGGCTGAGACGATTGAGGACTACGACGCCGCCTTGGAGTATTACCAGAAGGCGTTAAAGTCCGACCCCAACAACGCTGCCTACAAAATTAGACTCAATCAGACGCGCTTCCAGGCCGCAGAGCAGCATATAAAGCTGGGAGTGAAGCAGAGGGAAAACGGGGATCTGCAGGGCGCAGCCGCCCAGTTTCAGCGAGCACAAATGGATGATCCATCCAGCGCGATTGCGGGGCAGGAACTGAAAAAAACGCTGGCGATGATCGTGGAGAAATCCCGCGCGGCGGATAACGCAAGGCTGCCTTCGGAGGACGGGACTGAGAAATACATGTCCGAGCCGCCGCAGCTCAAGCCGCTCTCAAACGTCGCGATTACGTATAAGGCTACTGCCGACTCGAGGGTCGTGTTCGACACAATCGGGAAGCTGGCCGGATTAACAGTGATCTACGACGCGGACTTTCCGGCGCGGCGAATCTCCGTGGATTTGAATAACTTGACTTTAGAGCAGGCGCTGGAAGTCGTTTGCCTGGAGAGCAAAGCGTTCACGAAAGCGATCACGGAAAACATCATCATGGTTATTCCGGACCAGGCAGCCAAACGGAAGGATTATGAAGAAGAGGTTTTGAAGACGTTTTATCTGTCGAACACGGTAACACCGCAGGACTTGACGGAGATCCTGACGGGGCTGCGGCAGTTGTTCGATCTAAAGCGCGTCCAGCAGCTCAACTCACAAAACGCGATCATCATCCGGGCGACTCCGGACGTGCTGAAGCTTGTCGGCAAAGTGCTCGATGATATTGATAAAGCCAAGCCTGAAGTGGTGATTCAGGTGGAAGTGCTGGAGGCGCGCACCGATCGTCTGCGGGTTCTGGGAGTCCAGCCGGGGCAAACTGCATCGATTGCCATAAATCCGAACGCGACAACAACAACTCCAGGCACGGTCACAGGCGGAGCCGGAGGCACGGCGACAACATCCACAACAACCAACAACATCACGCTGAACACGCTGAGCCACCTGAATAGCAACGACTATGTGGTCACGCTACCGAACTTCACGGCCAATGCCGTGCTGACCGACACGTTCACAAAGATCATTCAAAACCCAGAGCTACGCTCCGTTGACGGGCAGCAGGCAAAACTCAAAATCGGCGACCGCATCCCAATCGCAACGGGCAGCTTTCAAGCCGGAGTGGGTGTTGGCTCGGTAGGCACCGCAGGCCTGGTGAACCCGCTGGTCAACACGCAGTTCCAATATCAAGACGTTGGCGTGAATATTGACATGACGCCACGCGTGCACCCGAATCACGACGTCAGCCTGAAAATAAAGATCGAAGTGTCTTCCGTTACAGGCACATCCACAATCGGCGGAATCAGCCAGCCGATTATCAGCCAGCGCGTCGTTGAGCACGATATTCGACTGGGAGATGGCGAGGCATATATTCTCGGCGGCCTCATTCAACGGACAGATTCGAAACAATTGAACGGGTGGCCGGGGCTGGCGAAGATTCCCGTCATACGGTACTTGTTCTCCAGCGACAACGTGGAGCACCAGGAAGACGAAGTATTGATCATGCTGATTCCGCACATCGTGCGGCTGCCGGATTGGACGCGCGAGAATTTGCGGGGGATCTATTCGGGCACGGATCTAGATATCAAGGTGAAGCTTGAAAATGCAATCCGAACACCCACGGCGGAAGTCCCGAGGCCTGCTGCACAAGCTCCAGCTGGGGTTACACCTGGAGCGACTCAGGCAGCCGCTGGGGCAATTGCGCCTGGCGGTGCCACAAATCCAGCGGCTGTGAATCCGCCACAAGGACAACCCGGCAAGCTGCGATTTGAGCCGCAGGCGCTGTCGGTGAAGGTGGGCGAGACCAAAACGGTTGCGGTGGTCGTGGAGAATGTAAGCGACTTGTTCTCGATACCGATGTTGCTGCAATTCAACCCGGCGGTAATCAGCATTGAAGATGTGCAGCACGCGGTGAGCGAAGGGCAGCATGGCGGATTCCTCTCCGGGGGCACGCAGGAGATCGCGATTGTGAAGAGCCTCAACGCGGAGAAGGGCCAAGCCATCATTTCCGCGACGCGTCAACCAAATACGCAAGGGGTCAGCGGGAGCGGCACACTGCTCGGCATTGTGATCAAGGGAATCGCGCCGGGCTCATCGAATCTGACGATTACACAGCAGAACGCCAAAGATTCACAGCAGCGACCCATTCCATTGGTAACCAATGAGGCCACGGTGCAGGTTCAGCCTTAGTTCAAGCAAGAGGAATTAAATGATGTGGCGCGAATTTCGTTTCAAAACAAGCTCTCGGCAGCGGCGCCTCTCTCGGACAGCGGGAATGACGCTGCTCGAATTGATTATCGCGTGTTCTATCTTGATGGTTCTTTCTTCCATGGCGCTACCGGTTTTCCGGTATACGGTGATCCGGCAAAAGGAAGCGGAACTTCACTATGACTTGCGATCGATGAGGGACGCGGTCGACCGGTACAAAGACCTGGCGGATCAGCACAAGTTCCGGACCGAGGTGGGGAGCGAGAATTATCCGCCGGATTTGGAAACGCTGGTAAAAGGCGTACAGCTGGGAGCGGGAGACGACAAAAGACTGCGGTTTCTGCGGAAGATTCCTGTCGACCCGATGACGGGACGACCGGACTGGGGATTGCGTTCGATCAGCGACGATCCGGATTCGACAAGCTGGGGCGGGAAAAATGTTTTCGATGTGTACTCAAAGTCGTCGGGCACGGCGCTCGATGGGACGAAGTATAGCGACTGGTAGATTGGTCGAGGCGTTGAAATGAACAAAGTCAGAGGATACAGGGAAAGCGGAGTGGCCCGGAGGAAGCGCGCGGGGCGGTCCTCTAACGGTGGGTTTACGCTGCTTGAATTGATGATTGTGATCGCGATCATCTTCATCCTGTTGGGGTTAGCCGCTGGACGATATGACATGACGATCCAGCGATCGCGAGAAGCGGTGCTGAAACATGATTTGCAGGTATTGCGCGAAGCGATTGACAATTTCACGCTGGATAAGCAGGCCGCGCCACAATCCCTGGAAGATCTTCACCAAGCGGGTTATCTGCGGGAAGTACCCATGGATCCCATGACTCAGGCGACGGACTGGGACCCCGCATTCGACAATGTGGTAATGAGTCCGGATCAAGTAACGACGGGGATGGTCGATGTGCATTCGCATTCTCCGCTGACTTCGCGGTTCGATGGGACTGCTTACAATACTTGGTAGTTTTCCTTGCGGCACCGCTAGCGGCCACAACGCCGATGGGAAAGCTGTCGTCAAGACCAATGCCAATCGATAATTCGCACGAGAGCTAGACTGCGCAGCACCATCCCGGCATCGTGTTTTGCTGTGTGGGTTGGGACCAGGGGCACTCCTAATTTGAATTTGTCCGCAGAGATTGAAGTGCCGAAATCGCGTCTGGATCGCCAGGGCTGAGTTGAAGAACCCGCTCATACAGCTTGACAGCAAGGTCCGGCCTACCGCTTTTTTCATAAATCGCGGCCAGATTGAACAGAGGCGTCGGATCGCCGGGATTAATCTTCGCTGCCTGATCGAATTGCAGAACGGCGGCGTCCGCATCTCCAGTCTGGAAAAGCAGAACACCTAAATCGCAGTATGCGTCGTCGTTGTCGGGAGCAAGAGAAATGGCACGTTGAAATTGTGCTTTGGCCGCGTCGAACTCGCCAAGGGACTGAAGTGCAGTGCCATAGTTCGTGACAGCTTTCACGTCATCGGGCTTGAGTTGAAGCGCCTTTTGAAACATTTGGGAAGCCTCTTTCATTCTTCCCAGATTCAGGTCTACATTTCCTAGACCGGCGAGCGCTGGCTCGTAGTTCGGCTCTAGATCGACCGCCTTGTTATATTCACCGTTCGCTTGGGCAAAATCTTTGTGCTCTTCCAAAACGGCGCCCAGATTGTAATGCAACTTCGCGCTGCGCGGAGTAGCCTGCAAAGAATGCTCGTAGAGGCGCACCGCATCCGACCAGTCTGAGATTCGTGTCTCCAGTCGATAGACACCCCACAACGCCCACACGGCGATTAATCCGAGAACGAACGGCCGCAAGCGCACTTGCGATTCCACTCCGATGACCACAACCAGCAAGGCCAAGCCCGCCGATGCGACGTAGGTATAGCGCTCGGCCATACCCTGATAGATGAACACGAGGCCACAGAACGGCAATAAGGCGATTCCCATCCATGCAAAACTAATTAGCGATCTCGGAATCTTCCGATATACAACAATCAATACAGCACAGGCGAGAGCCAGACACAGCCACGCTGCAAGCGCACGTCCGGACCATCCAGGCGGCGGTGTGTCAGTCGATCGTTCCACGCTCATGTGAATTGGAAGAACCATCCAGGCGAGATATTTCCAGAAAAACAGTCCAAAGGAAGCGATGGTCCCTTTTGCTGCAACTCCGGCTGCGCCAGCGGCATGTCTCAACCAAAAGTAAAGCAGAATCGATATGATGGACGCGCCGGAGAGCATCATGGCAGCTCTACTTCTGACTTCATGCTTTGCGATGATGAGCAGCAGCGTAAAACCAACAATCAGCACACCCTCTTCATGGGAAAGCGGTGCACAAAAGGCGGCTAGACAATAGCCAGCAAGATATTTCACTGCAGGCCGAGCCAGATACAGTTCTGCAAGCAACATCCCGAGCAACAGGAAACAGGCGGCCAGGCAGTAGGGACGACCGGAGATCCAGGCGACCGCTTCCGAGTTAATGGGAAGACCTATCCAAAGTAGCGATGCAAATGCCGAAGAGAGGGAGGAAACATCTAGCCGCCGCAAGAGCAGAAAGAGAAACAGGCCGCTCAACCAGTGCAACAAGACGTTCGTCAGATGAAATCCGGCGGGGTTCAGTCCCCAAAGTTTTTCGTCGATGGCCAAGCTCAGCCAGAAGAGAGGACGGTAGAAGGATCCTCCGCTCCCGCGGAGGTCCGAGGCAAACGCCACAGGGGATTGAAAGTATTTCAGGCTCGCGGCTAGGGATGATAGAGACGGGTTCTGTACGATCTGCGGTGCATCGTCATAGGATGCAAAACCCGCTGTAACAGCATGAGCATAGAGCACGGTTGTCCAGAGAAGACTGGCCAAGATATACGTCGCGATCGGATGAGAGCCGCACCATTTGGCCGCTCGCACATAGAGGCTCGTATTCATCATCTTGTTCCATTGTAGGCCAGGGCTGATGCAAGGAGAAAGATCACCAACCAGGACCTCGCGCTTTCTCTCATTGCGTTCGCAGAGAACGAAAGAAAGGTATCTTTCGCGCTCGCGGTTGCTTGCGAGAGTCTATTCACAGATGGAAAAACTTCGGAGAAACCGACTCGCATTGCCTGCGGGCATCAAGGACGGAAGAAACGCGATGACATTGGCGATGGGGCAAAGAAGATTGCGACGCGAATTTCGTCGGACCGCGCTACGGAGCGATGCTGCGCAGAAAAGCCTACTGGCGAGACCTCGCTTGATCCGATCGCCAGAAACCGCCCGCACGTCGGCCAAGAGACCAACACGATATGGCACTTACCGGCGCCTGACGTGACTGCAGTTGCAGAGAAGCAGCAAGTCGCGTACTATCAATGACGCGGGGTGGAGCAGCCTGGTAGCTCGTCGGGCTCATAACCCGAAGGTCGTCAGTTCAAATCTGACCCCCGCAACCATTTTCTAGTTTAGATACAACGGCTTAGGAGACTCCACTCCTGAGCCGTTTTTCTTTAGGGTCCAACTGGGGTCCAAAACTCCCCATACTGCCTTGCCAAGTTGCGCCGCGATCCGCTTTCCATCCTCGCTTATCACATGAGTGTAGATGGTCTCCGTCACCGGCGATCCGTCCGCGTGACCGAGTCTCTGCTGACGCAATTTCTGCGACGCTCCGAAACTGTTCATCAGAGTTGCATTCGCATGACGGAAGGCGTGGAAGCCATTGCCGCGGGGCACCTGAATGTCTAGCGACCGAAGCAATGGTCTGAACTTTCGTTTTAGCAACAGGTTCTGATCCCACGGCGTTCCGTTGCTAGTGGCGAAGAGGAGCCGACGTTCATTCGGATGCCACGACTTCAAGAACGTCCTCAAATGCGCGCAGGCTTGAGGTGAGAGCTCGACAACCCGAATGGAATCGTCTGTCTTCGGATCGCCTAGTTTCCCCCGCCATGCACTCTGCCGCACTTGAAGCATTCCACGCTCTATGTCGATGTCATCCACCGTCAGTCCGCAAAGCTCACCAGCTCGCAGCCCAGTTTCCGCCGCTAATCCATACCAGGTTCGGTGCGGCTCCTGAGCCTTGGCAAGAATGAGTTGGATTTCCCGTTGAGAGAGGAAAAATCGCTGCACTCGCTTTACTTCTGGGAGTACGACGCCTTCCATAAGGTCGTGAGCGACGTAGCCCCAGGCTCTCGCCGTGGTCCACATGCTCTGGAGTGTGATGCAAATATTCTTGGTGGTCTTCGCGCTCACAACAGAAACGGAAACGAATTGTTGAACCATTTCCGGGTTAAGGTCCTTCATCGAGTACTCACCAAAAAAAGGAACAAGATGCTTCCAAATGTGAGTTCGATAGTTGATTGCTGTCGATTCCCCGAATTGACTCAACACTTTTTCTTTCCAGTTCTGAGCAAAGTCAGCGAACTTAGCCGTTGGCATTGGCCTATAACTGATTTTATTGACGTGCTCTATGTGTTCGTCGAGAGCCCGTTGCGCCAATCGCTTTGTCGGATAATCTTTGAGAGTTCCGATTATCCCGTGTCGCCGCGGACGCCTCCGAACACCGTTTACGATTACGTCTTCACGCCATCGTCCATGCCAACTGCCCTGCTCCATCCACAACTGTCCCTTCTGGTACCTCTTTCGTGCCATCGAGATCCTTTCGCCCGATGACTCGATTGCCCTTACGAGCGACAGTTTATCAAAATCCAAGCTCATGGGTGGCCGCCAAAACTATGGGTCAATTTCATTGTCCTTTTTTACTGGTGACGGTCCGCTTCGTTCACGGAAGGAGAAGGAGTCTCATTCAATTGTTGAGGATTGGATGCGCCTCGTGATTGGCGTTGGGCTTTTTCAACAGTTTGGCGAGCATAGTTGGCATGCTTCTCGTCACCACGAAAATCAGTTATTCGGCGGATGACACCTTCGGGGTCGTCACCACGCGCAAGGGCGCGTTTGGCGAAAGCCCAGTCGTATTCTGACTGACTTAGATGGGTCCGCGGCGGGGACTCGCGTTTAACGCGGTTGTCGTAGTTGTGGCGCGGCGAGTCCTGCGAATCGATTTGCAGCTTAAAGTCGTGGAGGTGGTACGTTTCCGTGGACTCTCTGCGGGCCTCGACGTAGAAGTTTGTTTCGTACTTCTTGTTGGCGAAACCGGGGACTCGCAAAACGCGAGTCGCATCGGTGGCTGCGGGATCGCCACCGAATTCGCGCGCCATAGCGTGCAAGAGGTCTTCTGCCTCCTCGAGACTCATGTCCTCGACTTTCCAGACAATCTGATGCTTTTCGGGCGAACTGTTCAGCACGTAGTTCGGTTTGGGGACAATGCTGGAATTCTCGACAGCTTCGAGTGCTTCCGGGCCGCCGTGATCTAGGTCGATGTAGACGTGATTGATGGACTCGATGTCATCCTTGGTCCGCGTCGAAGCATCTTTCTTGAGCGGATTCATGCCTATGTATATGTCCGACCCGTTGGCGTTCTTGTAGCGAAGCCACGCCTGAAACTCGGGACTCCCGGCTTTCTGTGCGCTGGTGATGCGCTGTATGGTTTCGCCGAAGTCACGGTTCAGGACGAGAATCGCGATCCGGTCGGCTGCATCGAAATTGTCAAGAATGTATTCCGAAGCGGAAGGGATAAATTGTTCACTCTTTTCAGCGGCGTTCATACAAGCTCCTTGTGACAATCGAAAATGAAACCGTAGTTGTACTCATCTCTGTCGGGATCGTAGCCGTGGATTTCCACGACTTCGGAGACAAAGCGCCGGCCGGGGCGACGTTCGAGATGCACGACGACATTGACGGAATCACCTACGTTGGTTTTGATGGCGCGATAGGGCATGTCCACACCGCTCTGCAAAACGCAGCTGGTGAACCGCGCAAGACCTTGTTTCGCGGAAGTGGCATGAACGGTGGAAAGACTCCCCGAGTGTCCAGTGTTGAGAAGCTGCAAGAGATCGAAGGCCTCGCCACCACGAATTTCGCCCAAGATTAAACGGTCGGGCCGGTGGCGAAGAGATGCTTTCAGAAGATCTCGAATGGTGACGGCGGGTAGACCGTTTTGAGGCTGCCGCGCCTCGAAACGGACAAGGTTGTCCTGGCCCATGTGAATTTCAGACGTGTCCTCGATGAGGAGAATTCGTTCATCGCTTGGAATGAATTTCCCGAGGGCGTTGAGCAACGAAGTTTTCCCGGAACCAGTAGAACCGGCGATTAGAATGTTTTTTCGAGATAGGACGTAGGTTTCCAGTTGATTGGCGAGCCATCGTTCGATTGTTCCAGCCTGGACGAGTTCCTCGACGGCGAAATGCCTGGCATTGAACTTTCGGATCGTAAGAGTGACGCCGTTCACGCTGCACGGGGGGATGACCGCTGCAACGCGGCTCCCGTCCGGGAGCCGCGAATCGAGGATTGGTTTCGATTCCGAAATGTCGTCTCCCAATCGCCGCGCAATATTTTTCACAGCGACCATCAGTGCTTTCTCACCCAGATGGACGCCCTCAACAGTTGAAACGAATCCATCCTTCTCAATAAAGATGTGGTCGGGGCCGTTGACCATGACCTCGCTTATCGAAGGGTCGAGAAGTAGGTGCTCGATGGGTTTGAGAAACGGCAGGATGGTTTCAAATCCATTCATCAGAGTTCTCCGTCCGCGAGCTGCCGGAAATACGATTTATTGACGTCGTTGTAGTAGGGCTTGAGATAGCAAAACATTGGCGGCATCGGGTTCGTGCCGTCGTAGGCGATGGTCACGGACTGCGCGTTACGCAGCTCCATGAAGTCCCTCACGTCGAAGCGGAGATCGTGGTGAGGGCTGTAACTTTTCGAGGCGGTGATGTTCGCTTTGTGAGACATAGCTTTGCCGGTGAGCAAGCTCACTTGGGCATCGTGCCCGCTTTCCGAAAGGTTGTAGCTGGCCTTCAGTCGGTCCTCGCGTCCGCAAAGCTCACTTGCGGTTCGCGCGGAAAAGTCATCGGAAAGCGACAAGAAGATTTTCGTTCGAAAGGTTTGCAGCAAAGTGCGCCATGATTCTCCCGGCAACGCGGACTTGAGAGAACTGATGCTCTGGGTGGCGACGATCGGAATACATTTTGGCTGACGCGAAAGGCTGAAGAATTTTTCATCACCTGTCGGCTCACTCTCACCGACTGTGGCGAAATGCTGGTACTCGTCGCAGAGAAAGAGAACCTGTCGGAAGTAGCTCTCTGGATTCTTCTCCATCACGGGTACGCGGTTGAGCACGGCACGCTCGAAGTCGAGTTTCATCATCACCCCGATGGCTTTCGCCAGACCTGGATTCATGCCGATAGGAAAATTCAGCCCGCATACGGCACCACTTTCCACTAGCCAAGAGAACGAAGGCAGCGGTTTGCCGAATTGGAAGTCGGCGTTGGCGTGAGAGTCGTAACACTCGGCGGGCGGACAGAATGTGCGCTTCACATCGGGGTTGTCGTCAAAGAGTGAAAGGAATACCGAAATACCCTCAACAATCGAAGTTCGTAGCTTGGGCTCAATTCTTCGCCAGTCGTGATAAAACCACCTTTGAACGGCTTCGAGCTGCGCCTTCTTTTGCGCAGGCGCGGGATTCTTACGCGAGGCATTCTCCGCCTCCCATTGGACGGCCTTCGCTTTAAGTACGGCGGCGAGACCTGGCGTGAGCGGTGCGCGGTAGCGGTTGGATTCTGTGTCGAGCCGGAAGTGGAATGGTTCGAGGTCTTTCGAGTACTTCAGATATTCTTCTTCCCAGAGCAACGCGGAATCGGCTTCGATCAGGCGGCGTTCGGCTTCCTCTATTCTGCTTTCGAGCAGGTCGGGATTGATGGCGCATTCATAGACATCAAAGAGCGTTACGTAATCGAAAGCGACTTTGTGGAGCAGGATGATGAACTTGACGAGGTTGGTGTACGCCTGCTGCCAGAATGGTTCCTTCCCGCGCCCGAAGAGATTATTGAGTAGCGAAGCGATGTTGTACGCGAGCGCGTAGGCGTCGAGGTCATTGTGGAGAGGGTTGTATCGGTATTGCGACGTCAGGCTGATTTCGATGTAGTCCTCGTCGCGGTCATGTCGCTTGAGGATTTCGTGGACCTTCTCACAAAAATCGCCTTTCACTTCCAAAATGAGTCCGCCGATGCGTCTGTCTTTATCAGTCGCCTTGTACGCTAGAATCTGTTCGGCGAAGGGATACATACACGCCGCCGTTTTTCCTGATCCGACTGCGCCTATGATGACGATACCCGTAAAGAGTCCGCGTTCGGGAATGACCAGCCAGTGCGGCGTTTCGGATGGCACTTGTTTCCTCGGATGATGCAGCTCACCGAGGACGAGCGATAGTTCTGTTCTTCGCTCCGGGTCCGGGTACATGGGCAGTTTGCCTGCACGGATTTTGCGAGTGGCCCTGAGCGCGAAAATGTAGACCCCGGAAAGCAGCATCGAGTAGACGATGTAGGGTGTGGTGTATAGGAGGACGTTGTAGGAGTACTTGAAAAAGAGATACGCGGAGGCCGTCCGAGTGGCCATGACGTGAACAAAGAGATTGGCGTCCGGGAATGGCACTCGAAAATAAAGCACCATCCCGGTGGCCGCCGCGAGGATGCACGCGAGGAAGTGCCTCGCGTGAAGGATTCTTTGAATCACGCCCGCGCCGCCTTTGTAGTAGCGTGTCCGTCCTTTTTCTCAGCGGGCGTTTGCTGTTGCTTCCGCCAGCGACGGAAGTCGGCATCCCTCCAGAGCACCATCTTGAGGGCCGAGTTGACGACATGATCGGGAGTGCTGGCAATGAACGTCGCGTACTTCTCGACGGCTAAAGCGATTGGCTCCTGCAACTCGTACTCGCGCTTCACCATCTCCGGTGGCTTATTGATGATCGACATGAGTTCTCCTTCCTTTCTTCTTTTTATTTGGTCTAACTCGACACGGGCAAAACACATGGGCTGGAGCGACCGCCACGGTTTCCGTGGCAACAAAGTGGGGTCGCTCCAGCCCATTCCGGTGTTTTGCCCGTGTCCAAATGAATCGTCGCGTCATGTGCAACCTCTACGCTCCCAACAACTTCGCGTCACCCCGAGGGTGACGCGAACGGTGACGGTATCGGTGATGTGTGTCTTTCATGCATCCGTCACCCCGCCGAGTCACGTCATCGACTGGTGAGCCATGCGGACGCACTAGAAAAGTGCTGAAGAAGACCGCTTGCTCAGGCTTCTTTCGTGAAAATTCCAATCGAACTTCCTGCTCGGTCACTTTCCCCGTCTTCCACGCCTCGAAGACCCCGTCGAACTGCTCACCCTGAAAGCGCCGTCGGGCTTCCTTGAGGAATTCCAAATCCTCGGTAATCGGCACAACATACTCATGGCGCTCCCACTTGGCGCGGACCTTGAAGTAGCGAAGGACTTCACTGGAAACGTCGGATTCGAGTGGTCGCTTTACAAGTGAACGAAAACGATCCTGGGCCTTTTGAAAATAAGCGACCTTTGAGGCGATGTAGAGAAACCGAAACGTTTTCAGCTCCCGGAAAAGGCTGTGATACGCCGCGAGATGCGCAACGAAGTGGGACGATGTTTCAAACCCGGAGTCCACGTAACTCAAGGTGGCCACAGGCGGAGCCCCTGAGAACGGTGAAGCCACAAACATCGGAAACTTATCGACGAAATAACGAAGGGTCGGTGTCCCATCGAGGCCGCTTTCATAGACCTTCGCAGGAAGAGCGTCTTTCGGGATTCCCAGCTCGTCGCAGAAGAATCGGACTTTGTCTTGCTCGGTTTCGAAATAGTTCACATTCTGGTTGGCCAGAATGAAGTCCAAGAGCACGAGCCGACCACGCATGAAATCGAATGAGTGGCGCTTGCGGTTCCGTAGGTTGTCCTTATCGATCTGGCCGTACAGAGTGCGAGAAAATAGATGGAAGATGGAACCCCGGCGCATGTAGTCGCGGACCGTGGCATGCCCGCGGTTTATCAATTTCTGAGCAAACGACGTGGGACGTTTCCCATACGCCGTCTTCGTGAAGGCCCGAAACTGGCCGAGAGTGAAGTATCCTGAATGTACGGCCACGATGTAGAGAAAGCGGGCTTCGGCTTCCGTGTAGCCAAGTTCCTTGATTCGTTCGACTTGTTCCTGGGGCATTTTCATAGCGATAAAATCTCCGCCGTCAATTCCCGCTGATCCAAAACTCTCCTGAGTTTTGAAACATCATCCGCACGGGCGTAAATGGAGAATCCGGCGCGCACTTTTTCAGCGAGATTTCGGCCACGGTAGTGCCCAGTGGCAAGTTCGACGTCTACGCGAGCCCGTTCTCCATCTTGCGTTTCGTATTCGATTCGAACGTCGGGCACGGGAATCTTTCCTCGAACGACCTGGAGACCGTGCCGCTCGGCAATGGCGCGTTTGGAATCGGCGGAATTGCGGTCATCACCGAGCTTCGCAATGTCGTGGTAGAGACGCTTCTTCAGTTCGTAGTCGAGAACGACACGTAGGTTTCGACCACCCTGACCTTCGATTTGTGCGGCCGCTTTCTGATAGAGGCGGTAGAGGTCAGCGTCGTGATGGGCCTCGCGGGGTTTGGTGAATCCGTGGTAAAGCGCCTGTCCTTTGCCAGCACTCTGGGTTTGCGTCAGAAAGCGATGCCCGTACTTGGTAAGAGTGAGCAATTGTCGGGAACCCGTTTCTTCGTGAGGAATCGATTTCATCTCAACGAGTCCATGACGGACTAGATTCTCCACGTCAGGTCTCATGCGGTCGTCGTTACTGCCATAAGCGAATTCCGATAAATCTTTCATAGCTACGACTCGGAATTTCCCAAGCTCCACCATCGTTGTGATTTCTGAGCTGCGAAGACGATACGTCCGGCCACGAAGTTCGTGGACGATGCGAGGTTCAGCGGTGCGCGTTCCGGGGAGTTCGGGTTCTCGGCTGAGCGATTGCGGCGCATTGTTCGACGCCTGCTCACGAACCTCATCGGTATTGGAGGGAGCACTAGTGTTCGGCTCCCGCCCCTCGGAAGTCACTCGTGGCTCGAGATGGTCGTCGGGTTGGTAGCTTCGGGACATTTCAATCGGACTCCTCTTCAAACCAAGGGGCGGGCACGTCGGTCTGGCCCACATGAAGCTGCTTGTCGAGATGGGAAAGTTTGCGCCCCGTGTCCTTGAGGAAGAACTTGCGGATCAGTACGAAGACTGCGGCGAAGACATTGGCCGACAGAATTCCCGCGAATATAAGGATGGGTGTCGCGTACGCGCGCCAAAGTGCGAGTTTGTAGGGAACAAGGAATTTCAGTTCGCCCATAAGCCAGAAGCCGAGCGCGAGCAGGATGGCGATGGTAATGAGCAGTACGTTGGCAATCATTGGAAGTCTCCGAGAAAACCAGACCTGTATTTCCGTGACTCTCCATTGTTTCTGGGAGCGGGGAGACAGCCGGAAAGCAACGGAGACCCTCCAGCAGCACGCCTGGGGTGTCGAGGAGGGCGGTCGATGGGGAGGGATGTGGCGCGCGTCGGGAGGAGGACCACAGAAGGAAGGGAGAAGTGGCGTGCGGAGGTTGGGCCGATGTTGCCCGGTGCCGGACCGCGACCTCTTCGCTCCGGGTTGGAACACGAGAGTTCATTTGAATGCCTGGTCTTCGCGGAAATACGTAATGGTCATTCCGAGTGGATTGATCGGGATCAATTCGTTGGGGAGGTTGGTCTTGAAAACGAAAACAAAATTCGCGGTATAAAGATCGCGCTTCAGTTCGCTATGGTCGGCAGGCGAATAGTAAACCATGTAAAAATCCACGCGAGCGCGATATGGAGGATTCTGCATCTCTTCGAGAGCAACTTTCTTCACGTCGATATCGATCTCGGGGGCGGAGGTATTGGTGAGGAATTTGCGGATGATGTCATCCTTACGGTAGGCATCGAGAATGCCGTTCGCGAGCTTGCCGTCGAGGAAGAAAAGCGCTTTCGCAAAATCGTTCTGAATCGTGTAACGGTTCCGGCTGTAATACAGCGAGCAGAATTGCGAGAGAAAATATTTCGCTTCTGCATCCTGCGGTTTGTATTCGAGGTTGTGGTAATTGATCGCCTCGGCGCGGCCCAGGTCGTCGATCCGAATTACAAGAGGGCGGAAGTTTTGGAAGGTGCGGATCGTCCTCAAATCAATTAGCGCCAGTGCTACACAAACAACGGAGAGAAGTGCAAGCGCAATCTTGAGATAGGTGTTTGTGACCATCGGATCTCCACACGATTCGAGGTAGAGGCGTTTCGCGTCATGAAAGGTGTTATCGCGGTCCATTAGAGCTCCCTTGCGGCAGTAGCAGCCGCGGCGGCGGTTGCTTCAATCAAGACCGCCGAAGAGCCGCCAGCGGTACCGCTGAAAATATGATTGGTGAGAGCGGGGACTTTCAGGAGGGCGTATATGGCCGCCAGAAAGGTAATAAAGAGGACTGGAAACCAGGCAAGGAGTTGGACCGTGGAAAGAGCGCCAGCGGGTGTCAGACTCAGAGCGCCGAGGATTAGATTTCCGATGATGTACACCACTGCCGCAGCGATGACCTGGTAGAAGGCGTACTGGATAAAGCAGCGAAACCAGCCCCAGAAGAGCCACTCCATTTTTGGAACGATGAAGAACGGGATGAAAACTGGACCAACCAGAACGCAGACCGCAGTAGCGATGAAGCCGTAGGCGATGACGATCAGAGCGACGGCTTGAGCCGTCGAAAGCAGAATGATTATGACGACATAAATAACTGTGCCGAGAAAGTCTCCCCAGCTCGGTGAATCCATTCGAGATTCAAAATCCGCAACATGTGCAATTACCGTCTGAAGTTGCGCCTGGTCGATCTTGCTCGACAGAAATTGCGCTTCGTCGGTAATGAGGTTGTGGAAGCTGGTTCCCACTCCAGGAATCGGCGTGCTGTAGTAATTGACCATAGCGAAGCCAAAACTGATGGTGAGCAGGAGGCTCGCGAAGTTGTCGAATTGGAAGGGTTGCTTGCCGCTTGCGGCGGACAGAGCCGACTTTACGCCGTACCAGACGATGAGGATGGTTGCGAACATGCGGAAGAGGTTTTGTCCCATAGCGTCGAAGAAGCCGAGATTCTGCGTGAGCAGGTTGTTGATTGCCTGAAAGATGTACTGCAGGAAGTCAGTCTGCACGGCTCGGCTCCTTCGACGTGGGATCACGGTCTGCGCATGCTCACGGCATGCGGAAGTTTTGTAGCGAATCGGTGATGGTACCGGTGACCTGGTTCATGTTTCCGGCGAGGCTCGCCTGGCGGGAAATATCTGCGTTGATAGCGTTGGTGGTGGCATCGCGTTGCTGCTTGGCGACGATAGTTTGCTGTTCGAGAAGTGACGCGAGGAGTTTGTTTGAATCCTGCAACGTGCGAAGGGTCAAGACTCCCGCCGCATTGATCTTGTTCAGAACGGAGACTTCGCTATTGAGGTCGGAGTCGTTTGAGAACGAGTCTTGCTCGAGGTTGCCGATCTGCGTCTGGATGTTCTGGGCGCTGCCCCTGATGGAGCCGATGGTGGACATGGCGTTCACGTTCGCGCCGTCCACCAGCTGGATTGATGCGTATTGCGATTGAACTCGCTCCAGCTGCAAAGCGTCCATGCCAGAAAGATGGTCCGCGCTGTATGGGAGTAGTTGGGTTGTGGATTTTTGGTAGCCGGTGTTGATGTTGGGCAGCAGGCCGGAGTTGATGCCGCTGACCCATGAGCTGGTATTTCCAAACGTGTTCAATGAACTGACGTTTCGCCATTGCGAAAACACGGCACGGTAGCGCGCCGGCATGTTCTGGACGAACTTCGCCATCTGCAAGGCAAGGTTCAAATGAGAGGTAATTTTGTCGTAGCTCTTCTGCAACTGAATAAGGTGCTTCTGGAGCTGTTGGTAGCGCAGTACAGCATTTTGGTAGTTCGTCGGATCGTACACGACCCCGTTCCCGAGTTGGGCGGAAGCAGTACCGACTCCCAACATGAGAACGAGCAATGCAATCAAACCTTTTTTCTTCATGGGACTCCTATCCTTTCGAGCCTTCACAAATCGGAAGGCATTTTGTGATTGTTGTAGTCGGGCAGCGCGAGATCGCCCGACAAATAGACTTTGACGCGATGGCCCTCGCGGATCGTGACCGTCGGCAGAATGTTGAGGAACTTGTCCAGAATCTGCGCGGACGATTGGGCCATGCTTCCCGCAAGTCCCTGACGCATGAGGTCTGTGCTTGACGACGTGAGCGCGCTGCCTGTTCCGGCTTCGGCAACGGCTCCGAGAACGCCGATGGCGAGCGAGACACCGAAAATGCGCAGGTAGTGGTTGTTGACCTGATCGCGCAATCCGGCGTCGCCGATCTGGTTGAGGCCCTTGAAGTGGTCGAGGCTGACCGAAAAGCCGTCCGGCATTAGCAGGCGATGAAAGGACACGGCCAAACGTCTTTGGCCGAGACTGTCCACGCTCTTCGTTTCACCGAGGAGCTTGGAGCCTGCTGGGATCAGGAGATGCTGGCGGTCGTTGGAATAGACATTGCTTGAGAGCAGGCACTCGACAGGACCAGAAAACTGGCCGTCGAGACGGTTGATGAGAACGGTTTCAAGGATGTTTCCTTCAAAGAGTACGTAAGTTTTTCCTGCCGCCGCATTGGCAGCGCCAGCCGACACGGCGGCAGGAGTTCGGATTTCCTCCTTTCGGTCATTGGGTGCTTCCGCGGAATCTTTTTTCGTGGGAATCAACGGAGCAGAATTCGGCTGCATTTCCTTCAAGAGCTTGACGATCTGAACCGGATCGGGTTCAGAGGGAGCCAGATTCTGCGGTGCGGAATTTGGCTCCCCAGCAGGAGTTGTCGCCCAGGCCGGAGGCTTGCGGTAACTGAGAGCGACATTGGACGAAAATAGGGAAAGGTACTCACGCTTTTTTCTTTCGGCACGGATGACATCCTCCGGGCGTTCGACGGAACCATTGCTCGCTGCACTGAACTGCTGTGTTTGCGGCATGTCTGGCGTCGCGGCATTCATGGGACGGTTCGTCTGTTGCGCGAGAGCGTTCTCGGCAACGAGCTGGTCACGTTGCAACTCCTGGATGCGGTTTTGCAACTCGGCAATTTTGGCGTCGTTGACTTCGAGTGGCGCCTGCACCATCGGAGCGGCAGGAATTGCCTTGGTCGGGGTCTGCGGTTTCTTGCCTCCGGTCAGCCACATAATAAGGACCATCACGAGCGCCAGGCTGATGAGCAGCCACGACTGAACATTCTTCGGCAGCAGGCCAGGTGGCTTCGGAGCTATTTCTTGCACTTGGTTCGGCTGGTTCATAAGTCGCTCCTTACTTCGCCGATTCTTGTCGCGTGAACGGCAACTTCTTTTTGCCGATTGCGAGGTAGGCGTTGTCGAGAATCTTGGGAACGATGTAGACGCCGTTCTCAAGCTGGAAGTTAATCAAGTTCGGTTTCCCGTCCTTAATTTCGTAGAGAGCAGGTTTCTCTCGCGCTGCGCACTTGATGTAAGTAAAGGTGTCATCGTGATAGACAGCGGAAACCAGGAAGGGTTCGCGGGCAGCTTTTGCATCAAGTAAAAAGTCGAACTGAAGTTTCGTCGCGTAACTGGAACGGAAGTGATTGACTTGCTCGCCAGTCTGAGCTTGCGCCGCATGAAGTTGGTCCGCAGTCTGAGCGCGCAGAGTCTCCAGTTCTTTTTTGTACGCTTCCGCCTCGGCAGCACTGACGTATCCACGAAGTCCACTCTTTGCGGTGACGCCGGAGGCTTCCTTCGGTTCCACGAAAATCTTGAGATCGGGCTCGGCATTCGGATCGTTGCTGATTTCAGTCAGAACGAATGAATAGACACGGCCAGCCGCGGTGATGAGATTCAAGTTGCTGCGGATGCCGGCCTGAGCGGGATGAACGTAACAGAGGTTGTGCGCGCCGTTGATGACCCAGAAATCTTTGTCGCCGGTGGTGAAGTCAAGGATCTCCTCGTCATCGGGAAGGACAATCAGCGTGGAAAAGCGCAGCTTTGCCCGGACTGGGACGATATCTTCCTTGGCGTATTTCACAACGCGCGCGGTTTCGGTCGAGGCTCGCGCGAGCGACGGCAGGAAGGTGACTGCGGACAATGCAATCAGCGTAAATGCGCGAACCAATATTGAGTGCCACTGATTTCGAATCGGTAGTTTCATGGACCTGCTCCTTTGAGAATGGTTTGTGTTACTTGGAATCTTCGTCCTGATCTGCAAACAACTGCGCAATCCACTGCACGCCAAAAAGCGCGAAGGTGACGATTCCTGCGAGTGCGAGTGGCAGAAAGAAATACAGGGGGTCAAGCGCAGGCGGAGGATTCCAAGGGGTCACGGGCGTCCTCCCGCGAGCACTTCAAGGCCGCGCTCGAAACCGTAGGTTCCAAAAGCCTCGCGCCGTTTCTTGTTGTCGTAAGGATCGTTCGTGTAGAGCCAATAGCTTTTGGCATCCACATTGAGGTTCGCTACCTTCGCGAGTTCCGGCGTCTTGATGAGGAATTGCTGCTTGGGAACAAGGCTCGAAATGAGCTCCACTTCGCTGTCATTCAAGTGGAACTGTCGCCGGTACAACTCGCGGTCCATATCTGGATTCGCGAGGAAGATTTTTGTGGCGCAGCTCTCGATAATGACGTCGAGAATTTCCGATCGCTTGAGTTCGTCGAGCGACTGTGTGGAAAGAACCATCGCGGCGTTGTGCTTGCGCCAAGTTTTCAGCGCCTCCACGACGTACCGTTGAATGCTGGGATTCTTCAAGAACACCCACGCCTCGTCGATGAAGAAGGCTTTGAACACAGAGGAAATCAGGCGGTCGGCAATGACCGCATTGGCGCGATGCAGGATGTAGAAGAGCAGCGGTTCCAGAAGTTCCGGGTACTGGCTCATCCGCTGGAAGTCGAAGCACTGAAAGCGGGAGAACGAGATTGTGTCTTCGGCATTGTCGAATAGAAATCCGAACTGACCTCCTCGTGTCCATTTTGCGAGGCGGCTCGCAAGGTCATGGCCGAGCGTATTCGCGAGCACGCCAAGCGTGCGAAGCGCGGGGTCAATCGCGTACAGATTTTCGATCTGGTGATAGAGGTCGCGCTCGATGGCGGGGTCGAGTTCGCTGGCGCGCCCTCCCTGAATCAGGACTTTCAGGAAGAGGGCAAGGAAATCGAGATTCTCCTTCGTGGGCGGAAGCGAGAACGGATTGATCTTGAAATCTTCGGACTCTAATCCGACGCGAACATAGGAACCGCCGAAAAGCTGAGTGAGGCTTTCAAAACTCCCGCCCAAATCGAAGATAAAGGTGTGCGGGTCATATTTCTGCAGATTGGTAATGAGGAAGTTGAGGAGAAACGATTTCCCCGCCCCGGTCCGGCCCAGAATCATAGAGTGGGCAACGTCGCGGTAGTGAAGGTTCAGAAAGTATGGGGTGTGATGGTTGGTTTCGAGTACAGCCAGATATTCCTGGTGGAGATGCTGATTGCGCGGCTCGCCACCGTGAAGCGTAAAGAGAAATGAAAAATCCGCGTAGTTGGTATTGAGCAAATACAAGGAACGAAGATTGAAAACGTAGTTGCCGGGGACGGTCGAGAGAAACGCATTCAGAAGGTTGTATTTTTCTTCGTAAAGTTGCGCGTCATGGACGCTGAACACTTTGTAGAATTCAGCGCACGCGCGGTCCACCTTGGCAGGGTCGAGGTCATAAATGACGACGGTGAGAGAAAACTGGCCGAAGTAGTTCCCGTGCAGTTCGATCTCCTTGATGCCTTCCCCGAGTTCCCGGACCTGAGACTCCTTCGAATCGTCGAGGAGTGTATCCTGTGCGGGAGCGTCGCTCATGTTGACCTGGCTCGCGAACGAGCGTTTTGTGTTGTGGAAGTGGCGGCGTTTGGCCTGGATCGTCCTCCGAGTCTTGCCGGAGTCTTCTCTCTTCCATTCGGTGACCACGTAATAGTTGGCTTCTACTTCAAGCAGGCGTTTGAACATGAGCGGGAAGCTTTGCGCGGAAGGCTCTTTAAGAGTCAAGACTTTCACGTAGTAGTCGTCCACGCGCAGGTGGCCGCGGTGGCATTCGAGGTGCGATTCACAAAGGTAGTAGTCGAGAAACGTGTCGTGCTTGAGGTTCGCGAGTTCGAGTTTGTCGGTGTGGAAGTTGAGGGTCTTCTTGAGAACACGGAACGCCTCCTGCTTACCGAGAACGCGAACGGACAGGAAATCGTTGACCTGCAAGATGAAACTTCCCGCCTTCTGAATAACTGCGGCCTCAGCCTTCGCGATTTCACTTCCAAGGACGGGCACTTGCTTTTTCGGAGAGAAGCGGGCCCACAGGTCGGCGAGCGCCTTCCTGGGATGTTCCGGGAACGTCGCGAGCGTGCTCGCCAGTGAATGCGAAGTCCGCGGTCCCTGATGGAGAATTACGTAGTAGATGGAGAGGGAGAAAAGCGTGTCGGCCTTGCTGCCGAGATAGGCGATGCGGTTCTGGATCGCCGCGTCCACGACCGGGTTGCCGTAGAGTTTGTACGGGATGGTCTCGTTGTTTCGCTTGAAGAGATACTGGTAGACGCGATAGTCGTCGCCAAAGAGTTTCAACGCGGACTCGAGGCGTTTCGTTAGTGCATCAATCGCCGCTCCGTCGAGACACTCGTAATCCACGCCGCGCACTTCGAGAATGAGACCAAGCTCGCCCGTTTTCGTGAGGAACACTTCCGGGCCGACAAATCCGTAGAGGTTCACACGTTCATTGAGCGAACCGGTCTCTTCGTAGTTTTTGAAGATTCGTTTAAGCCTGAGCATGGTCATCCCTGCGAACAGCAATCGGAGTGAACTTCATGGGGTCGTACTGGCTGCGCAGTGTGGCTGCGGTCAGGAGAAAACGCAGAACTTGCGGATCGGTTTGGGTTGCCCAGCGCGCGAAGAGGTAAAGCACCAGAAAAATCAGCACACCACCAAGCAAGCTGTTGAGCAGATTGAAAGTGCCAGCGCCCAGGCACATAGCGAAAAAGAACAGCTTCCGCTCTGTCCCAAGGATGGTGAGCGGTCGAGAGAGTGAACGATGCACTAAATTGATCCGTCTTGCGTTCGCCATAAGCGCCCCGTGAGTGGAGAATCAGAAAATCAATCTCACGGAAAGAGCCAGGCCATGAAGTTGACGGCGGCGATAGCCATTCCCACTCCGAAGAGAACGCCGGCGAGGACGCGCTTCGAGCCGCCTTCGCCGAATGCGAACGTCAGACCGGAAACGACGATTGCAACGAGAGAAAGGCCGCGTGCGATTGTGCTGGTGAAGGCTTGCTGGAGAACGCCCACGGCGTTCTCCCACGGAGAGTTGCCGGTGGCCTGCGCGAAAGCAGGTAGCGCGAGGAAAAGGCTGCATGCAGCAGCCAACAAAAAACGGGAACGGGAGGCAAGAGGCAGAAAACGGTTGCGCCAATACTTCGTCATAGCTTCTCCATTCAGTCGCGAAAATGCCGGGCAGATAGACCGGCGAGGGGAGACTCTTGGCGTTCTCCAGCGGATGCGAAAAGGGTTACAGGCGATGCGGGGGTCTTCTGTTCACGCCACATGGCCCCGAATGGACTCGGGGCACAGTTGGAGCTTTAG